>JAEIGA010008816.1_pt1 | contig 15261 bp, 16 predicted proteins | sample 9270691 | NCBI WGS metagenome assembly JAEIGA01 (sample SAMN17057246, study PRJNA624740) | gut metagenome | biome: biome; isolation source: fecal sample | host: Bos grunniens | place: China: Xizang | collected 2019
AGTCGTTGGAGTTAGAAATACAGTCTAATTCCGAAAGTGCCGTTAATGGCATAGATGCTCTAACACAATCTCTGACGAAATTAAAAAAGGCAACAAATAGCGGTTTAGGTTTATCCAAAGTTTCTAAAGAAATGAAGAAATTAACTACCGCCACAAAAAATGTATCGACCGCCAACCATAAAACTGCTACCTCTTTCACGGACTTGTATCATAAACTCAAGATGGGGATAAACTCAATCAAGGCAGTAGGTAGTGCGATTTATTCTACCATTAAGAAATCGAGTGAATACAACGAGGTAGTTAATCTATTTTCGGTTTCTCTCGGTAAATACGCGAACGAAGCCCATGATTACGCAGAGTCAGTTAGTGACGCAATGGGTATAGACCCCACCGAATGGATGAAAAGTCAAGGTGTATTTATGACATTGGCAACCGGCTTTGGCGTGGCGGGCGATAGAGCTTACAAAATGAGTCAGCAGTTGACACAGTTGGGATATGATATCTCGTCATTCCAAAATATATCGGTTGAAGAAGCGATGCAAAAATTACAATCGGGTTTGTCGGGTGAGCTTGAACCTCTACGTAGAATCGGTTATGACCTTTCCCAAGCGAAGTTGGAAGCTACTGCAATGGCTCTTGGCATTGATAAATCGGTGTCGAGTATGACACAGGCAGAAAAGGCACAGTTGCGTTACTACGCGATTATGACACAGGTTACACAGCAGCAAGGAGATATGGCAAGAACGCTTGAAGATCCCGCTAACCAAATGAGAATATTCAAGGCGCAGGTGAATATAGCAGCGCGAGAGATTGGTAATATGTTTATCCCTGCTCTACAGGCTATTTTACCATACGCTACGGCGGTCGCTAAAGTTATCGGCTCATTGGCATCTATTATAGCAGAGTTGTTCGGACACGAAGGTGCTGTCGTTGAAGATAAGGGCATTGAGGTCCTCGCTTCGGGGGCTGAAAACACAAGTGATTCGTTGGGTGATGCCGCCGATTCTGCAAAAAAACTCAAGTCTTATATGCTTGGTTTTGACGAACTTAATGTTATCAATCCTAACGAGAGTGGTTCGAGTAATGCGGACGATGTGTTAAGTGGCTTTGAATTTGAGTTGCCCGAGTACAATTTTATGGATGGTTTGGTGAATAGTCAAGTTTCCGAGATTGTCAAGGATATGAAAGAATGGCTCGGCATTACCGAGGACATCGATTCTTGGGGTGAGTTGTTCGAGACCAGATTAGGTAAAATTCTAACCGCGGTGGGTATTATAGGTGGCGCGTTTGCTACTTGGAGGATTGCCGAGGGAGCAGAAAAAACCATTACTGCTATATCAAATTTGACCAAGGTGGGTAGTTTCACATTAGGTCTAGCGTTAGTAGTGACAGGCATAACGATTGGCGCGTTGGCTATAGAAAGTGCTTTAACCGAAGGATTAAATGGTGTAAATGCCACGTCGTTGCTCACCGCAAGTGCATCGATTATAGCGGGCGGTGCGTTGATAGGTAAGACATTCGGTAAAACACTTATCGGTGCGGCGATCGCCGCAATTATCGCGGGTGTTGTGGGATTGGGTATCGGTTTGTACGATGCCATCAAAAATGAGCTTAACCTCACAAATGGTCTTACGATTGCTCTATCTGCAACATTGATAGGAGTTGCTGTTGCGAGTTTGCTCCCCACAATCACAATAGGGGGCAAGACATTAGGTAAGGGATTCGGAAAAGCCTTTATGGGTGCCGCTATGGGTGCTATTGTCGGCGCGGCTCTAGTAGGAGCAACTTGGATTGTGCAAAACACGGATACTACCCTAGAGAAAATAGGGGGTATCGTAAGTGGTGCAATGCTTGCTGTAGGTGCGATCTTGGCATTTATGGGCATATCTCTCCCGTTAGGCATCGGTCTTATGGCGGCGGGCGCGGTGTCAATGGGTACATCTATCGCTCTAAACACAACCGCGTTAAGTGACGAGGTGAAAGGTGTTATCGCCATTATTGCCGCGGCAGTATCGGTTGCCCTCTTGGCAGTTGGTGCAGTTCTTGCATTCTCGGGTATAAACATTCCTTTAGGTATTGCTTTAATGGCGGGCGGTGCGGTGACTTTGGGAACGGCTATAGCACCTGCGTGGGATAGTTTGTCGAGTGAAGTGCAAAACGTAATTTCACTTATATTGGCAATGGTAGGTGGAGCATTACTTGTCGTTGGTGCGCTTCTTGCTTTCACAGGTGCAGCAATTCCTCTCGGTATCGGTCTTATGGTCGCCGGGGCGGCGAGTTTAGGCACAGCGATAGCTGTTAATTGGAACAGCATCGTAGATGCCTTGCGTGGACCGGTGGGTCTGATTACCGGTATTCTTGGTGGAGCATTGCTTGTTCTCGGTGCGATCTTGTTATTCACAGGTGTGGGAATACCCCTTGGTCTCGGTTTGATGTTAGCGGGTGCCGCAAGTTTAGGTAGTGTGGTAGCCGTTAATTGGAATTTCTTGAGCGATAAAGTGAAAGAGATTTGGGAGAGTATTAAAAAGTTTTGGAACACCTATATTGCACCGATTTTTACTGCCAAATGGTGGACAGACCTTGGTAAGAACTGTATAAACGGCTTGATTGCGGGCTTTGAGGGCGGTATAAACGGTATCATCGGCGCATTTGAAAATATGATAAATTGGGTGGTCGATGGTCTTAACAAAATATCTTTTGATATTCCCGATTGGCTTGGTGGGGGTACATTTGGAATAAATTTACCGAGAGCGAATCTCGGTAGAGTGTCTATCCCTCGTCTCGCCGAAGGTGGTTTCCCCGAACAGGGTCAGTTGTTTATCGCACGTGAAGCGGGCGCGGAAATGGTCGGTAACATAGGTAGAAGAACTGCTGTTGTTAATAACGACCAAATCGTAACAAGTATCTCAGGCGGTGTTGCCGAAGCAAACGAGGAGCAGAATGCGTTGCTCCGCGAGCAGAATTCTCTCTTGAGAGCAATTCTCGACAAGAATAATGGCACATACCTTGACGGAAAAAGTCTTACCAATAGCGTAGAAAAATATCAGCGTGAGCGCGGTAGAGTTCTTATCACAGGAGGTGTTATGTAATGGCTTTTAGAGCATTAGTATCGGTAGGTGGATATGATTTCCCCGAACCGTCTGCATATAGTGGAAACACCTCTACATTGGTTGACTCGGGACGAAATGTTGAGGGTAGGATGGTAGGCTCCGTCATTCGTGATGATATTTCCAAGGTAGAGATATCTTGGAAATATCTCACCGTAGAACAATGGGCGAGTATACAGAAGTGTTTTCGCGGACTTGATAAGTTTGTAAACAATGTTACCTTTTTCGACCAAAGTGTTGGTGGTTGGGTAACAAAAGAAATGTATGTCAGTGACAGAAAAGCGGGCTTATGGCGAAGAAATCCCAATACAGGGGATGTTCTCGGTTGGACGGATTGTTCGCTATCTCTTATTGAAGTGTAAGGAGGTGTAGATATGCAGACAGTATCTGAAAATTGGAAAAATGCTCATAAGCAAACTCTTTTGAATGAGAGTTATGTGGAAGTGTCATTGGATGTTGCCGATCCCGAGTCTCTTGCGGGGGCAGCCTCTCAAGACAATGGTGCTGTCTACATCTCCGATACCTCGGAGGTAGTGAGTGAGGTTGATAAAAATATTGTACCTTATTGTACGCTCGAACAAAACCTATGGCTTTTGGACGGTGGTAGGAAGGCTATCCCCGAAAGCGATTATGGCGAGAGCGGTTATGTCGGAGATGTATTGAGCGACGATGTTTGTGTTTTCAGTAGCAAAACACCAATTATTACAATCACTTTTCCAAATTTAAAGGTATATGATAAACTTATCCCCGGCATAACGATCACTTGGAGTGCTGCCTATGGTGAATTTGCCGATAGTTTCGTGGTAACGGCGTACAACGGTGACACCATTGTTGCACAAAAAGAAGTGGTCGGAAATCGCTCTGTCAAGTCGTTGGTATGGGTAGACATTGTTAATTATAATCGTATTGTAATACAGATTAAGAAATGGTGTCTACCTCACCATAGAGCAAGAGTCGAGGAAGTTTTTATCGGCTTGAGAAAGGTATATTCCAAGACGGATTTATTTAACTATTCCCACTCCCAATCGGTTGACCCTTTATCCACCTCGCTACCAAAGACGGAGATAAAATTCTCCATTGATAACACGACGGGCGAGTACAATCCTTATAATGAGCAGGGAATGGCAAAATACCTCATGGAGCGACAAGAGGTTAAGTCGAGATATGGACTAAAACTCAACGATGGCTCTGTAGAATGGATAAAGGGTGGTACATTCTATCTTTCCGAATGGTATGCAAAACAAAACGGCATGAGTGCCGATTTTACTGCACGAGACATGTTAGAGTTTATGTCTGCTGTTCATGTGGATAAAGACTACAAGGGTCCATCATGGCGACGTGATCTCTATCAGCTTGCCAGAAATGTGTTGTCAGAGGTAAATCTACCTTTGATTAGTGATGATGGTACGGTCAAGTGGGTAATAGATGAGTCTTTGGAACAAATATTCACTACCGCCCCATTACCTCAAGACACTCTCGCAAATTGTTTACAATTAATCGCAAACGCAGCCAAATGTGTGTTGTATCAAGACCGAGATGGTACACTTCATATCGAGCCTTTAAAAGAAGAGGTTAGTGATTATAAAATTAACTCGTTCAACAGTTACTCCAAGTCCGAGATAACCGTAGCGAAGCCTATCAAACAGGTTGTTGTAAAGGTATATCAATATACAATAGGTGATAAAGGTGTTGAAAGCACGACAACGGATGTTGTGGTAGATGTAGGAACGGCGGGTGAAATAATTACGATAGACAACCCCCTTGTGACGGACGAGGATAGGGCACGTGCCATCGGTTCATGGGTAGGTACTCATTTGGGGCACAGAATGACTCTCGATTCCTCGTGGAGAGCCGATGTTAGACTTGATGCGCTCGACATTGTAACGAATGAAAACAGTTATAACACAAATGATTTGCGTATGACCGAAGTGAACTTTAGTTTTAATGGTGCTTTCCGTGGCACAGGTAAAGGGAAGGTGATTTGATATGGCAGCGGTTTGGAGAGAACCTATATTCGATAGAACATCGGAAGATGTTGAATTTGCAATCCAAAAGCTCAAAGAGTGGAAACAAAATCATACTCACTCCTCCGATGTTCGTGTGGAAAACGACACCTTGCTTGTGCAAGACGGAGTTACCGCTTATGTAACGGATGATAAATTCGTATCGCAGCACGAGGGTATCGCCTATGTGGAGAACGACATCTTGATTGTTCACGTGGGAGATGTGTATGAGCTTAAAGGGTGTTTTAATCTGCTAGACCTCAATCGTATAGAAAATAATATTACTTTTCTTGCCGAGAAAATGGAGAGTTTTTCATATACACCCAATATTTACGGTAAGCAGTGGAACAGAGAGGATATGCCTAATCAGAATGATATGTCACGAATAGTGGATAATATTCGTTCTCTCATTAGTGCATTTTATTCCCCTAATAAGCCTCCGTCTTTACCTACTACGATGTTATCGTATAGTGACATCAACGCTATAGAGGAAAATCTATATTTGATTAAGCAATTACTCGATGTTATGCAGACCTCATTCAAGAAGGTAGGTACGATTAAGAGTGGTTCTACAACATTTTTACCAATAAGGAGGTAATCAAATGTCATACATATCAAAAGATATCAAAGACCGTATTGCTTTCGGTGACGATTGCTTTTATATGGAGCAGTTGAGTGACGGGCGAGTAAGACTTACTCCCGCCCCCGATTCAGTTATCGAAGCGGGTACGGACATAAATAAGGCTCTATTACAATCAATGGAGGACAGAATAACGTTGTTAATGAACAGTATATTCCTCAATATTACTGCTAATCCGTTCTCGATAGAGTTTAAGACACTCGATGGACTCACCGTACAGGGCGTATGGAATGAGTCGTTGAGTAGAATAGAATGTTAAGGGAGGTGTGAGATATGGTACAGTTACTAAGTAATTTGCCGGTCGGCTCGAAAGTGAAATTCGGTAAATATTCGGTAAACGGAGAACCCGCACAAGCGTTGATTTGGCTCGTTGTGGCACAAAACCATAGCACCACCCCGGCATATCCTGAAAACACCGCCACATTGTTGACCGAAAAAATCATCGATGCGAGATGTTTTGACGCGAAAGAACCCAATAATATAGACGCCGCACGAAAACAATACGGAAACAATTTATATAGCACGTCCAATATAGACCAATGGTTGAACAAGGATAATGCGGCGGGAGAATGGTTTGTCGCTCAACACAGTTCGGACACTCCCCCCGACGAAGTGGGCACTACTGCAAATACGCCGTATGTTTCTCGTCCCGGTTTTCTTAACGCATTTACGGATGCCGAAAAAAATGCTATCCAAACCTCTACGATCAAGGTTGTTAAGGCTGATGGGCAGGGTGCGGATTACGAGAACATCTCTCGAAAGGTGTTCCTTCCGTCTTCTACGGAGGTTGGTCTTGCGGCGGAAAATGGCTACAGTGAGGGGGAAATGTGGGCTTATTTCTCCGTAGCCACGCGTATTGCGTATTTCAGCACTCAAGCATTTAATAATACAACATCCATACGCAAATCTACCGAAATCACGGAGGCGTGGCATTGGTGGTTGCGTACCCCAAATCATGAATACCCGGCCATCGTTCACACGGTCAATGACGTGGGCACGTTGTCAGGGGCAGAGGCACTCACAGGTATGTATGGTGTTCGCCCCGCGTTGAACATCTCATCCTCCGTACTCGTAACGGATACTGTGGATGCTGATGGTTGTTATGTTGTTACATTTAACACTGCACCCTCTACGCCCTCAATATTCAATATACCTACAATCTATGGTGGCAAATCCAATGCGATTTCGTGGAGTAATTCAACCGATTTACAGGGGGATGTAATCACATATCAGTTGGAGTGTTCCTATGACGGCAATGATTGGGAGCAGATATATAGTGGTATATCTACCGTGTATGCACACGAGGTGCCTTTTGGTACGACCACTGTGGCATATAGAGTTAAAGCAGCCGACCCTTTAGGCACAGATAGTGCATATATAACCTCTGATACGAGGACGGTAATTAACAACAACGCTCCCGAAATGCCGGGAATGGAAGATACAAATTTAGGTGTGTGTAGTAGTGGTTTCACGATGCCATACATAGTTGAAGATGCCGATGGCGATACTGTAACCGTTACCGAATCTATAGACGGAGTACGGATTCGTTCTTTTGTCGCAACCCTCGGTCAACGTAATTTCTGCGAAATTACCGACAACCACTGGTTAGTGCTCCCCAACGGAAGTCATACTCTGACAATTAGCGCGACAGATGGTATCGACACTACGACAAAGACGTTTGTGTTCACCAAGTTGGTAGACTCGTTCTCAATACAGAATTCCACTCCGTGGGGATCAGGTACGAGAGCTTCTCGCATAATACTTGTGATTACGCGAAACATCCCCTCCACCTCAAGATTCAAGGTCGAGGTATGTAATAACGGATATGACAGCAATCCCACTTGGGAAGATGCCACCGATGCCGTAGTGAGCGGTTTGGCACACGTTTTCACCAACGAAAGAAAGACCGCTACAAATTGGGGTGTTCTTGTTAGAGTAACCGTTGAACGCAATGGAGCGGCAGGTGCTTGTTATGTTAGTGCGATAGGAGGTAATTTTGAGTAATGAATTCCGTAACAATTATTGCATTAATCGGTGAGACTATAACACTGATAAGTGCCATTATCCCGGTGATTATCTCAATTGTAAAGATATCCAACGGCACTAAATGTCAGTTGCGAAGTGAAATGCTTCGTATTTACTATCACCATTACGAAACTAAAGTTATTAGACAATATGAGTATGAGAATTTTGTAATGCTTTACGAAGCATACAAAGCTCTCAAGGGCAATTCCTTTATAGATAAAATCTACGGAGAAGTTAAAACTTGGGAGATAGTGACCTGAAAGGAGTGATGGGTGATGAAAATCACCAAATCAATTTTAACCCAAAATCCTTGCTATAAAGCGGGAAAAACAATCAAAGTAAAAGGTTTAATGTTACATAGCGTGGGCTGTTCGCAGCCCTCTGCTATGGTATTCGTAAAGAGTTGGAATACATCGAGTAAAAAGGTGTGTGTTCATGGATTTATTGACGGTAACACCGGGGAAGTGTACCAAACACTCCCTTGGGACCACCATGCATGGCATTCAGGCGGTACTCTCAATAATACACACATTGGAATCGAGATGTGCGAACCCGCTTGCATCAAATATACGAGCGGTTCGAAATTCACCTGTTCCAATACTGCAGAAGCTACTGCGATAGTAGAGCGCACATATAAATCTGCCGTGGAGTTGTTTGCCCACTTGTGTAAGGAGTATGGTCTAAATCCTCTCGCAGATGGCGTAATTCTTTCGCATAGTGAAGGTTATAAGAGGGGGTTAGCATCTAACCACGGAGACCCTGAACACTTGTGGAAGGGGCTAAATTTACCTTATACAATGGATGAATTTAGGAAAGATGTAAAGACGGCTATGAACCCTACAATTTATAGAGTTCAAGTCGGTGCTTTCTCTAAAAAGGAGAATGCAGAGAAATTACTCATAATGCTTAAAAAGGCGGGTTTTGAGGGGTTTATTAGGAATAACTAAGGAGGAAATTATGAGAATAAATACTTTGCGATTGAGAGCTTTAATCGGTTGGTTAGGTATGTTGTTACCTTGGATAGTCGTACTGCTTATAGGTGGTTTTCCGGGGTCAATATCTGCCACTTGGTATTCAAATGCGTGTACTCCATTTATGATTATATTAGGATCGGCATCTTTTTTACTAATATGCTATAACGGTTATACTCGTTTAGATGATGTAGTGCTTACTTGCTCGGGAATAGCGGGATTGCTAATATGTTTGTTCCCCTGTTCGATTCCGACAATCACTGGGGAGGTTGGTACTTTTCTGATAGACAGTAACGTAAGCGCGACAATACATAATTTAAGTGCAATAGTATTCTTTGGTTTGCTATCATACAATTCGTTTTTCCTATTCACTAAATCGTCGGGAGAGATGACTCGAAATAAGAAAATACGAAATGTGATATATCGTATTTGTGGTATAGGAATGATATCTTCCTTCCTATTACTATTATTACCCGATTTTCACATTAAAATATGGCTTGTCGAAACCATAGCACTATTCTTCTTTGGCATAAGTTTCTTAACCAAGGCCGATATTTATCCGTGGCTATTTTGTGACACACCATACACAGAATAAAGAAAACCGAGTGGGGAATAAACCTCACTCGGTTTCATGTTTTATTTGTACTACATCATCTGTGTTCTAATTCATTTGCACACGGATGATGTAGTACAAAGGGATAAAAAATTACACCTTCAGATTTACGTTCACATCAATAGGTGGATTAGTCCATTGTCTGCCACTACCTTTACCCAATATACGTTGGGGTATTTCACGGTGGTAAATGATTTTGTCTATGCAGGCTTTTAACAGGTGGTTCTGTTCTGCCACACTTACATTATCATCGAGTAGGGCGTCTAATGCTTTTTGGAAGGTTACTATTTTCTTTTGGTAGTCAATTGGAATAGATATGGACTCACGGGCTTTCGCAAGAGCAACCTCTGTTTCCTCTCGCTCTTTGACGAGCTTGTCGGTTAATGCTTGGAATACGTGAGGGGGCATACGATTATCGGTGTCTAGTTGTGCCTCCCATAAGTTTAGTTCTCTAGTTGAAATATCACTTAACTTCTTTTCAAGGCTAGTCACTAATTTCTCTTGTATTTTGGTTGAGCCATCGTCACCTTTGTTGGCTTCGATTTCAAACTCAGCTATTTTTTTCTTTAGGAGATCAGCAACAAAATCTACCATTTCCGATACAGAACAAGAGCCGTTACCACAGAATTTTTGTCCATTGCATACGAGCCTAGGTTCTCTATATTTTAAGTCCCCACGTGTACTATGTCTATATGCCATGGCTCTGCCACATTCACAATAGAGTAAACTTGCGAGAGGATTTCTTAACTCTTTGTTATCACAGGTGCGATGAGTTCTGCCTCTCTTTTCCTGTGCTGCTTGGAATAACTCATCGGATATAATTGCTTCGTGTTTACCATCACAGATGATAAATTCCCCCGGTGCGGTTTTTGGTCGAGTTTTTCTAAATTCTCCATTGTCAACCACAAGAACCGCTTTTCTCTCGTTCCATGTTACCTTACCTATGTATACGGGATTTTCTAGAATTTTACGGATAGAGTCGGGACCCCAAAGGCGACCACTAGGAGATTTGACTTGCATATCGTTGAGTCTGTTAGAAATGTTTTGTGTGCCGATATTCTCATTGACATACCAATTGAATATCATACGAATATAATTTGCCTGTTCCTCGTTAATGGCGAGGGTAGGGCATTTTCTTTTTCCCTCCATAATAGTTATTTTATCATAACCGAATGGGGGCTTTGAGCATATGTAATTACCTTGGGTTACTGAGAGCAATCTACCTCTACCCATTATCTTTTTCTGATACTCAAGAAATTCGTTACCTCGTTTGAGTTCTCGCTCAAACATATCACGATCATATTCATCTTTGAGGTCAAAGGTTTTCATAGGGGTAATGATAAGAGTGTTGGTGTAGCGCAGTAGTTTTATAAGCCTACCTGCATCCTCTAAATCACCACGCGAAAGTCTTTGAACCTCTACTACGAGAACCGCTTTTATTTTAGGAGACTCGATTAGTTTCAAGACCTTTTGAAATTCGGGTCTGTCAGCAATCGTTTCGCCCGATACTACCTCTCGATATTTGTTTTCTTCGGGAACGATGGCCCCAAGATTTCTTTCAGCCCATTCATCGAGAATAGTTTCATGCTTTGATAACACTTCCTCAACAGTTAGGGAAGGGTCATCTGTCCTCGATTTTCTAAAATAATCAAGTACCTCATCGGGCCTTAATTTTTCTATAAGATTGTTATACAATTATTTACCCTCTTTCTTTATAAGTTGTTCGATGTGAGTTTTATAATAATTATGGAGAGCAAGGAGTTCTTCCTTGTGTGATAACTCTTTTTTGAGAAGTTCGAGTTCCGTAGTCAATGCAGCATTCTTTGCCTTTAACATCTCGTTTTCAACGGCAATTAAATCACGTTCTGCTTCTGCTACATTAGCGGTTTCTTTGGCTTCTACAAGAGTTTCAGGCGCGAGAACGGCATTTGTATCGGCAAGGATATGGTCGAGAGAACCCCCTAATACAATGACAATGCGATGAATTGTTGTTACGTAAGGGTCCGTAGTATCACCAGAAAAGATGCGTTTTATGGTACTTTCAGGTATCTTAGTTGCATCTGCTATTTGCTTTGTGGTCATTCCTTTAGCCTTTTTTAATTCTTTTAAATTATCGAGCCACATAATTTTGTCCTTTCAAGTGCAAAGTTGGTATTTTTGAGTATAATTTTTATCAATATAGTAGGGGCAAAGTTGAGTATCAAAGTATCAAAGTTGGGTATTGATTTTGATTGCGAGTTGAATATAATTTAAATAGAACAAACGTTCGACAATTTACTCGCAATAGTTATGCTATAATCTTGATATATTTTAAGTAAGAGGTATTAAATAATGACAGACAATGAAATTGAATTGATTGAAATGATTCGGAACAATAAAAACCCGGCACAGGCTTTTGTCTCGGCAATGGAAATTATTCTCTCGTGCCTAAAGCTCCTCGAACCATCTGAATTAGAACCTCTTGTTGACTCTCGGGAATACGCCGAAATAAATCAAGCATAATTCTCTCACTCTTTGTAAGTTCTATAGAATCAGAAGTGGTGATCTCGTCTCGCTCCATTGGAACATCATAACCCATAAGCCAAATCTCACTTACATTCAAGACCACGGCCATCTTATATATTTTATCTTGTTTGGGTTCATACGCTCCTCTTAAATATAAACTCATAGAGCTTTTGGGAACATTGGCAAGTCTACAAAGGTCTGCTTGTTTCATCTTTCTAATAAGTAAGGCTTTCTCTATTCGTTTACCGCACGTTTCACTCTTTTCTTTATACATAGTACAACCTCCATTTACGATTCATATGTTGTAATATACTATCGAAGTTTGGAAAAGTCAACACCCAATAGACTACAAGTTTGGAAAATTACAAGAATTACAAATTGACACTATGTTACTGCTATGCTAAAATTCGTTATAGTGTTTAGTTAACCGAACATAAAGAGTAAAGAGTTTGGGTACTTAAACATATAATATAGAAAGGGGTATTAGTTAATGACGGAAAACGAGATTAAACTAATTAACATAATTCGAGAACAAGATAACCCCGTTCAGGCGATGATGGTTGCTGTTAAAATTATTGTTTCCTATTTAATGCAACACGAATCATATCTAAAACCATTTTCTGTTGTTCCTCGGGAACAAGCCTAAATAATTCTACTAACTTTTCTTCCCCCTCTGAAAGCACAAGAGTTTTGGAGGGGAGAGATTTGTTATTTCCCTTTTCTTCGATGAGGTCTGATTTTAGAATGCCAAAATATCTCGCCAACATTTCAATCTTGTCTATACGAGGGTACTTCTTTGCTTTCGTCCATTCGTTAAGTGATGCGGGTGTAACACCTATTGCTTCTGCCACTTCTTTTTGGTTCTTTCCTGACCATTCCAAGTAGTACAAAAGGTTTTTTGCAAAAGTTTCTTTATTACCTATATTGCTCACTCATATTACCTCCGTTTCCTATTGTTCAACCATTATACACCAAAATTAGCGGAAAGTAAATAGTTTTTTGAAAATTTTCAAAAATTCTATTGACAAACCCAAAAATAGGGTGTATAATAACTGCGAGATTAGCCGAAAGCTAATCATCTTGTAGAAAGGAGAGAATATTTTATGTTCCAAATAACACTCAAGGCGGCACGAGTGAACGCGGGATTAACGCAGAAACAGGCTGCCACTGCATTAGGTGTTTCTAATTGCACATTAGTAAATTGGGAAAAAGGTATATCTATGCCGAAAGCTAATCACATTGACGCTATCTGTGATTTGTATAAGGTGACATACGATATGCTTATTTTTTTGCCCTCATGATTAGCTTTAAGCTAATTAACACTTTATAACCACTCGCATATTCTAATAGGAAAGGAGCGAAAGGGGGTACACCGTGAAGAACGATGTTTATGGCGAACCCGAAATAATCAAGTACAAAAACATAGTAGCAAAAGTCTATTCCCCAATACTTACTGATGAGGAAAGGGATAGGCGAATGGAGATAATCAAGCAAGCGGCTGTTCGGCTTGTATTATCCCGAGACAATACGAAAGGAAAGTAATAATGAACAACAAGACATTAGGCAACAAGTTCGAGCAAGAGCTATGTGAGAAGTTGTCCGAGTATGGCTTTTGGATACATAACATGGCAATGAACAAAGCAGGACAACCCGCCGACATCATAGCCGTTAAGAACAAAACGGCATATCTCATAGATGCTAAAGTATGTTCTTCCCGAGGGTTCGCATTAAGCCGTATGGAAGAAAATCAAGACTTGGCTATGGAGCTATGGGAAGAATGTGGTAACGGGCAAGGTTGGTTTGCAATCAAAGTACCTACCAATGAAATCTATATGCTACCCCATATTTGCATACAAGCCTATAAACGAGAACAAGCATACCTCTCGTTCTCCGAGATACACGAGCTCGGAAAACCTATTGAAAAGTGGGTGGCGAAATGCAAGTAACCGTTAGTAACAACATTAAAATCAAAAATCCTTCTACGGAAATTATCTCTTGGTGTCAAGCACACCTCAAACTAACTAATCCTGAATACGCAAAGAAAGCGCGAATGGGATTTTATCTCGGGAACACTCCCAAATTCTTATATCTCTACGAGGTACATGGTGACGAAATCATACTCCCCTACGGTACTCTCAAACAAATTCAACCCTTAATAAAAGACAGTATCGTTACGAGTGATTTTAAACCCTACGAGAGCATTGACTACGGTCAACCTATTCCTCTCTACCCCTATCAAGAAAAAGCCGTACAAGCAGTAAAATCGGCTTATTACGGCATCTTACAGAGTAAGGCAGGTAGTGGAAAAACACAGATGGGTATTGCGCTCATAAAAGAGTACGGCAGACGAGCTTTGTGGCTAACACACACGGCAGACCTACTCAATCAGAGTAAGGAACGAGCAGAACGATATATGGATTCTTCCCTTATCGGCAAAATAACCGAGGGGAAAGTCACTATCGGCAAAGGAGTTACGTTCGCTACTATTCAAACGATGTGCAAACTCGACCTCGCTCAATACAAGGATATGTGGGATGTGATTATCGTGGACGAATGCCACCGAGTAGCAGGTACACCTACTCAAATGAGTATGTTTGCAAAGGTACTCAATAGTCTATCCGCCCGGCACAAATTCGGTCTATCTGCCACCGTTCACAGAGCAGACGGAATGATACAAGCCACATTTTCTTTGCTCGGTGGGGTGGTATACACCGTTCCCGATGAAGCGGTTGCAGACAAGGTTATGCAAGTAGGCATTAAGCCAATAGGTACGGGGGTCAAGATAAGTCGTGAGTGTCTTAATACCGATGGCACCTTGAATTACACGAGATTGATTAACTATCTATGTGAGGATTGGAACAGAAATGACCTCATACGAGGTAGCATCGTAGATGAACACGACAAATCTTGCTTGATACTATCGGACAGGCTCGAACACCTTGAAACGCTTTTGAATATGCTCCCTGAGAGGTTGAGACCACGGGCAGTGATGATAAGTGGCAAGATGACCTCTAAAAAAGGGAAAGCCGATAGGGAACAAGCACTTGAGGATATGCGAACTGGGAAGAAGAAATATCTCTTTGCTACATATTCACTTGCTAAAGAGGGGTTAGATATTCCGTGCCTTGAGAGGTTGTTTATGACCACTCCTCAAAAGGATTACGCAGTAATCACACAGAGCATCGGTCGGATCGCTCGTACATACGAGGGTAAAGCAGACCCCATCTGCTACGATTTCGTGGATGACATCGGATATCTCGTGAAATCGTACAAGAAACGTTGTGCTACTTACAAAAAGAATAATTGTTATTTTACGGAGGATTAAAAATCAAATGAGTTACAAGTTAGGTAGTTTATTCGATGGCTCGGGCGGATTCCCACTTTCGGGCACACTTTG
>JAEIGA010008817.1_pt1 | contig 15259 bp, 35 predicted proteins | sample 9270691 | NCBI WGS metagenome assembly JAEIGA01 (sample SAMN17057246, study PRJNA624740) | gut metagenome | biome: biome; isolation source: fecal sample | host: Bos grunniens | place: China: Xizang | collected 2019
ATGCCCTTGACGCACTCACCGAGTGGGCAGGCTTGGACTATGCCCATAAGAGCGACAAAAAGTCCTGCGACCCCTCTTTTGATGCCATCAAAGCCATACTTGCACTCTTCTCTACTGAGGACGAGAAAATTATCATTGACCACGCATCTATGCGTACAATGAGAGACTGTGCAACCAAGCCGAAACGCTTGTACTCTGACGCCTACACTAAGGCTGAAAAGGCTCGTAAAGCACAGGCTAAGACTGCCATTGAACGCTACGACGACCTCATCACGCTTGGAGCACCCGAACGCAACGACGAGGAAACTATCGAGGACTACGCAGCCCGTATCCGTGAGGCAGGTATTGCAACTCAGGTTGGTTGTGTTGATATGCTCGAAATGTTTATCAACGCCAATGCTGTCCTTGTAGTCAAGGAAAAGGCTGTGCAGGACATCAAGGACGCAGGTAACTGGACTTGGAGAAGACCTGTTGCCGTTGACCTCAACACCTTTGCTGACCTTATCGAGAACTATGTTGCTGACTGTCTTATGGACGGCTACAACATCAAGTCCTCTAAGGCTATCCGTGAGGAAAAGGCTGAGGCTCGCAAACTCGCTAAGACTGAAAAAGAGGCTGAAACTAAGGTTGAAAAGGCTGAGTCCGTAGCAGCCTAAACACGCCAAAATGATTGCCCATAGCAGAGGGGCTATAATACTCTGCTAATAGGGTGATGACCTATCCATCGGGAAGTGATAGAGGGCATATCTTCGGGTATGCCCTTGTTGTAATGCCACCAACGGAGGTTGCAAGTCCTCGTGTAAGGCAGAGCACAACGACAAAAGTCCCCACAAGGTAGAGGATGGCTGACGAGCCTTGGGGTAGGGCATAGTGTTTGCTATGCGTGTAGTGGGGCAAATTTAATCATAGGAGGTCGTATTATGCAATACGCCGTATTCTAACTAAGAGCCGAGCCAAACGCCTGTGGAGTGCACGCCATAGGAATACGCTCGGCTATAACTATGTTCCGTAATAGACTTGCCTCCTCGTGGCACGGAACGGGTAACGCTAAAAGTCTAACATTTTGGAGGTGTACTATGAAATTGTACAGCGTTCATTTTATCGATTGCAAGGACGGATATTCTAACCATAAGTTGCTTGAGGCTCAGTCTGCGCAAGAGGTCTGTGATTATATGGAAAGCCTCGGACATACTATCATTAAATGTGAGGAGAGATAACTATGCTACCAAAAGAATTATCAGAACCAATAGAACCAAACGCAACTATGCGTTTCATCGAGGCCCTCAACGAAAAGTATAGAAACGCCATACCTATATTTGGTGGTGCTATATGGATAGACGGCTCAGACATTGAAAAGGTCGCTCTATACTTGCCAAGCATTATCCGAAATGCCGAATTCCACGGGTGGCACGACACTCTTGCTAACGCTTGCCGTGTATTCTGCCATTGCCTGTTTGTTGACCCTGCACTTCTTGAAGCCTATATCGGGTATACTTTTGAAGACCTCGTAGAGGGCTTACTAAGTTTAGATTTAGATGCTTAAACCTACAACCTATGGGCATTATTGCGATGATAATGCCTATAATTGTGGGCTTAAACCACAAAATTATATTCGGAGGTATAATCCTATGAAATCCATCATCAAAGCCACGCTCATTCTGGCACTTTTTCTTGCCACTCTTGGCACTGTCGGAGCGTGCGAAGTCGGAAACATCAGCTTGTTGCACTGCCTTATTCAGGGCGTAGCCTGCATTCTTGCACTCTATTTTACTATGAAGTGGAGGACTGCAAAATGAACGACGCTCAAGCACGCAATCTTGCCTGCGCCATCACTATGCAGGCAGTAAGAGACTATTTCAACAGTTCCGACAAGGGTAAGCAGGCAATTCTCAAAGACCTGCGCTCCTCTTATATGGATTTTATCACAAACGGCACTTCTGTCACCGTCGCCGACCAACTCGAATTGCATCCAGATGAAATCCGTGAACGAGTGCGGCACGACAATGCAGATATGTTATAATTTTACTCAAAGGAGTGATATTATGATGAATACAATCAAACTTAAATCTGAAAATGGTAGCAAAAACTACCGAATTTTGCTTGGCACGAGCTCTTTTTATCCACAGGAATTCCATGTTTGTGCCAACGACAAAACCGAGGCTCTTAACCTTGTCGGCGACTACTGCGAAGAGAATGGTCTGCATACTCTTTACTCTGACCGACACGAAATTGCTGACCTTTGTAAGGTTGGCGAAACCGTTGATGAACACGCCGTCGCACTTAATCTGACTTGTTGTGGTACGCACGGCGTTTATGTTGAATTGTTAAGATTGGAGAAAATGTGATGTTTTGTGGCAATATCGAATACAAAAACGGTCGCATCAAAATATGCCGTATGACTAAAAAAGATGCACGAAAAATGCTTAAGTATGATGATGTTACACAAGTTGTCCTCTATAAGAATGGGCGAATTTGTGTAGATTATATCAAAACAATTCATTATTAAGGAGAAACAAACAAATGAAAAAATTCGTATCTACTATGCGAAAGGGTTTTCACATTACCTTTGAAAATGGACTTGAGGCATCTGTTCAGTGGGGCGCAGGTAACTACTGCGACAATCATTTTCCGAAAGACGGAGATTTTTCCTGCTCTAAGGATGCGGAGTCCAACACGGCAGAAGTTGCCGTATTCAGAGGCAACACTATGATTGACGCCACTCTCTTTGTTTATGGGGAGAGTGGTTATGATACTGTCGTTGGGCACCTTACTCCCGAGCAGGTTGTTGATTTCTTGATGAATGTCAAAAATTATAAGGAGTTGATAAAATGAAACTCATCAAAACCCTAACCGCAATCATTCTTGCGGAAATAGCCATCGCAATCCCCATACTCGTAGGCATCTATGTTTGGAGTATGGTTGCTTTTGTATAAGGAGAATTGAAATAATGTTAATTAAACTTGCACTTAATGATGAAAAGACCGCACAGTACAATCAGCGTATTAGAGAACTCAAAGTACAACATCCTGACTTGCCTTGGAAGGAAGTAGAAAAGCTTGAAGATGCATTTTGCCCATATCCTCAAATAATGAGAGATAAAGCGTGGAACAACTACAAGCACATAGCAAAGGACAACAGACCCTATGTTGAAATGCACGGAATATATGTCTGTGGATTGGGTGATGATTACAAACTCGAAGGAGTCACCGATTATAAAAAGGCGAAGAATTTTGATTCTCCATTGTATTGGTTTAATTACGGAGTTGCCGACAACGCTTCTCAGGTGTTGGATTACTACGAGCACTTACTCACACAGTACGGTGACTATATGAATAGTCGAAAGTTCATCATCACAATGACTCCTATATTCAGAGAAGACGAGCCTGAAGATGGCGGTTGGAGATGGCACAAATGGGGACAGTATATCGGAGACTTTATACCTCAGTGTGAATACTTGTATGACGAGCAAGGCATTGACTATGTGTGGGTGTTCGAAATACTTGAAGTAGAAAATTGTGAGGAGGCAATCACAAATGATGGAACAGAGAACGCTTAACATCATCAACATCTGCAAAGGTAACACCAAATATAATGGCAACGGCTTGGTTTATGACGCCATTCGCAACTATATGGCAGATGAATGTTCGTATAAGCCTGAATGGTATACAGACGACGACATCTCGCATTTTTTATGGGAGGCGCTGAAAGACTATATCGACCACTGTGCCAAGCCGAGTTTTGTTCTGTGGTGTTGGAAATATGTTATGGACCAACACAATTGGGATATGTATCACGCAATAGCCGTTGTGTTTAGTGCATACACTCAGGTCAAAGATGGCAACGGCAACTATATCAACGGCTTCGACGACAGAATTCACAAACTTGATAGGGAGAAATTCAAATGAAACTTATTCACAAACTGCATGAAATCCTCAATCTCTGCAAAGGGTTTGAGGTCGGTTATAGTGGTGGTGACAAAGACCATATGCTTATTGAGTATGATGGTAAACGATATGCGGTCAAAATTGCCGAAATTGAGCATCCAAGCGAAAATATTTTCGACGATGTCAAGAATATTCGATATCTTGTATAAGAAAGGAAACATAACTATGTCCAAATTCTGCCCATTAGCCAACCAGGTCACAAACTGCACCGATAACTGTACATCTTGTCTTGAGGAGGAGGAAATAAAGCAATGACTTACAAAGCATTGAAGAAAGTCACAAAAAACTACGACACCAAATTCACAAAAGAAACATCAACATTGGAAATGCAATTGACGTTTGGAAATTGTAAGATTATCTTTTTCGAGCAACAGTTTGGAGAGCGTCACTTTCCGCAAGTTTATATTATGACATCAAAAGGCACATATGTTACAAAGCTCAAGGATTTAATTCTGCAATTGATGCCTGATGCAAATATAACCGACAGTTCATTGCTGTGAGTCAGCTAAAAAATAAAATAAAAAAATAAAGCCAAAAGGCAAAAGGAAGGTAAAAAACATGACTATCAACATTCAGAAGTGCAGCAACGTAACCGTAAACGGACATCACACTCACAAAAACTGCAAGCCCGTATATTGCATTGATACAGGCGAAATGTTTGCATCTGCCCTTGATGCGGCTGCTGCAAACGGCGTATCTCATCCTACTATGAGCCACGCTTTGACCGGAAGATATAAGACCTGCAACGGCAAGCGTTTTTGCTATGTGTCCAAGATGATGGAACATCTTGAAGAAATCACTGAAGCAAATCGCATCCGCTGTGAAAAGGTTGCCGCTTACGACGCAATCATTGCTGAGCAGAATGCTAAAAAGCAAGCACAAGAGAATCTTGTAAAACACCAAGCAAATATCGATGCGCTGCGGCAAAAGCTCGAAAAGGAAATGCAACTCTTGCAAGAAGCACAGGCACTGTGTGCAAACTAATGACCGACAGAACGGTCGTTTTATATATATAAAATCATAGAAAAGGATGTGATTCCATTGAACTATTAAACTATAACTCTAACGTAGTTCCACAAACACCAACAAACACACAAACAAAAACAAACAAAAGAAAAAACTTAAAAGAAAGAAAGGAAATTTTATTATGTTTACTATCAACACTATCATTCGCCCCCTCACCACCGCTGACTCCGAATATTCCGTATGTGGTTACTCCGTTCTCGCCAAGGCTAAGGTCGTTGAAGTCTTCCCTCGTAAGGCTAACGGCAACAACATCAAGATTGAAATCCTTGAGCACGTTAACCCTGACAAGGTTGGCAAGAAGTACTCTGTTGATGACAGATACTTTGAAGCTGTCGAGCTTGAGTGGATTTGGGTCGATGCCTACAAGGGTACCGATGCCAACATGGTATGCCTCGGAAAGCAGTACAGAATGGGCGTTGAGGACACCTATGGCGACAAGGTAGTACTTGGCTCCAAGGGTTATCACGTTTGCACCGACCTGAAGCACTGCTTCAGAAACTACGACTACGACTTCAAGAACCGCTTCTTCAAGGTTAAAGCCCTTGTAAACGCCAAGGAATATCAGTACCGCAATCCCAACAACACCACGCTTGTTGCCAAGGCAATCAAGTTCGAGACCGAAATCACTACCGACCCTGCAACCATTGCCGCAAAGCGTGCATCTATGCAGTAATTCAATAACGGCTCAAACAGGAGCCGCACCGTCGAGGGGCTGTCGATAAGATGGCCCCTCTGTTAACTTCGAAAATTCAAAGCGCAATCTTTTAATATATATAAAAAACAAAGGAGAAAAATAACTATGCCTAAAATTACATTGGAAGAATTTTTGAATGGCCCAAATGCGTATATTCAATGTGACACAGAAGAGCAAGCGAAGATGTATTGCGACGCAATGCATATGTTAGGAAAGACCTGGAGAGGCGGCGAGAGTTTTGCCGAGGAAACATTTTATAGAGGTGGTAGTATATGGTACAGAAACACTCGCCAGTATTCTCATGAACTTGGCACTGTGCTCCAATATACCGTATATCATTTCACTGATATTATCGATTTTGCATCAACCCAACAAGAACCCGACCCCAATCAGTTTAGAGTTTTGCTGCGCAGAGATTATAGTTTTCATAATGCTTGTTGGGACGAGAAAGTAAATAAACTTACCGTATATGGTAGTTCTATCTCCCAAACCGGCATTCTCTCCATCGAAAACGACCCTAGAAGAAAGTATGTACAGTGCAAAATGTGTGGCAGCGTTATCAAGAATACGAAGAAAGCCATTGAAGAACATGCTCAATTGGCAAAGAGCAGCAAGGCGTGCTTGACGTGTAAGTCATTGCGTTTTGACAATGAAAAAAATCTTAAAGAGTCGTTCGTCAAAAATGATGACGGAACATATACGAAAACAAATAAATCTGTATGCACATTAACTTGTGACTATACTTATAGAAGACCGTCAATCGACGATGATAAGGCGAGAGCCGGTTGCAGATATAGAAATTGCAGCATCGATACAGTTGAGCCTGCAGAAAATTTCTTCACCAAGTATCCTGATGTATTTGATGATATGGCAACCGTAGATGCCATTGATATGAGTAAATGGCAGATTGATTGTAGACGCAGCGATAACTGGGTCGATTTTAAGTGGAAAGGTCGTTACAATATTATTATACGTACGACAAATTTAGGAATCATTGACCGATTTATATGCAGTTATCGTAGCGATGATTACGACATTGTATATAGTAAGAAGTATGACAAAATGTTCATACTTTCGTACGGAGAGTATAATGAGCTCACATCAACAAATTCGCATTTTTCTGAAAAATATTATAATGAGTTGATGAAAATCATGAAAAACATTTACAAAGGAGAAAATTAATATGAATAAGAGTGAACTTAAGACAATGTGGGGACGATATGTAGACACAGACAAGATGGTTAACGACATTATGGAACTACTCACAACATATGGTCATCGTAATTCGGAACACGGCGTGTGCACGATGTTAAACACCTTTTTTATCAACAAGGAGCTGTTAATTCAGAAGTTTATTTCTTCGCCGCACTATGTCGGCAATTTGCGTATTGGTCTGCGGCGAGAGTTTGCTCGTTATAACAATAACCGTGATATACGTCATTTTTGCCTTAACTTCGAGTCTGCCGTTGGGTCAAAAAATATGATTTTGAAACATACAGACGAACATGGTAAAACAATGGTAGACCATATGTTAACCGGCACCAAAAGAGTTGGAGTAAAACAACTTTGCGATGCGAAGTTCGTGCAGAAATTGAAGGACGCTCGTGTTGGTATGAATGATTTTGATGAGTATGGATATACAAAACAATCGAAGAAAGCGGCAAATACATTTCATCAAATCATAGCTGGAGATTTTGCAAATTTCTCACAATCCTCCCTGAATACTTGCGTCGTAGATAATATTCATGGCCGTGATAGCAGTTTGAAACTTGCGGCAGGCTTGAAGACAAGCCGAGCGTTTAATCGTGTTTGCGAGACATATGGTATCACAAAGGCAGAAAATTACAATAAGTTGTTTGCTCAATACGCAGATATGGTGTCTGATTTGAAGCGAGAGTTAGACTTTTATATCAGTCTTAACCCCTATGATTATTTGACTATGAGCTTTGGAAATAGCTGGGCAAGCTGCCACACTATTGACAAACACAATCGTCGTAATATTCAAGATTCCTTCAGCGGAGGATATTGCGGTGGATGCTTGAGTTATATGCTTGACGGCACGTCAATTATCACCTTTGCTATTGACAAAGACGCCAATGCACAGCAGGATGGTAAAATTTATCGCAATATGTTTCACTTCGAAAATAATATGCTTATGCAGTCAAGAGTATATCCGCAGTCAAATGACGGTGGCACTGATTTGTATAAGACGTTCCGTGATATCGTTCAGGGTGAATTTGCAATTATGCTTGGTTTAACAAACAACCAATGGCAACATCTTGGCAATCGTCGTGAATGTGATAATAGAACCGACTCGCATGGCGTTCACTATCCGGATTATCTTTATAAGGACGACTGTAATATCTCTTGCCCAACCGAGCGTTTCCAAAATATTGGTAGCAGAAAAATCCATGTTGGCAGAGAGGGAATTTGTCCTTGCTGCGGAGAACGCATTACAACTTCCAGTAAAATTAGCCACGATTCGTGCAACGCTTAATATAGGAGGAGTTAAAAATGAAAAAGTTTGAAGATTTTTGCTACATGACACAGGAAGGCGTCAAGGAATATATGAAAAAATACCTGACATCAAAGAAGTATGACGTCATTGATGAAGATGGTTTTCTGTATGCAAAAGGCGACGTTCCTGTTCTGCTCGTAGCTCACATGGACACTGTTCATAAGCAGCTCTGTGCTCAGATTATCAAGTTTGGCGAAAAAATGTCTTCGCCGCAGGGAATCGGTGGCGATGATAGATGTGGCATTTTCATTATCGCAAACCTTATCAAGAAGTATCATTGCTCTGTACTGCTGTGTGAAGACGAGGAAATCGGAACGGTCGGTGCAAGAAAGTTTACCCAAACCGATTATATTAACAGCCTCGATGTAAACTTCATGATTGAGTTCGACCGTAGAGGAAAGAACGATGCAGTTTTCTACACTTGCGACAATAAAGACTTCACTAATCATGTGTTGGAACACACAGGGTTTAAGGAGGCAATTGGTTCGTTCACTGATATCTCTGTGCTTATGCCTGCAAGTAAATTGTGCGGCGTAAATCTGTCGAGTGGCTACTATAATGCTCACACTACTAATGAGTATGTGGTATATGATGAAATGTTTGACACTATTAATGCAGCAAAAGCTTTGATTGAAGCAGAGTGCGAGAAGCCGTTTGAGTATATTGCTAAGAAGTATACTACATACGGAAATTCCAGCTATGTTCGTAGCTATGGTAGCTATAAGGGAGGATATGATGACTACTATGGCTATGACGATGATGTCTATGGCGGCGGCTCGTATGCATCAACCAAAGAAGATGACCTGCCTACGAAGGCAAGTAAGGATATCGATATCGAACTCACCGTAACCATCATCAACGAGGCAGGACAGCAGGAGTTCATGTTTGCATCTGGTCAAACCAAAGCAGAGTGCTGGCTTGATTTGTTCACATCGTATCCCGGTGTATGTTTTGATGATATCATTGACTACGAATTTTCGTAAGGTATATAAAAATGACAGCGCGTGAATTACATGTAACTAAAATTGTTCCTCTTCGTCAGGAACTCAGCAAGCTCGAAATGGAGTACTATAAACTCTACCGCAAAGAGAAAGCCGAAGAAAATGGACTTGACAGAGCAGACTGTTCCAACTGTGCCTACTCTTGTGTTATAATTTGCAGCGACCATAATGAATGTCTTGGCGGCAAGTGTACTTGTTGCAATACATTTTGTTACAATTGGATGCTTGAAACTAAGGTATCTGCTTATCTGAGAGAGCATCACAAATGGAATGAAGATACTGTGTGGAAGTTGAAGAAAATGTTCGGCGACGACTTCTTGAAGTGCGATGATATAGACCTGGTCCTAAAAGCACTTCAACTGATGGATGAAATAGAGAAAAAACACGAGGAGGCGCTTAAATGAAATTTAATGAGGCAGAAAAGGAACAGAAAGACTTTGAATATGCCCTTATAGGTGTAATGCACTTTGTAGATAAATGGCTAGATGGCGAAGAACTTAAACAAGACGAGTTAAACAGAGCCATAACAATGCGAGAAAAAACTTTGCGGCTTGTCGAGGAAAGGGATGCAGAAATTGAAAGGTTAAACAAAGAGGTTGACCGTCTTTCGCAAGTCGTCCTCTACCACGATGGACAGATGATTGATATCATAAAAGAATTTGCCGAAAGAGCGTGTGGTGCACTGCAAACAGGCAATATAATTATGGACAAATCAATTGAAGACATTATCAGCCACATAGCAAATGAGATTCAGGAGGAACTCAAATGAAACTCACAACATTCACATTTAACTTCAAAGGCGGACCAATTACAGTCCGAGCGTTCAACGAAAATGAAGCAAAAATTCTTGCCCAAGCCGAAGCAATTAAACGAGCTTGGGACTACACAATTCTGTAAGGAGTGATCAAAATGAAAAAGAGATTTAGAACCGAAGTGGTCCGAGCAATGGAAACTCTCGCCCGTTCCGTAAACGACGAAATGGTCTTCGAGGAATGGCTTATGTGCGGTGTTGCCGATGGCGACATTGACGCCACGACCGAAGATGAAGAACTCGAATACTACATCGAGGACGAAACCTTCGCAGAGTTGATGGGCACGTTCCTTAATGTTATGAAGAACGCATATAAAAGCGGCGGACTCTATGTTGATGGAGTTGTGTCAAAATAAAGGAAGGTGAAAATATGAAAACATACGAAGTTACATTTTGTTCCTGTGGTTCTATTCACTTTATTCCATGGGAAGCAATTGAAGTCGCTATCGAGAAGGACGAAGAGGTTGTTCTGATTTGCGGACATTGTGGTGCAGCTTGTCGCATTGGAGCAGATGACTATTTTGATGATGGCAAAGCAATGTACAAATTAGCTATGCCTAATTCTATTGGAATTACAACCACGATGTTCACTAACAATGCACCGCATAAAAACTTCAGTAGAATTATTTATGATGTCGGCGTAAAAGTTCCTATGATGACAGGTGGATATGCAAAGTTTCATAGTGGAGATGTTTGGTATGACACCGACAATCCTCTTACAGACTATAAGCTACAGGAACTTCATAGTTATGAAAAGATTATGGAGTATTACACTGATTGGGAGCGGCGTGCTTGTACAGTTAACATGACTGCATTCAAACGTGCATTGAATCCCGATCAGATGAAAGCGTTGAAAGGATATTATATCACCGCATTTAACTGGAAGGAGGGCTAATTATGAACAAACCAATCCATCCCTGCATCAACTGTATCTACTTCAAGGCTTGCGGCGAGACCACTCGTACAATGCCTTGTGGCGGTAGAATGACCAAGAGCGAAAAGAAGAAGGGGCTGAAGTGATGATTGATGATATTGAGGTCAAGTTGACCAAGCAAGAAGTACAGGCAATTATATCCGCATTGAGAAATGTTCCTTATGGAAAATGCAATTTTGGAGGGAAGGAGGAACTTATTGAAAAGCTCAAAGGCAAAAGTGATCGCATGTATAGAAATAAATGGAATAGAGGAGTGAATAATAATGAATAAATATTCAGAACTTAAATCCAAACACCAAAAAGAGGTTGACGCATTCCCATTCGGGTTCGCATTCAATAAGGACCAATTCGATGAAATGATGGCTAAGTGGGGACTTAAGCCAACAAACCGAAGCCAAATCATCTATATTGGTGAGGGCAGTTTTGTCCGCAAGTCAGACTACAAGGCAATGCACGAAATGTTTGACCGCCACGAAGCAGAGCGTAAAGCCGCAATGCAAGACGACGACTATCTGTACCAAATGTTCAACTATGAACTTGCAAACCACGAGTACAACTATACTTATGATCTCACCGACACGCTTGAAGCACTCGGTTTAACAATAGACGAAATCAACGCAGACCCAAGAATGGCAGATGCTTTGAAGAGAGCGATTGCCGCGCAGGAGGATTGATAATGAAAGAATTCTTTAAGAATTTTGGAGCAGCGCTGTTTGGTGTGTTTTATCACTTGGTAGTTATGATTGCGTGGGTGGTATTTATTCTGACATTCTTATGCATAGGAGATCAAACACCGTGGATTGCAGTATTGGTATTCATAATGAATTTAATATGGGGGTGTTTTACAATCTTCTTAACCATTATAACAGGAATGCTTGCCAGAGGAAAATGGACGTTAATTGGGAAAGATGAAACAATATTAACAATAAATAACAAGGAGGACTAACAATGACACAGAAAGAAGTCGCAATCAGCGCAATGAAATCACTTGATATCTACAAACCTTACATCAAGAAGTTCGAAAAGGACGGCACAGTAACTCTGTTCGAGAGGTTCGGAGGTTATTATATCGACGAAGACAACGAGCAAGAGTTGCTCAAGAAAATCAGAGAGTTCGAAGCCGAGTATGGCTCAATTGTATACGCTGTAACTCATACGATGACCGAATTTGGTGAATTGTATGAGTTTCTTTGTATCAGCAAGTATGAGGAAGAGTGGGAAGATACACTCGCTGACATCAAGGATGGCTATGCATTCTCTTATGTATGGAATAAGACAGACGATTACTGCAGTGAGTTTGGTACAATCATCGTCAATTCAATTGGCGGTGGAATTGCGAGGGTAGGATAATGGAATTCAAGGTTGGAGATATGGTCTATGCGGAAGATTGGTGCTATGGCGAGATTGTGCGTATAGATGGTGAATATGCTGATGTTGAGTTTGAATATAGCAATGGCGGCGGCACGTTACCTTTTAAATTAAGTGCCTTGGTAAAGGATACAAAATGATTGAATAATATGGTATAATATACCTGTCTGGGCGAACGGACATAAACGAGCGAAAGGATGATGATTATGAGCGATTTAATAATCCAGTTTGCAAGACTATGGGGATTGCAAGAAGCGTACAGAGATAGCACCAAAGAGGAAGAGATTTCAGACATGCTTAAAGGTTATGATTCTATTGAGCTGAGTAACCTTTTATACAATTGGGTAGAAGAATATGACAGCACAAATGCCAATGACACCGTAGATTTCTTTGAACAAAAAATTGAAGAAATGTATGAAAAAGAATATACAAAATGTCAATGTCCTAACGGCGGCGATGAAACAAACGACTGTGCAGATTGCGCATATAGTTGCGACTACCACTTTGTAAATGGTGAATGTGCAAGAAGAGAGGACGACGATTACACACCATCCGCCGAAAACGGCGACTACTCACCAAGTAATCCGTGGGATGCGCCCGGAATGAAAATGTCAGATTTTATTTAAGGAGTGATGAATGTGAAAATATCAATGTATATCAAATTTCGCCTCTTTGCAAAAGAAAATGGTGAATTAATTCAGCTTACTCAGGAACAAACAAACGGACTGTCAATTGGCGGCTACTGTTTTGTGATCGACGGTAAGGAAATCTGCTTTGATTGGGATGCGTTTTCCGGAAATGAAGATGATGGTATTTACGAATTTGAAACTGGTTATGGGTGGTTTAATGATTTTGAGTTGTCTGATTGTTACGACTACCATTATGAAGAACTAGGTATTTCAAAGAATGATATCACTGCGAAGTTCTTGTCCTCAGCAGAACGAATCAACGAAGTTCATATGAATTTTGTTGATGAGAATGACTATGAATGCGACTTTGGGTGGAACGAGAGTGAAGAAGACTTCAAGATTGAACTTTTGGAAATTACTTTTACAGAAGTGGAAACCGAACAGGAATATAAGGTACGTCAAGAGGTTCTTGATAAGTATAATAAAGGAGAGTGTTAATATGAAACAACTTACACTTGGAGATATCCTAAAATTTGTAGCACAACTGCAAAAGGCAGGTATGAGCACAAAAGAAATTGCAGCATTACCTATATATCTTGGCGAAGATGACGAACTTAATGGAATTCATACTGGTTGGTATCTAAACCTTATTGACTCAGATGGAGACGATAATGAGGGATTTGTAGAACTTATCAACGAGGACAGACACAATATTAAACTTGAGGGCAAAGCAATTCTAATAAGTTAAGGAGGTCATTATGAAAGAGTATATGTTAATCTCTGTGGCAGGCAGAGAAATTCTGACTGAACAGTTTGACACACACGAAGAAGCATTTGAGCAAATGAAAAAGGAAATGATTGAACAGGGCAAAGTTCCGACAGAAATCTTTGATAATGACGAATATGAAGATTATGATTGTGGCTTTTGGTCAGATGCTGGTTATGCTAATGACGGTATCAACCATGAAGATTATGACTGGAGAATAATTAAATTGTAGGAGTGATATTAATGAACGAACAACAACTTGCGTCAACAATTACTGACGCAATCAATCCAGGAATTGACAACAAAGCATTCTGCGAAGCGATGAGCAGAGAGCACAGGTCATTACAGTATGACTTCACAAATATGTGCCTTGCTTGGCTCGATGAGTGCCGCAAGATGTATGAGGAAGGTCGCTATGACGGCAGAAATGAGTATGCTTGTAAGACTGGCAAAATCTTGATGGATTACTTCCATAAAGGAGAGTGGAGTTAATGAAAATAGAATTCAGTACAGACAATGATGCGTTTGAGGAATATGGAGACAAAGAGATTCGTAGAATACTGGAAGAAATTGCAGACCAGGTTGAGCGTGGATATGGCTATGGGCCAATTATTGATATCAATGGTAACCATGTTGGCGAGTGGTCGCTATGAAAATCTATGTTGTAGATAGACAACGCTACATCAATGTAACATTCGAAGAGGTTATGAACATCCTGTCATCAGGACTTAACCCAAGCGAATGGACAAGAGAAAACATTCAGAAATACCTATTGTATTAACACAACAAAATGATTATAATAAAGGAGAAAAGTTATGGGACTTGATATGTATTTGAATAGAATGCCGCGTTATAAAGATGCAACGGCAGAAGATGTAAGCGCGGTGGAAAGTTATTTGGATTGGATTAAATCTAAAGCAGAAGGCTCAGAGTATGCGAAAGGAACTTTTAAAGATTGGTGTGGACGTGAAGCGATTCCGTCCACTGAGCATCTTGAATTCTATACCCAGTTTTTCAAAACTCGATACTCTACTTGGGACACCGAGCACAAGTATGGGCACGGCGGAATTAAAGAACAGGTTGGATACTGGAGAAAAGCAAATGCAATCCACAAATGGTTTGTAGAAAATATTCAAGACGGAGAGGATGATTGTTGTTATCATAGAGAGGTAACACAGGAAGACCTTGAGGAGTTGCGTGATATTTGTCGCGAAATTCTATGCAATCCCGATATTGCAGAAGACAGACTTCCAACAACAAGCGGATTCTTCTTTGGCAGCACGGTTTATGATGAGTGGTATATGGAAGATATTAAGAATACGATTGATATTATCACTGAGGTGCTTGAAACAACTGACTTTGAAAGAGAGATGGTTTATTACGTAAGTAGTTGGTAAACAAAACAAAATTATTGAGGAGGAAATAACAATGGCAAATTTATGTAGCTTTCAAATGAAGGTAAGAGGCAATTGTAGAAACATTGAAAAATTCTATGATGCTATGATTCAAAAAGGTGATATCTGGATGGGCAGAGGTGCTGAGGCAGAAATCCGATACGAAAGCGAAGA
>JAEIGA010008818.1_pt1 | contig 15259 bp, 12 predicted proteins | sample 9270691 | NCBI WGS metagenome assembly JAEIGA01 (sample SAMN17057246, study PRJNA624740) | gut metagenome | biome: biome; isolation source: fecal sample | host: Bos grunniens | place: China: Xizang | collected 2019
AACTTTAAAGGAAAATTATCCTAATAAAGAAATATATATGGTTGGAGATATGAGTGATAGATATGCATTTTTAGGAGAAATGGATATTATTGATGATTCAAAATATGAAAATGCATTAGCTATTATCACCGATGTATCTGTTGCACATATGGTAAGTGATGATAGATATAAACTTGCAAAAGAAGTATTTATTATTGATCACCATAAAAATGAAAGTGATATTACTGATAACTGGATATGTGATCCAACTAAGATTGCAGCATGTGAATTGATCACTGAAATTTTATTAGAAAAAGGTTTAACAATTCCTAAGGAAGCTGCGACTGCATTTTTTGGTGGTATTGTTACTGATAGTGGTCGTTTCCAATATGGTGAAACAAGTGGTAATACATTAAGAGTATCAGCTGATTTATTAGATTTAGGTGCTGATAAAGAATATATTTATAAAAACTTATACACTGAATTATTAAGTGAAAGACAAATGAAAAACTGGTTTGCTGCTAGATTTGAAACAACTAAAAATGGTGTTGCTTATCTAAAAAATGGACCAGAAGTATTTGAAAAATTTAATGTTGATTTCTTTAATATTTCTCGTGGTATGGTTGGAGTTATGGCCGGAATTAAGGAAATTCCAATTTGGTGTAATTTCACTGTGGATGTTCAAAATAACAAGATAGTTGGCGAATTTAGATCAAGAGATGTAAGTATTGTTCACATTGCTAAAAAATATGGTGGTGGAGGCCACGATATGGCTTGTGGTGCTAGCTTTACTTCATGGGAAGATGTAGATTTAGCTATCAAAGATTTTGATGATTTACTTGGTGAATAATATGAAAGGTTTAGTTCATTCAATAGAAACTTTTGGGACTGTTGATGGTCCTGGAATACGTTTTGTATTATTTTTAAAGGGATGTCCTTTAAGATGTAAATATTGTCATAATCCAGACACTTGGACAACTACTGGAGCTCAAGAATATAATGTAGAAGATATTGTTAATAGAGTCTTAAAATACAAAGGCTATTATGGAGATAAAGGTGGTATTACTGTTTCTGGTGGTGAGCCTTTAGTTCAAATGGATTTTGTCATAGAATTGTTTAAAGAATTGAAAAAGCATAATATTAATACTGCTGTTGACACTTCAGGATTTATGTATAATCCAAATAATGAAGAATGTGTAAGAAAACATGAAGAGTTAAATAAATACACCGATTTATTTTTATTAGACATTAAGCATATTGATAATTTAGAACATATTGAGCTTACTGGGGTTCCAAATGACAATACTTTAGCATTCGCTAAGTATTTATCGGATAATAATAAAGATATGTGGATTAGACATGTAGTTGTTCCTGGTATTACATTAAATGATGAGTATTTAATAAAACTAAAAGAATTTATTGACACATTAAAGACTGTAAAGAAAATAGATGTTTTACCTTACCATACAATGGGGGAAGTAAAGTATAACAATTTAGGAATTGAATATCCATTAAAGGGAGTTAGAACTCCATCAAAAGAAGAAATTATAAATGTTAAGAAAATATTAGGAGTCATAAAAAATGATAATTAATGAAAAGAACTATGAAGAATTATTAAAAGGTATAAGTGTAGTAGAAGTAAGTGGCGAGGGTTGTGCAAACTGTATTACATTATTGCCTATAGTAAACAAATTAGTAGGTTCTAGAAATGATTGTAATTTACATCATTTAGAAGTGACTGAAGAAACAATGGTATTAGTGGAAAAATTTGGTATACAAGCAGTACCTACTATTTTGATATTATATAATCAGGAAGTATTTGCGAAATGTCGCGGGTATCAACCTGAAGAAATTTTAGAAATATGGCTAGATGCTAAGATTGAAGAATTAAAGAAAGAAAAAGGTCTAATTTAGTCATATTAAGTTGTTTTAAAAGTAATTATATGTTATAATTATTTTTGCCCATTAGAGGCATATTTTAAGGAAAGAGGTAGTTAAAAATGTACAAAGGATGGGAAGGATTCATTCCTGGTAAATGGACTGAAGAAGTCAATGTTCGTGATTTTATTCAAAGAAACTACACTCCATATGAAGGTGATGAGAGCTTTTTAGCTGGACCTACTGAAGCAACAGTTAAATTATGGGATGAAGTTTTAGATTTATTAAAACAAGAAAGAGCTAACGGTGGAGTATTAGATGCTGATACTGATATTATCGGTACTATTACAAGTCATGGTCCTGGTTATATTGATAAGGATTTAGAAAAAATCGTTGGTTTACAAACTGATAAACCTTTAAAAAGAGCTTTACAACCTTTTGGTGGTATCAAAATGTCTGTACAAGCTTGCGAAATGTATGGATATAAAGTAACTGATAGAGTTAAAGAAATCTTTACTAAATATCGTAAAACTCATAATGACGGTGTATATGATGCATATACTCCTGAAATGCGTGCTGCACGTTCATCACACATCTTAACAGGTTTACCTGATACATATGGTCGTGGTCGTATTATTGGTGATTATCGTAGAGTAGCATTATATGGTATTGATTATTTAATTGAAAAGAAAGAATATGATAAATTAAATACTGACGGTACTATGAGACCAGAAATGGTTAGAGATAGAGAAGAATTATCTGAACAAATTAAAGCTTTAAAAGCTTTAAAACAAATGGCAGCTTCTTATGGTTGTGATATTTCTAGACCAGCTGAAACTGCACAAGAAGCAGTACAAGCTTTATATTTTGGTTATGTAGCTGCAGTTAAAGATCAAAATGGTGCTGCAATGTCTATTGGTCGTAATTCAACATTCTTAGATATTTATATTGAAAGAGATTTAGCTAATGGTGTTATCACAGAAGCTGAAGCACAGGAATTAATTGACCATTTCGTTATGAAGTTAAGAATGGTTAGATTCATGCGTATTCAATCATATAACGACTTATTCTCAGGAGATCCAACTTGGGTTACTGAAACAATCGGTGGTATGGGTATCGATAGTAGAACATTAGTTACTAAAAACTCATTCCGTATTTTACATACATTAGAAAATTTAGGACCTGCTCCTGAACCAAACTTAACAGTTTTATGGAGTAAAAATTTACCAGCAAACTTCAAGAAATATTGTGCTAAGTTATCTATTGAAACATCATCAATTCAATATGAATCAGATGATTTAATGCGTCCAGAAATGGGTGATGACTATGCAATCGCATGTTGTGTATCTTCAATGCGTGTTGGTAAAGATATGCAATTCTTCGGTGCTCGTGCTAACTTAGCTAAATGTTTATTATACGCATTAAATGGTGGTTGTGATGAAATCTTATTAGATAAGAAAACTGGTAAACCACTTCAAGTATCTCCTCGTTTTGAACCAATTACAGGAGATGGACCACTTGATTATGATACTGTAATTGATAAGTTAAAACAAACAATTGAATGGTTAACTCGTTTATATGTTAACACATTAAACTTGATTCATATTATGCATGATAAATATTCATATGAAGCAGTAGAAATGGCTTTACATGATTCTAAAGTTAGAAGATTCTTCGCAACTGGTGTTGCTGGTTTATCTTGTGCTGTAGACTCATTATCAGCTATTAAATATGCTAAAGTTTATCCAATTCGTAATGAACATGGTATTATCGTTGACTTTAGAGTTGAAGGTGATTTCCCTAAATATGGTAACAACGATGACCGTGTTGACCAAATCGCTGTAAGATTAATGAAGATCTTTATGCACCGTGTTGCAAAACAATGGACATACCGTGAATCTATTCCAACAATGTCTGTATTAACAATCACTTCAAATGTTGTTTACGGTAAGAACACTGGTAATACACCAGATGGTAGAAGAAAAGGTGAACCTTTAGCTCCAGGTGCTAACCCAATGCATGGACGTGATACAAATGGTGCTTTAGCTTCATTAGAATCAGTTGCAAAATTACCATATGAATATTCAAAAGATGGTATTTCTAATACATTCTCTATTACACCTGAATCATTAGGTAAAGAAGAAGATTAATTTTTGGAGGTATAAAAAATGTCAAGAGTTGATAATTTAGTTCAAATGTTAGATACATATTGTTCTGACGGTGGTTTCCATTTAAATGTTAACGTATTTAATCGTGAAACTTTATTAGATGCGCAAAAGCATCCTGAAAAGTACCCTCAATTAACTATTCGTGTTTCTGGTTATGCTGTTAACTTTATTAAGTTAACAAAAGAACAACAAGATGATGTAATTAGTCGTACAATTCACGATTCAATGTAACAAATATTTACTGGCAAGCAATTGCCAGTTTTTATTTTGTATAAAATGTTAATAAAATTGCCATGTTTTTACCTTTATTGACAAAAAAACATTGAAAATTTGATTTTTTTATTATATTATAATAAAAGACTCTTTATACAATAAAAAGGATCGTGGTATTATGGAATTTTCAAATAATAAAGAAGTTTTAACAATTTTTGATAAAAGAGGTAAAGTTAGTACACTTGCAACTAAGTTAGCTGCATTAAGTGGTAAACAAATCAAGGAATTTTTTGATATTAGAATAAATAAGATTCCTAGACAATTAAATAGATTAGCTTTAATGAAAGTATTAAATAATAAAATTCAAACATTAAATTCTTTATCTTTACCAAAAGATATGTTTGTTAAGTTACAATCATATAAAGACTTCACTGAGTTCCAAATGCAAACACTATTTGAAAAAATTGGTGATAATGAAGATTTCTTACAATACCGTATTAATTTATGGACCTTAATTTTAAGAAATTATGATGTTTTAAATTTAATGGATGGCGAAGTTCAACATTTAACTAGAATAAAGAAATTACCTATGGATGATTTTTCTAGTTATAATAGAGCTTTATTTGAAGCATCTTTAGATGTAAATAAGTGTTTTGATGGTGTGCCTTTTAAACGAATTGAAGAAATTTTTAATAATACTTTTTCATCTGAAGAATTAAGAAGAATTTCTGAAAAATATGGTTTTAATATTCCTACAAGACTTAAAAAGACAGAATTTAGTGATTTGTTAAAACAAATTTTAAAATCTAAAAAGAAATTAACAGTTGCATTATCTAAAGAAATAGATGAAATGACTGTAGTTCAATTAAATTCATTATGTGAAGTACATGAAGTAACTTTATCTTCTAACTTAAAGAAAAATGAACTTATTTTCTTATTATTATTCTTAATAAAGAAAAATAAATTATCTACATCTGAAATAACAGGAATATCTGATAATTGGGATATTTCACCTTTAGAATTTACAGTAGATATTGATAAGATTGATAATTTTGGACGTGGAGAAGCTAAAGAAGTTATCATTTTGCCTCAAGAAGAACAAGAAGAGATAAATGATATGGAAGAATCTGAAGTATCAAAGGACTTAACACAAGAAGAATTATTAAAAGAAATTGCTAAAAAGTTAGGTTTAATTCAAGAAGAAGATAAAAAAGACCAAAATGAAGAAGTAAAAAAGCCAACTCCTAAGCAAAAACCAAAAACACAAGATACGAGTGATCAAATTTCTCCAGCTGAAAGATTAGCTCTTGCAAGACAAAGAAAACAAGAACTTGCACTAGAACGTAAGCTTGAAGAAGAAAGAAAAGCGTTAGAAGCTGAAAGAAAAAAATTTGAAGAAGAAAAGAAAATTTTTGAGGAACAACAAGCTTTAGAAAAAGAACGTAAAGAAAAAGAAAGATTACAAGAAATAATAAACAAATTAATGAATAATACTAAAGAAGATACTAATGACTCTATAGACGATGAAGAGACTGATACAAATGATTTCAATGAATTAGCAAATGATGAAAATGAAATAATTGAAGATGATTTTGACGCTGCTGAAGAATATACACAATATTCTAGCGAAAATGACATTGAAACAGAAGAATCAATAGATGATGAATTTGCTGAATTAGATACTACAGAAGAAGTAATAGAGGAAAATTTTGATGACTCTGAAGAAGACAATCAAGATTATGATGAGAGTGATATTGTAACTGAATCAGAAATAAATGATGAAATAGAAAATGTTTCTCAAGAAGATAATGTAGATACATTAGAAGATGAGTCAAATTTAAAAGATTCAACAAGTAATAATGATGATATGTTAAATGAAACATCAAAATTACAAGATAATGAATTTGAAGTGAAAGATGAAAGTTATGATGAAAACTTTAATCCACTAGAAGAAGTTCAACCTTCTGAAGTGATTGAAAATCCTTATTATAAAAATAAGAAATTTGCTTCTAAGAAAAAAACAGGTTTAAAAGTATTTTTAATAGTTTTAGGAGCAGTATTATTCTTTGGAGCAGGATTATTTGCGTCTAAATTTTTAAAGTAATAGAAGGTGTTATTGTGGGAGAAAGAGTTGTTAAATACACTCCAATGATTGAACAATATCTTGATATAAAAGAAGAAAATAAAGATACCATTTTATTTTATCGTGTAGGCGATTTCTATGAAATGTTTTTTGATGATGCAATTTTAGCATCAAGAGAATTAGAAATAGCTTTAACTGGTAAAGATGCTGGTGTAGAAGAAAGGATTCCAATGTGTGGAGTCCCTTTTCACGCTTTTGAGCCATATGCAGAAAAATTAGTTAATCGAGGTTATAAAGTAGGTATTGTTGAACAAATTGAAGATCCAAAGGAAGCTAAAGGTTTAGTTAGAAGAGGTGTTATAAAAATAATTACACCAGGAACTTTAGATTCGGGATTAAATGACAAAGAAAACAATTATATAGGTAGTATAATCCAAATTAAAAGAGATTATATTTTGTGCTATAGTGATTTAACTACAGGTGAAGGATATGTAGCTAAATTTAATTCATTTGACATTCTTGCAAATGAAATATTAGGATTACATATCAAAGAAATCGTAATTGATTTTGACTTTGAAAATAAATTATTAACAAAATTTATTAATCAAAATCAAGTATTACTTTCTAGAATTGTTGAAAAGAACATACCTGAAAATTTATTACATATAGCTAGTGAAATTGATACTGCATATCATCCAGCTATAGGAATGTTAATAAATTATTTTATTCAAACTAAAAAACAAGAGCCAAAGTTTTTTAAATCATTTAAAAACTATGTAGATTCTAAATATTTAAAGATTGATGCTTTTACTAAGAGAAATTTAGAAATCTGTGAGACATTAAGATTTAATAATAAGAGTGGTTCACTTTTATGGCATTTAGATAAATGTGAAACTGCAATGGGTTCAAGAATGCTACACAAATGGTTAGACAAGCCTTTAATGGATGTTAATTTAATTAATGAGCGTTTGAATTTTATAGAATGCTTTAACGATCATTATTTAGAAAAAGCAGAAATTAAAGAATATTTCAAATCAGTATATGATTTAGAAAGAATAATTGGTAGAGTTGCATCAGGTAATGCAAATGCTAAAGATTTAGGTTGGTTAAAGAAATCATTAAAATACATTCCAAATGTTAAACAAGCTTTAATTAATTTAAATACTGATTTTGCAAGTAACTATGCAAATAATATAGATACTCATGCTGAATTATATGATTTATTAGATAAAGCATTAGTTGATAACCCACCACTAATTATTACTGAAGGTGGAATGATTAAAGAAGGCTTTGATCAAAAGCTTGATGAAATTAAACAAATCCAAGCTAATAGTAAAGAATGGATATTGAACTATGAACAAGTTCAAAGAGAAAAAACAGGCATTAAAACATTAAAGGTTGGATATAATCGTGTAACAGGATATTTTATCGAAGTTACAAAAGCAAATATCCCATTATTGCCTGATGATATAGATTATGAAAGACGTGCAACTTTAGTTAATTCAGAAAGATTTATATCTAAAGAATTAAAAGAATATGAAGATATTGTTTTACATTCAAAAGAACAAATAGAATCTATTGAATACGAAATCTTTATTAAATTAAGAACAATAGCTTCTAACTATGTTAAGTCTTTACAACAATTAGCTGATTTACTTGCAACTATTGATTGTTACATATCTTTAAGTGAAATAGCTGTCAAATATAATTATGTAAGACCTACATTTAATGATGAAAGAAAAATCACTATTGTTGATGGTAGACATCCTGTTTTAGAAACAATCTTAAAGACAGGTTATATTGTTAATGATGTTGATATTAACACATATAATATGATGTTAATTACAGGTCCTAACATGAGTGGTAAATCAACATACATGCGTATGCTTGCAACTATCGTAATTATGGCTCAAATCGGATCGTTTGTTCCTGCAAAGGTTGCAAACCTAATGATATTTGATTCTATATTTACAAGAATTGGTGCTTCTGATGACCTTGTTAGTGGTCAATCAACATTCATGGTCGAAATGATGGAAGCTAATTATGCAATCACAAACGCAACTAAAAATAGTTTAATTCTATTTGATGAAATTGGTAGAGGTACAGCTACTTATGATGGTATGGCTTTAGCTCAAGCTATCTTAGAATATGTTCATGAAAAATTAGGCTGTGTAACATTATTCTCTACACATTATCATGAATTAACTGTTTTAGATAAAACATTAAAACGTTTAAAGAATGTCCATGTAGAAGCTAAGGAAGTCAAGGATGGTGTAACATTCTTACATAAGGTTTTAGATGGACCAGCTGATAAGAGTTATGGTATTAACGTAGCGTCATTAGCAGGCTTACCTAAGTCTTTAATTGCGAGAAGTAAGGATATTCTAGAAGCTTTAGAAAGCGAAAAGAATACTAAAGAAATAGCGTTAGACTTATTTAATTTTGATGCTTATGATAATAAGGAAGAAGTTATTATTGAAACTAAAGGTGAACAAATTGTTAAACGTTTAGATGAAATAGACATTAACAAAATTACACCTTTCGAGGCATTAAAAATATTATATGAATTAAAAGAAATCTAAGTTTAGGAGATGATTTCATGGCTAAAATTTCAAGATTATCACCACATCTAGCTAATATGATAGCTGCAGGTGAAGTAGTTGAAAGACCAAGTAGTGTTGTTAAAGAATTAGTAGAAAATTCTATTGATGCTAATGCTAAAAATATTACAGTTGAATTAAAGCTTGGTGGATTAGATGAAATTAAAATCATTGATGATGGCGATGGTATGGATAGTGAAGATGTTGTATTAGCATTTCAACCACATGCTACATCAAAAATTAAAACTGAATATGATTTAGCCAGAATATTATCTTTAGGCTTTAGAGGTGAAGCTATCGCTTCTATTGCGGCAGTTTCAAATATGCAAATTATCTCTAGTCAAGATGGTGTAAATGGCTATCAAGTGACTTATGAGGCTGGTAGTAAGAAGAGTGAAGGAATTATTCATTCTAACAAAGGAACTACTGTTACAGTTAAGAATTTATTCTTTAATACGCCAGCTAGACTTAAATATTTAAAACCAGCTAAAAATGAATTGGCTGCAATTACATTTTTAATGGATAGAATGGCTTTAGCTCACCCAGATATTAGATTTAGAGTTATTAATGATGATAAAGTTTATTTACAAACGTCAGCATCTAATAAATCTATAAATCTAATGGGTGAAATATATGGTTTAGAGGTTGCTAAAAACCTTGTAGAAACTGATTTTGCTGTAGATGGTGTAAATGCTAAACTTATCTTAGTAAAGCCAGAGGTATACCGTTCTAACAAATTAGAAATCACATTAATTGTTAATGGAAGATATGTTAAAAACTATAATATTACAAATGCTGTAATTGATGGCTATTCAACATTAATTCCAATTGGTAAATATCCAATTACAGTCATTTATTTAGATATTGATCCATTATTAGTAGATGTAAATGTACATCCAGCTAAAACAGAAATCAAGATTTCTAATGAGGAATATTTAGTAGGTGAAATTACTAATCAAATTAAGAATGCTCTAGAAGAAAAAATCTTAATTCCACAAAAAGAATTTGTTCAGGCAAAGCCTAAAGCTTATAAGGTAGAAAGCTTATTTAATATGCCTGAGGCAAATTTAAATGAAAATAAACCTACTTATAATAGTAATAATAGTTTTGATAATGTAAATAAACCAACACATAATAATCTATTAGATGAACTTAAAAATATGTCTTTAGAAAATGAAGACATTGAAGAAGTTGAAGTATGTGAAGAAATTAAAAAAGAAATTATAGAAGAACCTATTGTTGAAGTTAAATACGATAAGCTTCCTTATTTTGAATATGTAGGTCAAGCATTTGGTACTTATTTGATATTCCAAAATGATAAGGAACTTTATTTAATGGATCAACATGCGGCAGCTGAAAGAATTAATTATGAAAAATATTATGAAATTTTAGGAAATAAGAATCAACCTACAACTGAGCTTTTATTACCTATTATGATTTCTTTTACAAAATCAGAAGTTTTATTCTTAGAAGAACATATGAACGAATTTAATGACTTAGGTTTTATATTAGAACCTATGAGTAATCAAGATTATGTTATTAGACAAATTCCTTTATGGGCTAATTTAGATAATTCATATGATGTAATTAGAAAAGTATTTGATTTATTAATTAATTCAAGAACAGTAGATGTAATTTATTTTAGAGATGCAATTGCTAAACAAATTAGCTGTAAAGCATCTATAAAGGCTAATAAAGCCTTAAATAACGAAGAAATTAATACTTTAGTAAATAACCTTAGAAAATGTAAAAATCCTTACACATGTCCTCATGGAAGACCTACAATTATCAGTTTTAAAGAAACTGAATTAGAGAAAATGTTTGAGCGTATTCAATCATGAAAAATAAAGTAATTGTTGTAGTTGGACCTACTGCAGTAGGCAAAACTAAAATTGCTATAGAACTAGCTAAGTATCTAAATATTGATATAATAAGTGGCGATAGTATAGCAGTTTTTAAAAGACTAGACATAGGTTCTGCAAAGCCTACTATTGAAGAAATGGATGGTGTTAAGCACCATCTAATAGATATAAAAGAACCAAATGAGGATTATAGTGTTGCAGACTTTCAAAAGGATGCTAGAAGTATTATAGATAAAAATGAATTAAATTTAATTTGTGGCGGAACAGGTTTATATATTCAATCAGTAATTTTTGATTATAAATTTGAAGCTAAAAAAAGAGATGATGAAATCAAGGATTTATATAGTAATTTATCTAATGAAGAATTATTTAAATTATTATTAGAAAAGGATCCTAATATAGATACAAATAAAATTCATCAAAATAATAGAAAAAGAGTCTTAAGAGCCTTAGAGGTTCTAAATGATACTGGTAATTCAATTCATGATTATAACAACAAAAATGAAGCTTTATATGATTATTTTATTGTATATTTATCAAATGATAGAGAACTTTTATACGATAGAATAAATAAAAGAGTTGATATAATGATTAATGATGGATTAGTTGAAGAAGTAACTACATTATTTGATGAGGGCATATATCCTAAAGGTATAGGATATAGAGAATTTATACCTTACTATAATAATGAGATTTCATTAGAAACAGTTATTGAAGAAATTAAAAAGAACACAAGACATTTAGCTAAACGCCAAGAAACATGGTTTAAAAACCAAATGACAAGTAATTTTTATTCAGTAGATTTTAATAATATAAATAATACAATTAATGAAATAAAAAAAGATATAGATGAGTGGTTAAAGAAATGAGAATTTATTTAATAGGATTACCTGGTGTTGGTAAATCAACAGTAGGTAAGGAATTGGCTCTTAAATTAGAATATGATTTCATAGATTTAGATTTATATATAGAAGAATTAATGAATAAAAAAATACCTGATATTTTTAATGAGTTTGGCGAAGATTTCTTTAGAGAATTAGAGAAAAAAGCTTTAAATAATATGTTAGAAAAAGAAAATGTAGTTGTTTCTTGCGGCGGAGGAATTATTAAAGATAAATCTAATAAAGACTTGATGCATGGAGTTTGTATATATTTAACTGCTCCATTAGAACTTATTAGTGATAGAATAAATAATTCCAATATTGATAGACCTTTAATGAGTAAATATACCATTAAAGATTTATTAATAAAAAGAGAATCATTATATCAATATTTTATGGATATTGAGGTAATGAATATAGATATTGAAAATACTGTTAAAAGTATTTTAGAAAGTCTAGGTGAGTAATATGAAAGTATTAGTTATTAATGGACCAAATTTGAATATGCTAGGTAAAAGAGATAAAAATCATTATGGTCAAATGACTTTAGAATCAATTAATGACTTGATTATTAAAGAAAATAATAACCATTTCGATTTAGAATTCTATCAAAGTAATTATGAAGGAGATATAGTTACTAAAATTCAAGAATCTTTAGATTGTTTTGCGATAATGATTAATCCTGCTGCTTATACTCATACTAGTGTTGCAATTAGAGATGCGTTAGAAATCTTTAAAGGAATAAAGATTGAAATACATTTATCTGATGTAGATAATAGAGATGATTTTAGAAGAATTAACTTTGTTAGAGATGTATGTGATATTTGTTTTAGCGGTAAAAAGGAACTTAGCTATGTTGAAGCAATAAGATATTTGCTAAATCATAAATAATATGATATAATACTAAAAGATTAAAAAATAAGGAGTAATAATATGGTATCAAGTAATGATTTCAAAAACGGTATGACAATTTTATATGATGGTCATATCTATAAAATTTTAGAATTTATGCACGTTAAACCAGGTAAAGGTGGTGCATTCGTACGTACAAAATTACGTGACTTAAGAAATGGTGGTATTGTAGATATCACTTTCAACGCTGCTGAAAAAGTAGAAAGAGCTATTATTGACAAGATTTCAATGCAATACTTATATGATGATGGTGCTTCATTAGTATTCATGGATATGGAAACATATGAACAAATTGAATTAGCTCATGCATTAGTTGAAAATGAAATGAAATTCTTAGTAGAAAATATGACTGTAGAAATCGAAAAAATGGGTGAAGAATTCTTAGGTATTATTTTACCTGATAAAGTAACTTTATTAGTAACTAAATGTGATCCTGCAGTTAGAGGAGATACTAAGACAAATGCATTAAAAGATGCATATGTAGAAACTGGTTTATTAGTAAAAGTTCCTATGTTTATTGAAGAAGGAGAAAAAATTATTATCTCTACTGAAACTGGTAAATATTCAAGTAGAGCTTAATAGGAGTGTAGAAAATTGGATATACAAAGGTCGATTAATTTCTTATCAGAGGAGGTAGCCTCCCCTAGTTTTAACCCAATATTTTTCTTAATGCTTGCATGTATTATTATGTCAGCTTTCTTTTCTATGACTGAAACAGCATTTTCAAGTGCTAGTTTAGTTAAACTTAAATCACTTGTAGAAGATAGAAAAAGTGGGGCTAGAAAAGCTTTAGATTTAGCTGAAAATTTTGATAAAACTGTTACAACTTTATTAATTGGTAATAACATCGTAAATACAACATTAGCTGTTGTATCTGTAAAATTCTTTGCAGATTTAATTATATTTAATGCATGGTTAGATTTAGCCTCAACTTTAATTATTACTGTAGTATTATTAATATTTGGGGAAATTTTACCTAAAACAGCTGGTAAAAATAATCCAGAAGGAATTGCATGTAAAGTAGCATTTATTATATATACTTTATCTATTATTTTATTCCCATTCGTATTTATTTTTAGAGGCTTACAAAAATTAGTATCTAAAAAGGATGAAGACAAGAAAACATTAGATGAAGAAGAATTAAAGATTTTAATTGATGAAATGGAAGAATCAGATGAAATTGAAGATGATGAAGCCACATTAATTAAAAAGGTATTTGACTTAAAGGAACGTAATGTTGAAGATATAATGGTTCCTCGTATTAAAATGGTGGCATTAGATTATTCATCAACATTATCTGAAGTTAAAGAATTATTATATAATACGAATTATTCTAGAATTCCAGTTTATAAAACTGATAAAGATCATATTGTTGGTGTATTATATGAAAGAGATTTTTTCCCTGCTTTAGCTAAAAATCAAAATTTAGGCTGGAAAAAATTGATTAGACCAGTAAACTTTGTTAGTAGTCAAATGAAGGCTGATGATTTAATTGTTGAATTCCAAAAGAATAAAGCTCACTTAGCCATTGTTAGTGGTGAATATGGTGAAGTTTTAGGTTTAGTAACAATGGAAGATGCTTTGGAAGAATTAGTTGGAGAAATCTATGACGAACACGATATTGCAGGTGAAGACGATTTATTATTTGAAGAATTAGGAAATGATACATATATGGTTGATGCTGAAATGTACGTTGAAGAATTCTTCGAAAGATTAAATGTTGGTGATGTTCCAGAAGATGTACCTGCTAAAATGTCTGGTTGGTTATTCGCTAAATGTGAAAGTATCCCACAAGTTGGTTTTGAAATGGAATATGTTGCATCATATACTATGATGGATGAAGAAACTGAAGATTACGAAGATTATTATAAAAACTTATCTATTTCAATTGCTGAAGTAGAAGATAGACGTATAACTAAAATTAAAGTTGTTGTAAGGGATTTAACTGAAGAAGAAATCGAACAATTAAAAGAAATAGAAGACTAATACCCAAGAAATTGGGTATTTTTTTATATATAAACTTATATATTTAATTGGTGAATATTATGATTATTTTATGTGGAGGTAAAACTGGTGGTCATATCATACCGTTAATAGCCATATCTAAAAAAATTAATGATGTTATATATATAGGTAATAAAAATAGTTTAGAAGAAAAAATATGTAAAGAAAACAATATCTTATTTTTTGGATTAGAAACTAAAAACAATGTTTATAGCATAATTAAAAATCATTTTAAAATAAAATTTAATCATATAGATTGTATTATATCAACTGGAGGTTTCATTAGTATGCCAGTTTTAATCTATGGGATTTTACATAGAATACCAATATATTTAATTGAGGGGAATACTACATTTGGTATAACTAATAAGTTTTTTTCTTATTTTTCTGATAAAGTTTTTTTAGCATATCCTTGTAAAAAAATGAAGAAGAAATATGTGATAACAGGATTACCAACATTAATAAATTCAAATATATATGAGCATTTTGACTTTGATATATTAATTATTGGTGGTTCATTAGGGTCAAAACCTTTATGTGATTTAATATATTCATTAAATGAAAATTTCAAAATAATTTTAATTGCCGGAAGATATTATAAAGATTACCAAAATATTAAAAATGTTAAAGCTTTTGAATATCGTAATGATTTAAACTCCTTAATGAAACAAGCTAAAAT
>JAEIGA010008819.1_pt1 | contig 15258 bp, 33 predicted proteins | sample 9270691 | NCBI WGS metagenome assembly JAEIGA01 (sample SAMN17057246, study PRJNA624740) | gut metagenome | biome: biome; isolation source: fecal sample | host: Bos grunniens | place: China: Xizang | collected 2019
CTATGACTTAGCAGGTGCAAAGATAACACAACATAAGAAATTAATCTATATTTAGATTATATCATAAAAATTTTAAAAATTCAAGGAGTTTATATGAAAGAAATAGGAAAAGCTGAAGATATTGAAGAATATGATGAGCAAGTCAGTTATTTAGAAGATATTTTATCAACATTAGAAGATTTACAAATATTATATGGAAAAGAATCTTTATTTAGTGAAGATTATAAAGACGTTACAAATCAAATGAAATGGATTGAAGAAAAGCAACAAGAGTTAATAGATGATAGAGCAGAATTGGTACAAGCGGAAGTAAAACAAAATGAAAGAGAATTAATAGCAATGAACTATGAATTTGAAGGGAGTCGATTATAGTGGAAGAAAAAAGTTTTGAAGATAGAGTTTGTGAAGCAGAGTTTAGAGAAGAATGTAGAAAAGAAGATGAACAAATACGATATTTAGAAGAACATAAATACGAGAACATAATTGCTAGATATACAGATACACAATTAATTAAGGAGTTAGGAATTATATCTAATGAAGAAACAACTTTATACAATAAGAAAAAAGCTTTAAAAGCTGAAATAAAAAAGAGAAGTGAGGGAAATAGATAATGGACTTTTTGGATTTAATTGATAATAAAGAAGGAGAATATTATGGAATTTAGAGACTTAAAAGCAGATGAAATTGATTGTAGAGTATCACAAATTAAAGAAAATTATTTAGACTTATTACTATACAAAGATGCAAGAGTAGACCAAAACATATTAGATGAAACAGTAGGAAATATGAGTTGGCAAAGAGATCATAAAGAGCTTAAAGGAAATATATATTGTGGAATATCAATATATGATGATGAAAGAAAAATATGGATTACAAAGTGGGATTGTGGAAAAGAAAGTTTTTCAGAAGCAGAAAAAGGAGAAGCATCAGATAGTTTCAAAAGAGCAGGATTTAACTGGGGAATAGGAAGAGAACTATATACAGCACCACAAATAAGAATTTGGGTGAAAGATAAAGAGGGCAATCAAAATTATGCACCATTTAAAAAAGATAATGGAAAACTTACAACTTATACAGAATTTTCTGTAGAGGCAATTCAAATAACAAATAAAGAAATAACAGGACTAGCAATAAAAAATGACAAAGGAAAAAGAGTATTTGTTTATAAAAAGTAGGAGTGAAAGATGATAGGTACAAGTAATAAAATTATAACTTACTTATTAGAACAAGCAAAAGATAAACAATTTGAATTAAAAGAATACAAAGAAAAAAGAAGTCTTAATGCTAATAATTACTATTGGCAATTAGTAACAGAATTAGGTAATGCGTTAAAGATGGATAAAGAAGATTTACACTTTTTATTACTACAAAAATATGGACAAAGTGAAATGATAAGTGTAGTAGCAGATGTAGATATGAAAAACTATTTAAAGTACTATGCAGAAGCAGGAGAATCCAATTTGAATGGAAAGACATTTAAACATTACAAAGTATATAAAGGCAGTTCCGAAATGGACTCAAAAGAAATGTCAATCTTAATAAATGGATTAGTAGAAGAATGTCATATACAAGGAATAGAGACAAAGACTCCTGCAGAAATAAATTCACTACTTGAAAGGTGGGATAACAAGTGAGTAAAAGAAGTAATGCTTGTGATATTACTCAAAAAGTTAAAGGAATAGTCTGGAACAGAGATAACAAAAAATGTATATATTGTGGAAAGTATGTTCCGAAAACTTGTGCAAATGCACATTTTATAAAAAGAAGTCAACGGAGGTTTAGGCATAGAAGAAAATGTAGTAACATTATGCCCAAAATGTCATTATGAAGAAGATCATGGACAGAATACAAAATTATATGAAGAATACATAGAAACTTATTTAAAAGGCATTTATGGAGCGAATTGGAATAAAGAAAATTTAATTTATAGAAAATGGTAATTTATACGAAAGGAGAAAGCAAGATGAATTATATTAAACAGGTAAATACATTTTATAAATTGCTATCAAATAATCCTTTAAGTTCAAACGCACAATGTTTATATTTCTTTTTATTAAATAAAAACAATGAGCTAGGTTGGATAAAGGAATTTACGACGGCTAATTCAATAGTAATGGGATTTACTAATTTAAATATAACGGCATTACAAAGAGCAAGAAATGAACTAAAGCAAAAAGGATATATTGATTATAAAAAAGGAACAGGTAATAATGCAGGAATATATCGAATTATAGAACTTGAACAACAATGTGAACAACAACCTGTACAACAATATGAACAACAAAATGCACAACAAACCGATAGCAATATGCACACATTAAATAAACTAAACAAAACTAAACAAGAAGAAACAAAAAGTAGTTGTATAAATTTCTATATGGAGAATATAAATCCTTTAATTACTGCACATGAAGTAGAAGTTTTAAACGACTACTGCGACGACTTGCCAGAAGATTTAATTATTTATGCTATAAAAGATGCTATTGAACATAAAGCTACGAATATGAAATATATAAAAAAGATTTTGGATAGATACATAAAAAATGGAATAAAAACAATAGAACAGATTGATTTTTTACAGAATAAACAAGAAAAAAAGCAAGAAACACCAGAAGAAGCTAACGCAAGAAAATTAAAAGCATTAGAGGAGATGATTAAAAATGATACGAAGTGAATTTATAGAAGCAACATCAAGGCTAGAAACGTATTATGAAAAAGAATATACAGATGAGCAAAGAAAGATTATGTTTGATGAATTAAAGAATCTATCTGTAGAGAGATATAGAAAGATAATATCACAATGTATAAGATCGTGTAAGTTTCTACCTAAGGTTGCTGATATTATTAAAGCAAATGGAGAAATAATTGAGATAAAAAGCGAAGACAATAGTCCTAAATATGATTGCAATAAATGTAACCAAACAGGCTATGTAATTTACACAAAAATAGTACAAGATGGTGATAAAGCTATTCCATATACTTACGCATTAAGGTGTACTTGCAAGAATGGAGATAATGTAAATCAGAAAGTACCAACATATGCAGAAATGGGAATAGAAATAGCAGATAGATTAACTCAAGTAAATGATGCAGTAGATATTAGCAAAGTAAAGAAAATATTAATAAATAAATTTAGGAGATGATACAAATGGAAAAAGAACAAAGAAGAAACCAACAAAATAAGATATTAGATTGTTTAAGAACAGATAAATATTTAACTAGCTTTGAAGCATTTACAAGCTTGGGAATAACACAATTTGCAACGAGAATAAAAGAATTAGAAGAGAAAGGATATTGTTTCAAGAAAGAATGGGATTATTCAATAAATCAAAAAGGCGAAAAGAAAAGATTTAAAAGATATAGCTTGGAGGGTGCAAATGACTAATTATTTTAAAGTATATCTAAAACCTTTTGATGGAAGTTGGGAAAGAACAGATGTAAAGACATCAAAGGAAGTAAGAAAGCTATTACAAAGAGGATTAAATGATGATTATGATAGATATTTAGTAATAAAGTCATTAGAAAATAGAGCTGATGTAATAATAGCAGGAGGATGTTATAGTAGAAAATGTAAAGTAGTTTATGTAGATGGACTAGATACAGATTGGAGAATAGTAGGAGCTAATGTAGTAGATTGGGATAAATATAAAAAAGCAAAGGAAGATGAGGAAAGATGAGTAATTTTGAATGCAAAAGGTGTGGAGAATGTTGTTCTAATTTTCTTCCACTAAGAGATAATGAAATAAAAACAATGAAGAAATTAGCAAAAAAGGAAAATAAACATCTTTTAAGGAAAGATTGGTATGAAAGATGTCCATTTTTAAACAACAATAATAAATGTGATATCTATGAGAACAGACCAATTATTTGCAGAGAATTTACTTGTTACAATTATGAAAAACACATTTATAATACGGAAAGTTTCAAGAAAATAAAGCAAGATGAATTTAAGTTAGTTGATATTAGAAAAGAAATATTTGGAGGAAAGAATTTATGAAATATCCAAAACTAATAGGAGTTTGCAAAAATTGTTTACGGTTGTCAAAGATTAGAAAATCCTAATTTTATAGGAGTTTATAAATGTAAATGGAATGAAAAAGTTGAGTGGAAACAGGAGGAACTATGGAAGATAAAGAAAAATTAAAAATGAAGATTAAACCTGAAAATAGACTTGTCGATTTGAACAACCATCTATTTGAAGAACTAGAGAGACTTAATGATGAAACTTTAACAGGAGATGCTTTACAAGAAGAAAGAGAAAGAGCAATGGCCATAGCAAATATAGCACAAAGAATTATAAATAATGGAGAGCTGGCCTTTAAAACAATAAAATATTATAACGAGAATGGACAAGCAGATAAAATTCCAGAGCCATTGCAGATAGGTAAAAAAAGTGAAACACCAGTATTCTGATGAAGAAAATTATTTTATAATTCAAAATGCTAAAGGTATTTCTTGTAAAGAATTAACAAAGAGATTTAATAAAAAGTTCAAAACAAATGTAAGTGAAAATTCTATAAAAATAAAAAAGAGCAAATTAGGAGTAAAAAGTGGGATTGTAACAAAGTTTGAAAAAGGACAAATACCTTTTAATAAAGGAATGAAAGGATATATGAAACCTGAACAATATGAAAAATGCAAAAAAACCATGTTTAAAAAAGGCCATATACCACATAACTTAAAACCTGTTGGAAGTGAAAGAAAGAATAAGAAATGTGGGATGTTGGTAAAGAGCAAAGAAGGATTCTGGACAACTAAGTCAAGATATATTTATGAACAAAAATATGGGAAGATTCCAGATGGATATAAAATTATATTTGCAGATAGGAATATTAACAATTTTGATTTAGATAATTTGGTATTAGTTTCTAATGCAGAAGCAATGATTATGAGTAATAAACAATTATTTAAAGAGAATAAAGAACTTACAAAAACAGGAGTAATTATAGCAAAAGTTATACACAAAGCAAATTATAGGAGGAAATATGGAAAACAAAGTAATAGCTAAAGAATATGTAGATAAAAATTATATTCACAAAGATTTAATAAGAGTAGCAATAGAAGAATTAGAAAAAAAGATGCAAGAAGATGAAGTTGATGAATTTGGAATACATAGTATAAGTTGGCTAGCATTAGATTGGACTTGTGATTATTTAAAAAAGTTATTGGAGGATAAATAGATGACAGTAAGAGAAATGATAGAAAGGCTTAATAAAATTGAAGATAAAGAAAAGATTGTGCTTTATAAAGAAAAAGATGGTTGGGATAACATAGAGTTAGAAGAACAATATTACAATGTATATGTTCATTGTGCAGGAGACCACCCTTTTGATTTTAATTAAGAACGGAGAATTAAATGGAACATATAACTTTAGAAGAATATAAACAATTACAACAAAAAGGTAATAGTAAATATAAAGCAAAGAAAACAGAAGTAGATGGAATAAAGTTCGACTCACAGAAAGAAGCTAATAGATATTTAGAATTAAAGATACTTGAAAGACAAGGATTAATAAAATACATAGACAGGCAAACGAGGTTTGAATTACAGCCATCTTATAAGAAAAATGGTAAAACTATAAGGGCAATAACTTACGTTGCTGATTTTATGTATTGGAGTTATACAGAGCAAAAGTACATAGTAGAAGATACGAAAGGTTTTAGGACAGAAGTATATAAGTTAAAGAAAAAGCTCTTTGAATATAAATATCCAGATTTAGAGATAAAGGAAGTGTAAATATGCTATTAGATAAAACTACAGTAAAAAACAGAAAGAGTAAATATATATGTGACAGTTGCTTGAAAGAACTACAAATAGAAAATAGAGTAAGAATAGACAGAAATCAGAAAAAGAAATATGACTTATGCAAAGACTGTTGGAGAAAAATCAGAATAATAGTAGAAAAGCATAAGCTAAAGAAAGAGGTAAAAGATGAATAGTAAAGAAGTAGAAAAGGTATTAGAAGAACTTCAGGGTGTGCGACCAGAGAAGTTAAATGGAGAAGCAAAGAGATTATTTGAAGCTAATAATAGAATAAATGATTTATTAGACATAGAAAAACAGAAAGATAAAATAATAGATTTAATGGCGGAACAACTTGCAGGAATAGCAATATGGAACAATGAAAAGGAAGAACCTTTAATTTTAATGAGCAAAGGAGAAGTTATAAAATACTTTGAAGAGAGGTGCAATAAATGAATATTGAAGAATCAGTTTATTTGTTAAAATATTTAACAAAAAGTTTAAAACAAGATGAAAAAAATCAAATATATAAAGAAGCCATAGAAACTCTACTAACAGCTTATGAAAAAGAAAAAGAGAAAAATAAAAAGATAGAAGAGGAATTAGAAAAACATATAAAATTTTGTGAGCAAGAAGCAGACTTATGTAGAAATTGTAAAAAAGTAGTAAAGAGATTTTGTAAGAAAGAGGTATAAGTGAATGAATATAGAAGAATTAGAGCAAATAAAACAAGATTTAAAAGCAGTATATAACGTAATGTATAATTTTGATGATATGCTATGTGATGATATGCAAGAAAGAGTAAATAGAATTGAAAAAGTTGTAACAGCTTATGAAAAAGAAAAAGAGAAAAATAAAAAAGTATTAGATTTTATAAATGATAAGAACAATTATTTTGAAGATGGAGAGAATTGGCAAAATATATTAAAAATAGAAGAAATATTGGAGGAATAAAACAATGTTAAGTGATGAAGAAATGAAAGCAATCGAAGATTTAAAAGATATGATTGAAAAATCAAAAGATTTAATGGAAGAAGAATTTTATAAGTTAGCAACAATACATAATATACAAGCAGTAGCAACAGTTTTAAATCTAATCGAAAAACAATCTAAAGAAATAGAAGAACTAAATTTAGAAAATATTGAATTAAAACAAAGTAAAATAATAGATAAAAATTCAATTCCAAATCAAAATAATTTTTACGATTGCTATAATTATATTAGCAAAGAAGAATCAAAACAAAAAGAGAAAAAAGCTTATATAAAAGGAACAAATGATGCACATGAATTATGTAATAAGAAGTGGGAAGACAAAATAAAAGCAAAAATAGAAGAATTAGAAAACGGCAATAAAAATACTTTTATTAGAGGTGAAAAAATTTTAGTTTTGCAATCACTTTTAGATAAGGAGTAGATATATGAAAATAAACAGATTAATAGAAAGTTTAATTAAAGACCATGATGTAAGTCTTGAGACAAAAGAAGATGGAATAAAAGCCTTTAAAGAATATGATGTATTTGAAAAAGGTAAAAGTGGAGAATATGAACGATATAGTTTAGTAGATTGCTTACCACGAGGAACAAAATTTGCAGTTTTAATAGATGAATATAGTTCTTATGAGAGTGGAGATTGTAGTTGGTATTTTTGTATTATGATTAAATATTATGATTTATATTTTTCATTACATGATAGAGGATAGGAGGACTAATTTATGGAAAATGAAACTCCTTTGAAAAATGTGATAAAACATATAAAAAGTCATTAGAAAAATGTGAAAGGATAAAAATAATGAATAATGTAGATTTTTATTTAGAAGACTTAAGAAGTAAATTTAATAAAATAAATCCTGAAGAATACTACTTATCATATAGTGGTGGAAGAGATAGCCATTTATTATATTGGTTTATAAAAGAATATGCTCCAGAGTTTTCAAGTATAAAGGTTGTAAGTATTGACACATATATGGAACACAAAGAAATCAAGGAAAGGATTTATAAAAATAGCGATATAGTATTATTACCTACAATGAAACCGTTTGAAATTAAAGAAAAATATGGAATACCTTGTTTTTCAAAATGGCAAGATGACATGATACATAGATACCAAAATGGCTCAAGAAGACCATATTTAATTGAAAGAGTAACAGGAATACATAAAGATACAGGTGAAAAAATCATAGGAAGATTTAAGCTAAACCAAAAAGCAAAGGAATTATTGTTATCAAATAAATTACATAAGGTAAGTCCTAAATGTTGTACTAAATTAAAAAAAGAACCAGCAAAAAAATTTGAAAAAGAAACAGGACTTAAAGCAATATTAGGGGTAAGAGGAAATGAAAGTGGATTAAGAAAGACACAATATAAGAGTTGTTTTACGAAAGACAAGAAATTTACACCATTATGGGATTTAACGGATGAAATGGAAGAAGTAATATATCAGCAATATAATATAGAAGTTCCAAAAGTTTACAAATATATAAAAAGGACAGGATGTATGGGATGTCCATACGGAAGTTGGAAGGGAGATACTGAAAAGGAATTAGAATTAATAGATGCTCATCAAAGGGATTTTGTTTGTAAATATTTTAAAGAAAGTTATGAAGTATTAGGAATAAAAGTTTAGCTGTAATATACAGCAGTTAGGAGGAAGTAATGAAAGATGATATACAAATATTATTAGACAGAAGACAAGAAATAAGAATTGAAATTAATAAATTAGAAGCAGAGTATGGAGCTTTAGGAAAAGTTATAACAGAAATATTAAGATACAAACAAAATGAAAAGGATAAAGAAAATGGAAGAATGTAAAAAATGTGCTAAACAATATTATTGTAATAAAAAAGAATGTAATTTTAAAAGTTATTTGGAGGTAAAAGATTATGGAAGACCAAAGATATGCACCTATAATACTACCAAAAGGAAAGAAGAAATACATACTAGAAAAGATGTATCCTAATCATGCATTATACACAGATTTAGATACTGGAATAAGAGAATGTTTTACATTTCATGAATTAGGAATGATAGAAGAAATAGAAGAGCAATATGGAGAAGCTAAAAAAGGTGGAATGATTAAAGTGTAGGAGGTAACAAATGAATAGAGAGGATTTAAAAGATTATAGTATTACGCAAAAATGGACAAATGCAAGAATTAGTTTTTTGGAAGAACAAATAAAAAATGTAGGAAAATTAAATAGTATTATTTCAGATATGCCAAAAGGGAGTAGAATAGTACAAGATAATGAAGCAGAAAGCATAGTGAGATTACTGGATCAGATTAATGAATTAAAAAATGAAGTAAGAAAAGAAGCTTTAGATATGGAAAATAAAATAAAAGAACAACTAAAATTATTAAAGCCTAAGCACGGATTACTGTTATATCATTATTACATATTAGGACATAGTATAAAATATATAGCAAAAGAAGTATTACATTACGAAGTAAAGTATACATATACTCTAAAAGATGATGCCCTAGATGAATTTGATAGGTATCACGAAAAAAAAGGTTGAATCACGAAAACAAAATATGCTAATATATATAATAGATATAAAGGCTACAGTCAGAGATGGCTCGTTTAGTCCATGTAGCAAAAATATATTAAAAAGACCCCTTTATCTTTTATATGAATTTAGTTTAGCTTGAGTTGTGTTATAGATTTACTTTATAGCATGGCTCTATTTTTATATCTAGGTATGGTGTAATTTGGTAGCATAAGTCTCTTGGACAGATTAGGTGAAGGTTCAAATCCTTATATCTAGACCAAGCCCTTAACTGAGAGATATAATGGGCTCTCTATAATTAATATTAAAGTACTAGGCAACTTAATATAATCCGCCTTTCAACTTAATTATTGATACAAGCCTATAAGGTTAAGCTATATCCTAGTTAATAGCTATAAATAGAATATAGGGCAATCTAGCTGAGTTGGCTAATCAGTCGCCGGTTATAATAGGATTGGTATAAAGCCCTTAAAAACCATATATGTCAGCTAGTTATGGAAAATTGCCTTATATTGTGTTTATAATTGTATGCAGTGCTAATTTATGGCTTTTTTAGCATTGCATAGAGTTATAGAAGAAAAGAGGTAATTATGGATAATTATTTTAACTATAGTTATTATGATGAAACAGGAAAATATATAGCCATAGTACATAAAAACACACCTAAAGAAACAATAGAAAAATATTTAGAAAAGTACGATGAAGTAAAGTATAAGGAGTAATGCTTATGCAGGGTAGTTGGATTGCAAAGCAAATAGAGGAAGACATAAGAAGAGAAAAGTATTGGAAACATAAAGTAGTAAGAAGAAAATGTTATCAAGACGGAGTTAAGCAATGTGATAAATGTATGTATAGAAAAATATGTGAAAATGTAGAAGTGGAACAAAACACTATAAAGTAGGGAGATGATACAATATGGCAAATGAGCAGAATTTAAAACCAGTACGAACCGAGAAAGAAGCGAGAGAAAAAGGCAGAAATGGTGGAATAAAATCAGGCAAAGTTAGAGCTGAAAGAAAAACATTGAGAGAAGAATTACTTTTATTATTATCACAAGGCGATACACAAAATAAACTAAGTTTATCAATAATACAAAAAGCATTAACAGGAGATACAAAAGCCTTTGAAGTAATAAGAGATACAATAGGAGAAAAACCAAAAGAGAATATAAGTGTTGGGGTTAGTTATGAAGATTATATTAAAAAAGTAGAAGATAAAGATGAGTATTAATACAAAGAAATACATAGAAGAATATGTAAGAATAAGAAACAAAAAAAGTAAAATAGTACCATTAAAATTCAACGAACCTCAATTAAAATATTATAATATAATAAAAAGTTTAAAAGAACAAAGAAAACCTGTAAGAATAATTATACTTAAAGCAAGACAATTAGGATTTAGTACTGCAACAGAAGGAATATTTTTCAAAGAGACAGTTACAAAGTCAAACATAAATACAGCTATAGTAGCACATAAAGAAGATTCAACAAGAAACTTATTTAATATGAGCAAGTTAATGTATGACCAATTGCCAGATGCAATCAAACCAAGTAAGAAAGCAAGCAATGCACAAGAGTTAGTTTTTGATAATGACAATGGAACAGGATTAAAAAGCAAGATTAAATGTTTTACAGCAGGAGGAACAGGAATAGGAAGGTCTGATACATTAAATAATCTGCATTTATCAGAGTTAGCATTCTGGACAGGAGATAAAAAAGAAACACTAACAGGATTATTACAAGCAGTTCCAAATGATCCTGATACAATGGTTGTAATTGAATCAACAGCGAACGGATTTGAATACTTTAAAGAATTATGGGATAACTCAGTTGCAGGAAAGAATGATTTTGTTCCAGTTTTTATAGGTTGGAATGAATTAATAGATTATCAAATGCCTTATACTGGATTTGAATTAACAAAAGAAGAAAAGGAACTACAGAAGACTTTTGGATTGACATTAGAACAATTAACCTGGAGAAGATGGTGCATAGCAAATAACTGCGGTAATGATATACAACAATTTAAACAAGAATATCCTATAACTCCAGAAGAAGCATTTATAAGTACAGGGAAATGTTATTTTGAACAAGAAAACATTATAAAGAGAATACAAGAAGTAAAAGATATAAAACCAGTTCAACAAGGATATTTTGATTATGATTACAACGGACTAAGGATAACTAATATAAGATGGGTAGAAGACAAAGAAGGAGCAATAAAGATATATGAGAAACCAAAGAAATATTATCCTTATGTGTTAGCAGGAGATACAGCAGGAGAAGGAAGCGATTATTTTATAGGACAAGTATTAGACAATACAGATGGAAGTCAAGTCGCAGTATTAAGACAAGAGTTAGATGAAATAAGTTACACCAGGCAGATGTATTGTTTAGGCATGTATTATAATAAAGCATTAATAGGAATAGAAGCAAATTATTCTACATTTCCTATACAAGAATTAGAAAGATTAAAATATCCAAATCAATATGTAAGAGTTAAAGAAGACAAGTACACAAAGAAAACAGAAAAGAGTTATGGATTTAAAACTACTACAGTAAGCAGACCAAGAATATTAGGACAGTTACAGGCAATTGTAAAAGAGTCAATAGAATTGTTAGTAGATATAGACACATTAAAAGAAGGACTTACATTTATAAAGAATGAAAAAGGAAAAGCTGAAGCACAAGTAGGTTATCATGATGACTTAATTATGGCATTAGCAATAGCTTATGATATAAGAACACAACAAAAGATGAAGGTAGAGATACAAGAGGTAGAACAGATTCAAAGAGCAATAGAAGTAGAGTTTGGATTTGAAAGAGAAAAAAGAGACGATGCAGATAGCATTGTTTCAGTATTTTAGGAGGTAAATATGAAAAAGAAATTATTTAGAGAAAGATGGTACGGAAATCTAGAAGAAAAGAAAGAAGAAGTTAAAGAAGAAGTAAAAGAAGAAAAGAAACCTGCAAAGAGAGGTAAAAAGAAAAATGATTAGTTTAATATATACAATCCTATGTATAGCTTGTCTATGCTTAGGATTTTTTTGTGGGTATAGGATAAATAATCAAAAGCCTATACATATACAAAATCCGATAACTTCCATTAAAGAGAAAATGGAAACCAAGAAGATAGAAGAAGAAAACAAAGAACAAATAGAAGAGTTTAATAAGATTTTAGATAACATCAATATTTATGATGGAACATCACAAGGACAAAAGGAGTTGAGAAATATTGGAACTGGATTATAAAGAAGAAGAAAATGTAACTAAAGTTTGGGTCGAGTATCAAAGAGGAGTAATGTTTAATAGGTCGCATAACTTATATACTGATACAGAGAAAAACTATAATTTTTATCATGGCAATCAATGGGAAGGTGCAAAGCTAGGGGATATTCAACCTGTTGTATTTAATATTATAAAACCTATTGTAAAGTATAAGCTAGGAGTAATAACACAAAATCGTTATGAAATAGTTTTTAATCCTAATATATATGATACTGTAGAAGAAGGACAAAGACTAGAAGAATTATGCAAAGTTTTAAATAGTCATATTGCTAAAGTGTGGGAGCTTCAAAAAGCAGACCAAAAAGTAAGAGAGGCTTCAAAAGATGCTTGTATAAATGCAGAAGGTATAGTTCATACATATTTTGATGATGAAGTAGTCGCAGAAGTAATAGATAAAAACAATATTTGTTATGGTAATGAAAATAGTTCAGACATTCAAAGTCAACCATATATAATCATAGCATATAGACAACCTGTATCACAAGTAAGAGAAAAAGCGAAAGAGTTAGGTTTAGAAGAGTCACAAATAAAGCTAATACTACCAGATTCAGATGTACAAGAACAAGCAGGATATACAGGACTAACAGATGAAGTAAATCCAATGTGTTTAGTTTTATTAAAGTATTATAAGAAAAACGGAAAAGTATATTGTACTAAAGGAACTAAGCACGTAGAACTAGAAAAAGAAAGAGCAACTGATATGAATTTATATCCTATTGCTCATTGTATCTGGGAAGAAAAGAAAGGTAGCTCAAGAGGAATAGGAGCAGTAAACTGTATAATACCTAATCAAATAGAAATAAACAAAATAGATGCAAGAAGAGCATTAGCAGTAAAAATAGGAGCATTCCAAAAGTTAGTATATAATCAAGAATTAGTTGCAAATGCCAAAGAATTAAACAAAGTAGGTGGAGCAATAGCAATAAAAGGTGGAGCAACTGTTGAAGATGTAAGAAAAGCAATAGGCTATATATATCCAACTACAATGAGTCCAGATGCATCTAATCTATCAGCAGAAATGAAAGCTAATACAAGAGATTTAGAAGGAGCAGGAGATACAGCAACAGGAAATGTAGATCCAACACAAGCATCAGGAAAAGCTATTTTAGCAGTACAACAAGCAAGTCAACAACCTTTAAATGAGCAAGTAGAAAACTATAAAGCATTTGTAGAGGATATTGCAAGAATATGGTTTGATATGTGGAAGGCTTATGAAGTAAAAGGAATGCCTATAATGTATGAACAAAAAGACAGCGAAGGAAATATAATCCAAGAACCTGGAATAATCTCATATGAAACACTACAAAAATTAGAACCTCATATAAAAGTAGATATAACTCCAAGAGGAAGTTATGACAGATATGCTCAAGAAATGAGTTTAGAAAACTTATTTATGAATAACAAGATAACATTTGATGAATATGTAGAGAGCTTGCCAGCAGATGCAGTAATGCCAAAAGCAACTTTAGAGAAGATAGTAACAAGAAGAAAAGAAAATGCACAAAGATTGACAGAGATGCAAATGCAAGCAAACCAATTAAGTAGTGCAATGAATCAAGTTATGGAATTACAAGGAGGTGGACAAAATGATGTGTCCGAATTGCCAACTGGTGGAGTTGAAAATGGAGGAATGCAAGAACAACCAGATGAAATTGCGTTGTAAACAATGTGGATACGAAACCACAATAGAAGAACCAAGTGATAATGAAGAGAGTTAAAAGCTCTCTTTTTTTATATGTCCAGAACGTGCGTAAGACAATAAAAGATGCAAGGAATTAATAGTCGACAGACTTTAAACGGGGAGGTTTAGTTATGGAAGAAGAAATCATAACAACTGATGTACCTGAAACATCAGAAGAAGAGTTAGAGGAAGTAAATATCGATGCTAGCGAAGATATAGAAACCGAAAAAACTCAAGAACGAGATATCGAAGCTGAAATCGAAGAGAGAGCTAATAAACTTTTTGAAGAAAAAGTTGAAGAAAGGCTTATCAGAGATAGAAGAGCAAGAGAAAGTAGAGAGAAGGAAGAATTGCGTAAATACAAGTATCTTGAAGATATCGTAAAAGCAGGAACAGGAACATCTAATTTAGATGAAGCCATAAGAGAAACTGCTGATTTTTATAAAGGGAATGGATTAGACATTCCAGATTATAGCTCAAATAGTGAAGAAGACGAAAGAATATTAGGACAAGCAAGAGCAAACAAATTCATTGACTTAGGTTATGAAGATATGGAAGAGGAAGCTAATAGACTTGCTAATATTCCTAGAGAACAAAGAACTATAAGAGAAGAAGAAGAACTATATATTCTGGGAACAGAACTAACCAGAAGAGATAATGTTAAAGAATTAAAAGCTAAAGGATATGACACAGATGTATTAGAAACAAAAGAGTTCAAAGAATTTAGCAATCAATTCAATAACAAAACAGACATCTCAAAAATCTATGAGATGTTTACAAAATTAAATGGAACTAAGGTTGAAAAGCCATATAGTCCAGGAAGTGCTAAATCAACAGCACAAGTAAAACAAATAAAAGACTATTACAGTTCTGATGACTACGACAAATTAACAGATGAAGAGTTAAATAATCCAAAGATAATGGAAATAGTTGATAGATCAAGACTGTCATGGTTTAAAGAAAGGAAGTAGAAAAATATGTCAGTAGCAGTATTTAAACAAACATTATGGAGCAAAAAAATACAAAATGCTCTAGATACATTAACA
>JAEIGA010008820.1_pt1 | contig 15258 bp, 12 predicted proteins | sample 9270691 | NCBI WGS metagenome assembly JAEIGA01 (sample SAMN17057246, study PRJNA624740) | gut metagenome | biome: biome; isolation source: fecal sample | host: Bos grunniens | place: China: Xizang | collected 2019
GTATATCCAAAAGTATAAGGGCCATAGTACTCACCAAGGCCCTTAATTATCTTTCGTGTCTTGAATATCCTAGGATAATCCTCTCTTGTAATGCAGATACTAGGATAGCTTTTACCATCCTTGAGCAGGATATTATAGTGTGGCTGATACTGTTTGATCAAGTTATTTTCCAACAAAAACGCATCTTGCTCGCTTTGCACCACCACATATTTGATATCAGCAATGCTCTTGACAAGTAATTTAGTCTTATAGCGATCTTGCTCTTTATGAAAATAACTACCGACTCGCTTCTTCAAGCTCTTCGCCTTACCCACATAGATTACTTCCCCTGCCTCGTTGAGGTATTGGTATACACCAGGCTGATCAGGCAACCGCTGAAGAATCTCTTGTATATGCGGGCTCTTAAGCATCCTTACAGTAAACAAACACCGATAAAATCGGAGAAAATTAACAACTCATCAAGCTGCTAATCTCTACATCATCACCAATAGCCTTGCGTCCGTTTAGGAAATCTAGTTCGATAATAAAGTTGATATATACCTTCTTCACACCAAACTTTCTCACCAATTCCAACGCAGCAGCCATCGAACCACCTGTAGCCAACAAGTCATCATGAAGCAAAACAACATCATTCTCATTCAACGCATCTGCATGAATTTGAATTCTATCTACTCCATATTCCTTAGAATAGCTCACCTCAATAGTCTCTGCTGGCAACTTACCAGGCTTACGAACAGGCACAAAACCAGCACCCAAATCCATAGCTACAGCAGGACCAAGAATAAAACCTCTAGACTCAATACCCACCACTTTGGTGATACCATACGCACGATAGAGATTCACAATCTCATCCTTCATCCACTTTAAATACTCTGGATTACTCAATACAGTAGTAATGTCCTTAAAAACAATTCCTGGTACAGGAAAATCTTTTACATCGCGAATATGCGCGAGCACTTCTTCGTGTTTCATATCTTTATGTATTAATTATTATCTAAATAATGTTTATGTTTCACGTGGAACACCCCTCTTGCTCTGTCTGTATATCACCATCTATTATCGCCCCATCAATACCAATAGCACACTCACGTCATTAGGGCTAACGCCAGGTATTCGGCTCGCCTCACCGATTGTAGCAGGCTGGATTCGACTGAGCTTTTGGCGCGCTTCGGTGCTAAGTGATTGCACGCTATTATAATCAAAATCCTTTGGCAGACGGATGTTATCTAGCCTGTGCAGTTTGTCCGCAGCGAGTTTCTCACGCTCGATATAACCTTTGTATTTGATATTAATCTCGGTACTTTCTACGATCTCCTCCTTTCTGAACCCTAGTGAATCTATCTTCTCCTTAAGTTCTGGCAATGTATCTGCTAGTCCAGAAATCGTCACATTAGGGCGAGATACAATATCTATCAGCTTGCAGGTTTGCTGCAAATCACCGTATCCCATTTGATTGAGATACGCATTAATATCCTTGGCTTTGACTGATGTAGTACGAAGCATTTCGGTCAGCATTTGCTCGCCTTCTTGCTTGCTTCTAAGCAATCCGAGACGATATTCATCGGCCAGCCCGAGATTATAACTACGCTCTGTCAGTCGTGCATCGGCATTATCCTGACGAAGCAGAATGCGATATTCAGCTCTGGAGGTAAACATACGATAAGGTTCATCCACGCCTTTATTCACAAGATCATCTATGAGTACACCAATATAACTCTCATCTCTTGCTAGAGTAAGTGGAGCGCCTCCTGTGATATTCTGATGTGCATTGATACCTGCTACCAAACCTTGGCCTGCAGCCTCCTCATAGCCTGTAGTACCATTGATCTGACCTGCAAAAAAGAGATTCTTGATCTTCTTAGTCTCCAATGTATGAAGCAACTGAGTAGGATCAAAAAAGTCGTACTCAATAGCATATCCAGGACGGTAGAGAACTATGTTCTCTAAACCCTTTACAGTACGCAGTGCTTGCCATTGAATTTGCCAGGGTAAGGAAGAAGAAAAACCGTTAATATAGTATTCATTTGAATCCACACCTTCTGGCTCTAAGAACAATTGGTGCATCTCCTTATCTGCAAATGTCACAATCTTCGTCTCAATACTAGGACAATATCTTGGGCCAATACTTTGGATCTGACCATTATAGAGAGGGGAATCGGCTAGTCCACTTCGTAATACATTATGTGTATCTTGGTTGGTATAAGTAATCCAACAACTCATCTGCTTGAGCTGACGCTGTACAGTATCTAGATAGGAGAACTGATGATTGTCATCATCTCCTAATTGTTCGGTTAATTGGGAGAAATCTATGCTTCGCTTATCCACACGAGCTGGTGTACCTGTCTTCATTCGATCCGTAGCGAAGCCTAATTGGCGCAACTGCTCTGTAATACCAAAACTACTAGGCTCAGAAATGCGTCCACCCTCAATCTGTGTTTTACCAAAATGTAATAATCCGTTCAGGAATGTACCATTGGTTAGAATAACCGCCTTAGCGCACATCTCAACCCCTAGCAGAGTCTTGACTCCACAAACTTGATAATCCTTTATGAGTAGCTCCATAACGGTATCCTGCCAAATATCTAGATTAGGGGTATCGGAAAGAATCTTCACCCATTCCTCAATAAAGCATTTTCTATCGCTTTGGCTACGAGGACTCCACATAGCAGGTCCTTTGCTGTGATTGAGCATACGAAATTGGATTGCACTACGATCAGTCACAATACCCATTTGTCCTCCCATAGCATCTATCTCCCTGACAATCTGCCCCTTAGCTATTCCTCCTACAGCAGGATTACAGCTCATCTGACCGATCTTATTCATATCCATAGTGATGAGCAGCGTCTTGCTACCCATACGAGCTGCAGCACTAGCCGCTTCGCAACCAGCATGTCCTGCTCCTACAACTATGATATCGTACTTAAACTCCATATATTCAATCACTTATACAATCTATACCTAACTATTATTTATGCTTATCTACCAATAACTCGGTTCTTATGATGCCACTTACCTTGTCCACTAAAAGTAGTTTTACCTATCGTGCGCTGCGGTGGCAAAAAAGCATCTTCTATATGCGTTTTTTCAAGAATCTCATGAGTGGCTGGATTAATAAGCAATCCTATAATATCAAATCGTGGAACCAACTCTATTTGATTCATCTTTATGTAAGCATTCGCTGCAGCGGCCATTCGGCGACGCTTTAGCTCATCCACATATTCCTCTGGGCGCTTACCACCAAACGTGGATGTTCGTGTTTTAACCTCCACAAAGGCTATTTCCTTGCGACTCACCGCGATAATATCCATCTCTAGATGCCCGAATCTCCAATTGGTTTCCACCACGCGAAAACCCTTCTTACGCATCATTTGGCATGCAAATTCCTCACCAATATTTCCTACGATATTATGCTCAGCCATCGCTTACCCCTGCATTTTATTCAAGCGAGCTGCATCCAATCGCAGCATAATAGCCAGCAAGATAGTGAATCCCCACAACGATGAACCTCCATAACTAAAGAATGGCAATGGAATACCGATTACAGGTAATAACCCAAGTACCATACCGATATTAATGGTCACATGAAACAATAAAATGCTAGCTACTGAATAAGCGTAGATTCTACTGAATTCATCGCGCTGACGCTCTGCTATATGTATGATTCGAAGTATCAGTGCAAGATAAAGTAGCAATAATCCTGCTGATCCTAAGAATCCCCACTCTTCGCCTACTGTACAGAAGATAAAATCCGTATCTTGCTCAGGAACAAAGTTTAATTTGGTCTGAGTTCCTTGTAAAAATCCTTTTCCAGTAGTTTGTCCAGAACCAATAGCAATCAACGATTGATTAACATTATAACCGGCACCTGTAGGGTCATCCTTCATGCCTAGCAATACCTCAATACGAATTCGCTGGTGTGGTTGTAAAATATTATGAAAGGCATAGTCACATCCCTGGCATAAAACTGCAGAAAACATCACAAAACCAAGCATCCATACAAAAGACTGTTTTCTACTTTTTACAGCTAAAATTATTAACCATATAGCGGAAAATACCAAAGAAACAATCGCTATATAATTAAAATTCACATTGGTCCATATGTTTATTATAAGACCTATTCCATAGCAAATCGCTACTACTCCTCCCAATATAGACATAGACTTGACATCCCTCTCTCGTAGAGATATGAGCGCCATGATCAAGGCATGTATCAACAATGTGCTTGCTAACAAACCTACATTTCCAGTACCAAATGGTAAAGCTATTTCACCAAATCTAATAACGATGATAAATAAGATTATACTTACCACTCCCCATGACAATACATATCCCGTCATTCCTTGTCTATAAAAAACTAACAAGAACGACAAGAATACCAAAGCAGAACCAGTCTCTCTTTGAGCTAACATGATTATTAATATCGGAAGCCCTATTAAACCAAAAGGTACTAATAAATCCCTTAAATCACGAACCTTATAGCCATACCTACTCATAAATTTGGCCAAAGCAATAGCCGTAAAACACTTTGCAAATTCTGCTGGCTGAATACTGACAGGTCCTAATGTTAACCACGATAAAGATCCGTTGATATTATGTGCAAATATAGGCGTTATGAATAATAGTAATATCATAACACCATAGAATATATAGCCCAACACATCATAGACTCGTTCTTCTATCATCAGTATTACACCTCCCAGAAAGAGAGCTGTAATAATCCACACCAATTGTTTTCCAGCACGATTAGAGAAATCCCAAATGCTCGTCTGGTCAAAAGAATAACTAGATCCATAGATATTCATCCATCCAAACAACGCAATTGCAATGAACATAATGATCGTCCACCAATCTACACCGGATATAATACTTCTATTGTTCATTATCAATTCACTAAGGTCGCATTGACCATTTCATGTAATAATTCTTTTCGTTTGATTTCTCCTTGTAAATATTGCTCCATGATAAGTGTCGCAATTGGACATGCCCATTTAGAACCAAATCCAGCATTTTCAACAGCTACTGCTATGGCTATTTGAGGATTATCCTGAGGAGCAAAACCAATGAACAAAGCATGGTCTTCTCCATGGGGATTTTGTACGGTTCCTGTTTTTCCACAAATATTTAATTCTGGCACATTGTACCATCTACCCGTACCATTCGTCATTACTCTCGCCATACCTTTATACACCACATCAAAATGCTTCTCATCTATAGAAGTATTATTGACTTTTATATTCATCGAATCATTTCTATTGAGATGTGGAGTGATGTAATAGCCTTTGTTTGCGATGGCTGCTGCCATATTTGCTAATTGCAAAGGCGTAACAAGTATTTCACCTTGTCCAATAGATAGAGAACGGATTGTCATTGCTTTCCAACCATTAGGACCATACATCTTATCATATAATCCCATAGAAGGCACTGCGCCTGCAATTTGATCACGAATATCTGTTTCCGTAAATTTTGCTCCAAAGCCAAAACTCAATACATAATCTCGCCAAATCTGATAATTCTTCTTTAATTCAGTTATATCATCTGTTGATTTGCCTCTATGTAGCAAATCGCGATACATAGCCCAATAATACGGATTACAGCTCTGCTCAATACTTTCCTCTAGATTTATCCATTCGCCATGACTATGCGTACAACGAATAGGTCTAGAAGCACTTCCACTACATTTATATAGGGTGGATGGGGTTATAATATTCTCTTGTAAGCCTATTAATGCCTGTAAAATTTTGAAAGTAGATCCAGGAGAATATTGTGCCTGGGTAGCGCGGTTCATTAATGGCTTATTTACATCATCCAAAAGTAACTGATAATTTTGAGACCTCTCTTTTCCTATTAAAGAGCTCGGATTCCAATTAGGAGAACTCACCAATGCTAAAATTTCACCACTCTTAGGTTCAATAGCCACCACACTACCTATCTTACCTTGCATCAATTTCTCTGCTAGCAATTGAGTCTGGATATCTAATCCTAAATACAAATTTTCTCCTGTTACAGCTTCTACATCTAGTTGACCATCTTTGTAAGGCCCCTGTATTCGTCCACGAGAATCGCGCATTAAAACCTTAACCCCCTTCTTTCCACGAAGTTCCTTCTCATAAGTTCGTTCTAATCCATCGCGACCAGAATAATCATCTACTCCATAATATGAATCTCTCTCAATATCGCGCTGATTCACTTTACCTACACTACCCAATACATGAGAAGCTATTGGATATAAATAATCGCGTAACGTTCTATATCGAACATATACGCCTTCATATTTATATAATTCTTGTTGGAGAGCTGCTACATCTTCTTGACGAAGATGATCCATAAATACCTGTGGTGAATACCGCGAGTATCCTCGATTTTTTCGAGGATTGGTAATATATTGCATTCGCTCTTCAAACTCAGAACGAGTTATAGATAAACTTTCGCAAAAACCTAATGTATCAAATTGAGATTGCTGTATCTCACGCACAATAATCGTAACTTCATAAATAGGTTGATTAGCAACCAATAATTCACCATTACGATCATATATAAGTCCGCGTGATGGATAAATAGTTTGACGAAGCTGCGCATTAGTCTCTGCCTTACCTTTGGTAGATTGATCAACGATTTGTAAAATAAATAACCGAATTATGAATATGAGTACTACAACTATAGCAATACCCATTATTACATATTTACGATTATAATTTTGGTCATTTATCATCGCTTCATCATATCATAAATCATGATAAGAACTAGGGACAAAATGCTACTTATCAGCGTTTGAACAATAATTATCCACCAATTATGCCAACTCCATGCCTCCAATACAAATACCACAAAATGGTGCAAGATGACCAATATGAACAATATCTTGGTGTATTCTAATAATCCTATACTTCTACTATATACCTCACCGCTAACACGCTCTATATCTTGCACCATATGTGCTAAAAATATTGGGCGTAAATAACTAAACAAGATACATGCTGCCATATTGACTCCTATCGAAGTACTCCAAATATCAACCAGCAATCCAAGCATTGCACCTATAAACATCTCTATCCATCTTGGCATCAGAACTGGAATATTCATCAATATCACTACATATACCATTGGATATCCCCAGCCACCTATCTGCAAACGATCAAATAACAATACCTGAAGAAGTACTATTAATACAGCATGCAATATTTGTTTAGTCCACCTCATTATTTTCAATCAATTTATTGCTGATTAGCATGTTTCTGTTATTAAGCACCTGAACATATTTTAATGCCTTGTAGTCTGTACTGAGTTGCACTACTGTGTTATGATAATTTTTACCTTCACCCAATTCTGTCTCTTTCACTATACCCAACATTATCCCTTCTGGGAAAACATTGGTTAGACCACTTGTCACTACCGTATCTCCCGCATTAACCTCAACATGATGAGCCAATTCTATCAAATGTACAAAACGATAATCACGACCATCCCAATGTGTCGCACCTATTTGTCCATTGCTCTTTAATCGACTACTGATGCTTATTTTGGTGTGAATAATTGGCACTATTAAAGAATACTTTTCCCCTACAGCACTCACTATACCTACAACTCCATCTGCACATATCACTCCCATATCCACTTGAATTCCATCTCGTGAACCTTTGTTGATGGTAAGATAATTATGCTGTTTTTTAGTAGTCATATCAACTACTTTAGCAGGAATATAATCCCATTCCAAATGACTATAAATATACTGACTATCACGCTCTATTTCTGACTCAATATTATTAGTCATCTGCATCAATTTAGCTTTTAATATCGCATTTTCTTCGGCCAATTGAGCATTATCCGTTCTGAGCATAAAATACTCACTTACATTAGTCATCAGCTGATTTGTACTAGCAACCAACTGATTTGCACTTGACCATACAGCACTTTGCTGATATTCATTACTCGTGCATATCAGTATAAACGCAACAACTTCCAATATCAAAAATATTAGGAAGTTGCTAGAGCGTATTAAAAACTGTATTAGGTTCCGCATTTATCGAATCAAGAAACCAAAATTAGCTGCATTCTTCAGTGCTACTCCTGTTCCTCTTGCTACGGCATGTAATGGATCTTCTGCCACATGGAATGGAATAGTAATCTTATCCGTCAATCGTTTGCTAAGTCCGTGTAATTGTGCACCACCACCTGTCAAGTAAATACCGCGTTTCACAATATCAGCATACAACTCTGGTGGAGTTGCCTCCAGGGCTTGTAGAATAGCGTTCTCTATCTTAGCAATACTCTTCTCCAAGCAGTGTGCTATCTCTTGATAGCTTACTGGAACCTGCATTGGCAAAGCTGTCACCTTGTTTGGACCAATCACCATATAATCTTCAGGAGCGTCTTCTAATTCTGGAAGAGCAGATCCCACTTGCATCTTGATGCGCTCAGCAGTAGGCTCATCTATACGCAAGTTGTGCATACGACCCATATACTCTACAATATCAGCATTTAGATCATCACCTGCAGTCTTAATAGATTTATTAGCCACAATACCGCCCAATGAAATCACAGCAATCTCAGTCGTACCACCACCTATATCTACCACCATACATCCTTCTGGACTTTCAACATCAATACCCATACCGATCGCTGCTGCCATTGGTTCGTAGATCATATATACATCACGACCACCAGCATGTTCCGAACTATCGCGAACCGCACGAATCTCCACCTCAGTACTACCAGATGGAATACATACTACCATACGAATGTTTGGAGTAAACAATTTGTTTTGCTTTGGAATCATCTTGATCATTCCGCGAATCATCATCTCGCAAGCGTAGAAATCTGCAATCACACCATCTCGAAGTGGACGAACAGTACGAATCAGCGTACCACCCTTACCAATCATTTGCTGCGCTTTGCGTCCTACTGCAACCATTTTGTTGTCTGCCATACTAATTGCTACTACGGATGGCTCGTCTACAACCACCTTATCATCGCAAATGATAATGGTATTGGCCGTTCCAAGGTCAATAGCAATTTCTTGTGTAAATGAAAATAGTCCCATTTTTCTATTAAAAGTTATTATAGGTTTTATGAATTTTTATGCCTAATTACCCAATATTTATAAAATCGCGCAAAGGTACAAAAAAAAATAGATGTATGCAAGTATTTTTTGAAAAAGTTTACTATAGTAAAAATATTTTGAAATCAATAAGAAAAAACGGGAATTTCTTGGTATGTTACATTTTTTTTTGTACTTTTGCAAAAATTTATGTAAAAGTGGGATTGTGCGTCTGAAAAGTGATGTAAATATTAAAAACCGCCGTGCCTCGTTTGATTACGAGATACTAGATCGCTATACTGCTGGTATTCAGTTATATGGCACGGAAATTAAATCTATCCGTGAATGCAAAGCATCCTTGGTGGATACTTATTGTCAATTCATCGGAAGAGAATTATGGGTAAAACAGATGCACATTGCAGAATATCGATTTGGTAGTTACTCTAATCATGAAGCTAAACGAGATAGAAAACTACTACTTAACAAAAAAGAACTCACCAAGCTCAGCAAGCAAGTGAAAGACACCGGAAAGACGATTATTCCGTTGCGATTATTCATCAACGAACGAGGACTTGCAAAGATGGAAATTGCACTTTGCCAAGGAAAACACACTTACGACAAACGCCAAGCTTTACGCACAGCTGATGATAAACGAGAGATGCAGCGTGCGCTACGCTCTGCGCGCTAAGAAAAACACCATATACAACCAAGATGTTACCATTAGACTTTATAGAAAATCTTCACGAACAGATGTCAGCACAAGAGGTGCAACAACTCTGCCAATCTATTGAAGCAGAGCCTATTACATCTATTCGGTTGAACGATAAATTAGATTGTCTATCTTTTGAGGCAGACACAGAAGAAGTGCCTTGGCACGAAGATGGATATTATCTAAGCGAGCGTCCACAATTTACCTTAGATCCACTCTTTCATGCTGGTTGCTACTATGTTCAAGAAGCTAGTAGTATGTTTGTTGGAGAAGTATTAAACCAATATGTCAAAAAGGATAGTATCGTACTTGACTTATGTGCTGCTCCTGGCGGAAAATCTACATTAATCAGTCAATATTTGGGCAGTGAAGGATTGCTTATAAGTAATGAGGTCGTTCGTCAACGAGTGTTTGTACTATCCGAGAATATCCAGAAATGGGGCAATGGAAATACAGTTGTGACACATAACCCAGCGGCTGATTTTGGAAATAAATTACCCGAACTTTTTGATTGTATTCTAGTAGACGCGCCTTGTTCTGGAGAAGGAATGTTTCGTAAAGATGCAGGAGCAATAGCAGAATGGAGCATGAAGAATGTACAGGAATGTGCTGAACGACAATGTGATATACTAGACGATGTGTGGGATGCTTTAAAACCTGGTGGCATATTAATTTACTCTACATGCACATACAACTATGAAGAAAACGAAAAGAATGCTAACTGGATTGCACAAGAATTAGGCGCAGAAATATTGCCTATTCAATATAATCCACTATGGGGTATTACGGAGGGAAAACCTGGTTATCATTTCTATCCACATAAGACTAAGGGTGAAGGATTTTATATTTGCGCACTACGCAAAAAGGGTGTTCCGACAGGTGCATTTCGCATTCCTAAACCAAAGAATACAACCCCAGAAACGATGGGAGAATTCAAAAATATCATGCGTACTTGGCTTAAACATCCTGATCAATGGACCATTCGACTTCAAGATCGTTTCATGGTTGCATATTTAGCCAATTTTAAGCAATTAATAGAGTATATTAATACACAATTTATTTGCATTAGTACAGGATTTGGTATTGGCGAATTGAGAGGCAAAACAGTTGTTCCACAACATGCTTTGGCTATGCTTAAAGATTTGAATATCAACGCATTTAACAGAGTTGAACTTAGCCTAGAACAAGCACTTGATTATCTACGCAACGAAGCTATCTCGCTACCAAATGCTGCGCCAGGAATACTACTTGTTACACACGAAAATGTTCCTCTAGGATTTGTGAAAAATGTAGGAAATCATTGTAATAATCTCTACCCAAAAGAATGGAGAATTCGAAAACTTTGATATCATTGAAACACCATATAGTATTTGTTTGCCTGCTGATTTCATTACCTATTTTAGGGCAAAAACAATGGTATTTTTCTATTGAAGAAAAGTATCCTTCTGAGAGCAAATATCTGCTAGGAAAGCATCGCATCCTAGTTATTAATAATGCGCTTACACAACCCAAAGATTTTGGTCATTCCACAATTATTGACGGCGATAATACAGAACTAGTACCTATTGATTTAGATAAAAGTCTTCTATATACCATCTTTTCTACCACACAAACCATGGATCAAAGTGGCGAATTCGATGCAGTAGAACCCTTGGAATTTTCACAAAATAAATCAACAAATTTCTATTCCCGAACTCCTCTCAGCTATACTCAATCAGAACGATTATGTTCTGATTATCAGGTAGATGTATTATTAATATTAAATCAATTAGTATTATATGATGTATTTGAGAGTTTTTCTAATAATGAGGGAAAATACTATGCCTATATTCAAGCATATGCCCAATCACATTGGACAATCCATTATGCAGGGCAATACAAAGATATCAACTTATCTATAGCTGATACTTTGTTGTGGGAGAGTCAATTATGCTATAATCGTGCACAAAGTCTTAAAGAACTCCCTCCACGACAAGAGGCCCTACTTTACCTAGCACAAGAATTAGGTACAAAAGTAGGCAATCAGTTTATTCCATCATGGAAAACTACACGCAGATATTTCTACGAAATGGATGAACTCAAAGAGGGTATCAACGCTTTTCAATATCAACGATGGGAACAAGCTATTGAACTATGGAAATCAGCACTTGAAACCAAAGATAAAAAAACCGCAGCTTGTGCTGCGGCTAATATAGCTATTGCTTATGAGATGATGGGCGATTATGACGAGGCTTCCGCTTATGCTGCGAAGGCTTACCGCCTTTTCGGCGCTTGGAAGACCGCTTATGGTCGTCAGCAACAAGCGAACATACGCTACTATCAGGAGCTTCTCCAAGAGAAGAAGGCAAGGGAAGCCTATCTATAGACTTCTGTAGAAATCTTTCGATCTTATTAAAGAAATTTTTATCTTCTGGACTCACTAGTGTGATTGCTTCACCTTCGTTTTCAGCTCGTGCTGTGCGTCCTATTCTGTGTACATAATCCTCCGCATCACGGGGTACATCATAGTTGATTACTAGTGGTATATCATCCACATCTATACCTCTTGATACAATATCCGTTGCTACAAGTACATCCACCTTATTATTACGGAAATCTAGCATAACTTCGTCCCTCTCCTTTTGCTCAAGATCTGAGTGCATCGCACGCGCGTCAATATTTATCGCGCGTAACGCGCGCGAGAGATCTTTTACTCGTTGTTTTTTACCTACAAAAACAATCACCTTCTTCAGTTTACGCTCCTTTAATAGCTCTTTAAGGTAAGTTGTTTTTTGTGGTTCAAAAATATCAATGGCTTGCTGTTGAATGCTCTCTGGCGGACGAGAAATAGCAATCTGAATCTCCACAGGATTATTCATAATAGCTTTAGCCATGCGTCGGATATTAGTAGGCATAGTAGCCGAAAAAAGAATATTCTGACGATCTTTAGGCAATTTATTTACAATAGCCATAATATCATCATAAAATCCCATATCTAGCATTCTATCTGCTTCGTCCAATATAAAGTATTTGACTCCCGAAAAATCAATATCATAGATATTCATCAGAGATAACAATCTTCCTGGGGTAGCTATTACGATATCAGCCCCTCGTTGCAATCCGGTAGACTGTGTACCCCATGCTTGACCATTATTACCACCATATACTGCAACCGAAGAAAATGGTACATAGAATCCAAATCCCTCCATTTGCTGGTCTATTTGCTGCGCCAATTCGCGTGTAGGTGCCATAATAATAGCATTTAATTTGCTAGGATCGTGGTCGTCATATAGCAAATTAGTAAGCAATGGCAATATATATGCAGCAGTCTTTCCTGTACCTGTTTGCGCACAAGATATGACATCTTTTCCGTCCAGAATAACGGGTATAGTCTTTTCTTGCACAGGAGTACACTCATCAAAGTGCATATCCCATAGCGCATCTAAAATCTCATCTGCTAATGGTAATTCGTCAAAAAACATTTGATATAAATTCTAAGTTCGCTACAAAGGTACTGCTTTTTTACAAGAGTACAAAATCTATTCTAAATATTTTGAATCAAAACAAAAAAAAGCGTGCCAAATTATTGACACGCTTTCTTTATATGTAGTGCTTTATTATTTCGCAGCTTTTTTCTCCTTGCGCTTAGCAATAGCCACTTGAATATCGTATGCAAGAGGAGTTGCTACGCAGAGTGAAGAGTAAGTACCTACAATCACACCAATGAGCAATGCGAATACGAAGCCACGGATTGTCTCACCGCCAAAGCAGAAGATTGCGAGCAATACCACGAAGGTTGACATAGAAGTCGAGAAGGTACGGCTCAATGTGTCATTCAACGCATTGTTGATATTGAGATTGAGTTCGCGTTTTGGATACAAACCTTTGTACTCACGTACACGGTCAAATACAACCACGGTATCGTTGATTGAATAACCGATAACGGTCAAAATAGCAGCGATAAATGCTTGGTCGATCTCCATAGAGAATGGCATCACCTTCCATAGGAGCGCATATGCACCGAGAACGATGAGTGCGTTGTGAGCCAAACCAACCAAAGCACCCACAGAGAATGCGAAGTTGCGGAAGCGAACGAGCACATACAAGAAGATTGCCACCAATGCTGCCAACACAGCCCAAACAGCAGATTGGGTGATATCGTCAGCCACAGCAGGACCTACCTTTTGTGATTGCATGATACCAATCTCAGGGTTGATCTCTGTAGATTTGAACTCGTCAAGAGTAATATCCTCAGCCAAGAATGGTTTGCAACCCTCATAGAGTAATGCCTCGATGGTCTCATCTACATTCTCAGAGTTATCATTGATGAGGTAGTTGGTAGATACACGTACTTGATTAGCGCTACCGATAGTGATTACATTGAGTGAGAATGTCTCTTCGTCGTTCGTCTGAGCTTTAGCTGCCATGAATACATTGTCGAGAGAAGCATTTACCTCCTCGGTATTCACGTCTTGAGCGAAGCGGATGATATAGTTGCGACCACCAGAGAAGTCAATACCCAAGTTTAGTTTACCCATTACTTGAGGGCTAACACCAAGGATAGATATTACAACCAACACGCCAGATAGGATATATGTCACCTTGCGAGCACCAATGAAGTTTGCCTTGGTATTTTGCAAGAAGTTTTGCATCAACTTAGTAGTGAAGCTGAGTTCCTTAGCATCCTCTTTCTTAGCGTAAACCTCGAGCAAGAGGCGGCAGATGAATACTGCGGTCAAGAATGAAGATACGATACCGATCATGTAGGTAACAGCGAAACCCTTGATAGGACCTGTACCGAAGATAGCCAAGATTGCACCTGTGAGGAATGAGGTAACGTTAGAGTCCACAATAGCAGAGATAGCGTTACCAAAACCATCTTGGATAGCCTTGCGCATACCCTTACCAGCACGCAACTCCTCGCGGATACGCTCGTAGATAAGCACGTTAGCATCCACAGCCATACCCATGGTCAACACGATACCGGCGATACCAGGCAAGGTCAATACAGCAGAGAATGAAGAGAGGATACCTACAAGGAGGAATACGTTGCAGAGCAATGCAAAGTCTGCGATCAAACCAGGAATCAAACCATAGTAAACAATCATATAGAGCATGATGAGCAAGAAGCCCAACGCGAAGCTCCAAAGACCGTTGCGGATAGCTTCTTGACCGAGAGATGGACCAACAACATCCTCTTGGATGATACGAGCAGGAGCAGGCATCTTGCCAGAGTTCAAAGTGTTAGCCAAGTCCTTAGCCTCGTCTACGGTGAAGTTACCAGTGATTTGTGAGCTACCACCTGCAATCTCGTTTTGTACAGTTGGGAAGCTATATACATAGCCATCAAGAACAATAGCGATAGATTTGCCAATATTGTCGCGTGTGATGCGTTGCCAATCGCGAGCACCCTCAGCGTTCATGGTCATACTTACATTAGCGTAAGCAGATGTTTGACCGAAGTCAGCACGAGCGTCGGTAATAACATCACCCTCCAAAGAAGGACGACCGCTAGTTTGAGATTTCAAAGCTACCA
>JAEIGA010008821.1_pt1 | contig 15258 bp, 9 predicted proteins | sample 9270691 | NCBI WGS metagenome assembly JAEIGA01 (sample SAMN17057246, study PRJNA624740) | gut metagenome | biome: biome; isolation source: fecal sample | host: Bos grunniens | place: China: Xizang | collected 2019
CATCCGCCGTTGTGAAGTTCCCCTGCAACTTTAAGTCCCAATGTACCCAAAACACCTATGGATTTACTGTTGAGCTTATTTGCAGCAGCTTCCACATAAACACAACCTTCAGGAGCGGAATTAATAACAACACCGTGAATGTCTCTGAACACATTTCCCTTGCCATGGTATGCTTTGGATATCTGAACCTCATCAAGCACAAGGGTATCCTCTGTGAAATGGTGTTCCAAAAACGCCACAATATTCCCTGTTTCCTCCTCGGTAGCAAGAAGGAAGCTAACCTCGTCTTTTTCAACCTTGGGACTCACATCCGAGTGCCAGGTTTTGTAGTCATCCTCTCGGGGATTTCCCGTGGGAGCAATGCCATCCATATTGTTGGCAAGAATTTCAAACAAATCTCTTGCAATATTTTCAAAATTTTCTTTTTTTAGGTAATCATATTTAATCATTGTTTTTTACTCCTTTGCGTCAACTTCTTTTATCCATAATAACCTTAAGCTTGCCTGTTCTGGGATTATATTCAAGGTCCGACATTTTGCACCATATAATATCAGGCTTTAGCACATCCTCGGCATCAACTGCATCTTTAAGAAGAGGTCTTTGGGCATACAGAGCCTTTGTAAAGGCTTCCTCATCGACATTTTGCGGGTCTGACACAGCAATCTTGAAGGTGAATTTATCTTTAATATCGTGGGTTACAATTATCTGATACGCATCATAAACAATGGAAGCTGCACTAAGCACTTCCGAAATATCCTGAGGAGATATGGAAACATATCCGGCTTTTGCAGCAGTCTGTGCTCTGCCCAGAAGCCTGAACTTTCTGTCCGGCACGCCTTCGGGCTCGGTATATTCGCCCATATCACCGCAAGGATAGCGTACAAGAGGAATAAGGGTTTTGAAAAGTGAAGTAATGTATATTTCACCGGGACGATTCATTTCCCTTATAACTTCTCCTGTGTCCGGATCTATAATTTCCATATATGTGAGGTCAGACATTACATGATGCTCATTGTATCCGCAATCGGTGGAAAAATATCCGATTGGACCACCATCGTTAGATGCCAGAAATACGGAACGGAAGTCCAGCTCTCTGCCAAAGGTTTTGCACACTCTTTCTCTTTGATCGGGATAAAACGGCTCACCGGCAAAATAAATAGTATCCACCATAAAACCTGTAAGCTTGTGCTCATCAATATACGCAGCTATCTGTGTTATGATGGAAGGCAGGCCTGCTATACAGTTGATGCCGTGTTCAAGAATGGTTTCAGCCATTTCGGAAATGGAACCGTTTCCGGATATGTTGTACATTATTGTCTTGGCAGGTGAAAAATAGAGCATACTGTATGTGTACAGAAAGCTTGCATACATACCACCTGCGTAAAACAGATTGGCAACCTTTGAACCATTTGTAAGTCCACCCTTTGGAAGAAGTGCTCCGCATGCCTCGCACATGCCCTGCCATTCCTCTGCACTGTAGAGGGAATACTTGGGATCGCCTGTTGTACCACCGCTTTTAAACACTTGACCATCGGTTTGCTTTGCGGTAGCAACTTTGCCACCGTGCTTATCACAGTTGTTCCAGAAGTCCACCTGATTTATGAGCGGGTAGTCCGTAAGAGGGGCGTTTTCGGGAATATCCTTGTAAAGTTCTTTGTAATAGGGTGATTTTTCCCTTGCAAATTTAATAATTTCCGAGATTGTATAGGTTTTATAACTCATATTTATGCCTCCTTATTCCCCACGATATCTGTAATCTGATTTTTTAGTTCTTCAAATTCTCCCACAAGGACAAGTTTTGAATAATCCATCCGGTCGCCGGGGAGCATTTGCATTATAAGATAGTCACCGTTTTCGGAACCGGGAATGATTCCGGAAAAAGTAAAACCGCACTTTTGGGCAACTTCATAAGCATATGCACAGCTTGGCAGAGTAAGGTTAATGACAAGCTCTGCCATTTCACTTTTTCTCTTTACAGCATCCATCACAGCTTTTTGCAATTCACTCTCCAGCTCGTCACCCGCTTTAGTCACAATGATTTTTGTCATTTTGAGATTTGCATTGGCTTCGGCTGATATTTTGGTGATTGTGTCTTTTTCTGCATCCGCGGAAATATCGTATTTAATTCCAAGATTTCCATATACTTTGTGGGCAAATTCACGAATTTCCTCAGGAGGGTATATCCTGCTGCAAGCATCTTCGTCAAGAATTTTCACGCTTACACTAAGTCCGAGTCTTTCACCATCTTTGTTGTATTCGCTTTCGATTTCGGGATTTATATAGTTCATAAGAAGAGATGTGGGAGTATATCCCGCTTTTAAAAATGCCTTCTGACTCATGGGATGATATGTAACAGGCTGACCCATAAGTGCACGAAATCCCTTAGACCTTCCGATTTTTTCGGAGTAATCCATAAACTTTGCAAAAAGTCCAAGTCCGCGAAATTCCTTTCTTACAACAACTGTGGAAACCTCCGGCATATTTTTGTATAAATCCGAAAATGCCAAAAGGAAGTGTCCGGCAGTCTGTCCATGGTCGTTTACTGCCAAAAAGGACATTATTTCGCCGGATTTAACAAGCTCCATAAAAGAATCCAGGAAATAGAGCCTTTCGTAGGAATATGAATACCCGTACTCGGCATAAATACAACGAATTGCCTCGATGGCATCCTCCTTGGTAAGAACCGGTCGTATGGTTATGTTGGTATCGAGAGCTACGACTTCCTCGTAGGGCTCGGGCTCCACAAAATTAAGCGGATTGACAATTTTTAGTCGCACATAAATTCTCTGACCGTTGCCACCCAGCTTCTCCATACCAATTTCGTCGGTGCTGAGGCTTAATATATAGTTGCGAAGGTCTTTTTTGTTTCGGGAAATATTGTCTGCATCATAGGAAAAATCCTGCCAACCCGGCACACCCTTATCTCTGATGGAAATTTCAAAAAATTCTCCGTTTAAAAACAAATCAACAAAAATTTCTCCTACACTTCCGGGATAAGATTTTTCTATTCTCTGTCTGAGTATTTCTCCGACTACCTGCCTAAACCCAAGATATCTTGCAGGGTCCATATTTTTATGCCTTTGGGCAAGGGAATCTATGAAGCTCAGAACCGGAAAAATAAATTCCTTGTCATTTTTTATTTCCAAAGATGCAAGTTTTCTTCTATTCATTGTTTTCAACTCCCTTAAGGTAAAGTCTGTTCCATCCGAGGACGGGTCCGTATTCCGACACAACTTCTTCGCTGTTATAATTGGTAAACATATCTTTTACACAAGAATGATTCATGTTGTCGCATATGATAATTTTATTGCAAATGGTATTTATCTCCACCTCAACATATTTGCCTCTCTTTTTATCGATGCAGGAAGCTATAGAGTTAAGATAATCCATTGCAGAATTTTTACAAGGAGCGGAAAGCTTTTTTGAAGTGTTCAGCAATTCATTTACAGCACAAATAAAATGCATATAAGAATCCGAGCTCCCTCTAAAAACAAGAGAATGACCGCCACTTTCCACATCTTTATTTAACAAAAACCAATCCGACTTTATGTTATTTTGAGAAAGCTTCTTTCGCTTGTAAACAGTCCATATGACAAATATTATAAAAGATGCGGTTTCTGCCGCAAGGTAAGAAGCCCAGATGCCACTCAGACCAAACCAAGCCCCAAGCAGGAAAATGCTTGCAAGCAGCAAAGCAAAGGATCTGAGGCTTACCATAACACTTGTTACGGTTCCAAGCTCAACAGACTGGAGGTAATAGCCTATGATGACATTAATCGTCATAATAAGCATACACGGAGCAAAAATTCTTACCGCCACAGAGGTCTGAGCCATCAAAGAGCTGTCTGCAATTCCGAAAATTGCCGGAACAATACCGGGGAAAATTTCAAGAACAACGGTTACACAAGTGCATATAACTATTGCACTGAAAATGGCAAGCTTAACCGATGACTTAATTTTTTTGTTGCGGGTTTCGCCGTAATACACACTTACCATAGGCTGTATTGTCTGGCTAAGTCCCTCGAACACCGCCAAAGAAACCGTGCATAAATTAAGCACCACAGTGGAAATTACCACACCCTCTGCTCCTGCAAGATACATTACATAGTGATTTAGAATGATGATGGTAGCAAAACGATATACAAAGGCAAGTGCTGAACCCACACCGTTTTTTATAATGCGTATTCCGGATAAATTCAAAGAGCACGCGAAAGTGAGGGTGTTCTTTTTGGTAAAAAAGTGGCTTGCAATAACAACCAAGCTTACACCCTGACCCAAAACAGTGGAATAGGCCGCACCGGCAACCCCCATAGCCATAAGCCCTACGAAAATCAGATTAAATGCAATATCCACACCTATGGACAAAAACATTCCTGCCATGGCAAGGTTGGGTCTGCCGTCGTTTCTGACAAAAAACGCAAGGGAAATGTTCATAATGAAAATAGGTGAACCCAAAAGTATAATCCGCACATAGGACTTAACCTGATCAAAAATTTGCGTGCCGGAGGCTCCAAGCCAACGGGTTATGTGCCCGGGAATAAAGGCACCTGCAAAAAACATCACCACCGATGCTGCAGTCAAAAATATCATAGCCGTACTGAAAGAGCGATTTGCAGAGTCCTTATCTCCTTTGCCTATGTCTATACCCATTGCTATGCAACCACCAACTGCAAAAAGTGATGCAATGGTGTTGATAACCATATACACCGGAGCTGCATAGGTTATAACCGCCAAGGACAAATCATCAAGATACTGACCTATTATAACGGCATCTGCCATTGAGCCTATTGCAGTGGTAAGATTCATTAAAATGGTAGGCACAAGTATGGAGAGAAAGGTCTTTATTACCAGAGGATTGCGCTTATATTGAAATGATCTTTCCATATTGTTCTCACTTTCTCAAGTCGATGACACTCTTTACTTTTCCGCCGCCGGAGCTAAGCTCAAAGCTTTCTCTGCTTTGGACCTGAATCCGAACATCAGCTGTTTTATCCGTAAGACATTCGTTGATTTCCAAAGAGTTGGCTTTAAGGATTTGAAGTGCCTCTTCAGGGCTGTATTTGAAATCCTCTTCAACACAGATTGTCATTGTACTCAACTTGTTGTATGCCAGAATAATCTGCAGCCAGCCATTATAGTTCATTTTTTCCGTGAATACGGATTTTATTGATTTGTAGTTTACATAGTTGGTTGCAAATTTGAAAATATCGCCGAATCTGCCCAGAAGTTCAAATCTTGGAGAGAGTCTTCCGCATTTGCAAGGTTCGGTAATAAATCTGCCCAAATCTCCTATTTCGTAGCGACTTATGGGCGTGTTCTCGGTGTTTACAGGACTCCACACAAGTCTGCCGACCTCACCCGGATCTGCAGGTTCATCGGAATGTAGTTTTAATATTTCAAGATACTTGCTGGGGGCAACATGATGAATACTTCCCTCACAGTATCGGCAGGCATAGCCCATGGAACCTATTTCATTGCATCCATAGGTAATGGAAGCTATCCTTTTTACATTAAATGTCTTTTTGATATAGTCCGCCTGAGCAGGGTCAAAATGCTCTCCTCCATACAGAATAAGATCTATTTTACCGTAATCTTTAAGGATTTCGCTCTGTTCCGAGAAGAGTCTCAATAGGTATGTAGGCATACCCATAAGCACAGTTACTTTGCTCTCTACAATTTCCTTTGCCACTCGCTCCATGTCCATAACCGCAGTCATTGGAAGCTGGATTACATCTATACTTTTAAGTGCTTCGTATATACTTATAACGCCACCATACAATTCGCCCGAATAAAAAAGATTCATACAGATATCTTTTTTGGGGTCAACACCTGCAGCCATAATGAATCTGCCTGTCTCCTTGTAGGTAACCTCTGCATCTGCATAAGTGTGGGGTGCATACTTTGCTTTGCCTGAGCTTCCGCCACTCTTTAGAAGAAGATATCCTTCATTTTCAATTTCCCTATGAGAAGGAAATTCATCTTTTCTCATTACCGAAGATCCATCTTCAAAGGGTTTGTTCATTTGAGATGTCATTTCCACCAAGGACATGGTTCCACAGGGCAAACCATTATTTAAAAAGCTCACTCTTTTAAGATAGCGGGTCATGGCATAGACACCATCGTGAGGCTCACCTGTGTAGCCGCCCATCATGAGTCCGGGCTCGGTTATGCGGTTGACTCCTCCTGCAAAAAGGACCTTGGTGAGAGGAACGATTTCGTCTGTACTGCAGGAAAGCCCCACAGTTTGAAGATATGCGCGGAAGGGTCTTAAAACCTCTACTACTTCATCTCTTTTAATAGCTTTGACAATGAGTGTACGGTATAAAGGTGATGCACAAAGCTCGTTGTCGAACTTTACAAAAATACGGCAGCCCTTTCCTTCAAACAGCTTAGCATCTCCCATAATCTCTTGGAGATGACACATTTGAGTCTGAGTTGTAAGCTCGGCTTTTTCGGGAGAAGTCATGGGGTGAAGCGGGTATGTATCCGACACCTTTTGAAGCTTATCAAACAAAGCTCGGGAAAACTCCAAAAGCTTTTCCGTTGAATCTGTTTCGTAATACACAAGCTGGGGTGCACTGCATGCCTGTTGATCGTTAACACATACATCATGGCAAAGGCCCTCGAGCTTTTCCTCGCTAAAGCCCTTCTCCGTGAAGTAGCTAAAGCTTATTCTGTTGCCCCATTCAACAATATTTACCCCGCTTGGTGCAAGCTCTCTTACACCGGATATTGCACCATCCGAACCCCATACTGCAACTGTGTTGCAAAGTCCGAAAAGCTCGGTTAAAAGTTCCTTGTCCTTTGACGAAAGCGGAAATACATAAAAATAAGGGCACAGGCTTTCATCGTCCTGACACAGCTTTTCAATAAGCTTCATGGCAACCTTATGAGCACCGGAAGCGGTTTTAATAACATTTATGTTACCTGTGAGGATACCTTCTACGGAGCTAAAAAACGGGAGCATAGCATCGTTTGAGCTTGTAACATGACCCAATACTCCTACAGGCATATAACCTTCAAACTGTTCTTCTCGTGATGTGAGTCGGGAAATTTCAAAGGGAAGACCCCCAAGTTCTCTGTTTAGCTTTTTGTACAGTTCCTCTGCGGATAAAACCTCAAGAGATCCTCTTTTTATTTCCATTGCTTCCTCTTTGGAAAAACCCAGTTCCATAAGCTCATCCACAAGGAAGGTTTTGCTTTCGGCAACAAAATGCCCAAGCTTATCCAGACTTGCAATAACTTTTCTTATATCCGGCACACCTTTGGAAAGGTCTTTGGTTATCTGTTCATTTATGCCCTGAAAACACTTTTCTTTTTCAAGGTTGGCTATTTTTCCTCTGATGATAAATTCCATAATACCACTCACCCCTATCTTTTTAAAAGCTCGCTTGCTTTGATTGCACAACTCTTTGATGCGCTTGTACCTGCCCTGCCGAGAATCTCCATATAGGGGGTTTCTATGCCGCATCCACACTCTTTTGCATCGTGGAGAACCGCCATATCACCCATAAGAACAGATACTGCAGGAACGCTCATCAGATGAGGAGTTACAAAATTGGCAAAGCCCGGCTCACCAATGGGCAGAGGCTTCAGAGTTTCCACATCACGGATAATCATTCTGCTGTACACGGGTATATGGAAATGATGCTTACTGCATTCAAAATACGGAACCGAGTGCTCCGTGGAGCCATATCCGTCACGGCAGTTTTGCTCAGGTATTCCAAGCATCTCTTCCACCAAGGCATAAAGCTCGCTTTTTTGAATCTGCTTGTCGGCATAGCCCTTCCAGCCGCCTCCGAGAAGTGTCATTGAGTTGGTATTTAACTTTAACGGTCTGTGACCGGTATCTTTCATCTGCTTTACGGTGAAGTACAAAAATGAGGGGAATCCAAAAATCCTTACGGGTTTTCCCTGCTTTTCGTACTCTTCAAGAGTTGCAATTGTGCCGTACACATCAAAATCGTGGCCCACACCATTGTATCTCAAAGCAAAAAACGAATCATTAACCGGAGCATAGCTCATAAGCCCAAGATCTGTTTTGGCGGTGCCAAGATCTTTACTTACTTCGGCAGGCTCATATGTAAAGAGCAGATAATTTGTGGGCTCTTTAGACAGAAATCCATAGTAGCGAAATTCATTTTCAATCATTGAGTTTCCAAAATCAAAGCTGTCCTTGTCAAAAAACATCTGACTCTTCTGTCCGCCGGTACCTGAACTTGTTGCGTGTTCGGTAATTGTGTCCGGTGGAACGGAAAGAACCTCATAGTGTTTAAAGAAATTTGCGTGTACGGGAGGGATTTTCTCCAAATCTTTTTCCGTTTTCAAATCCTCAGTCTTAAAACCGGAAGCTTCACACAGATTTTTGAAAAAATCACAATTTTCAATATGGTGCGTAAGACATTCTCTCATAGCCTCCAGAAAAAGCTCCGATGAATTCTTGTGGTCGTATACATTTTCCAGTTCCAGAAGTTTGTGTCTTGCAGTCATTAAAATCACCTCAGATTACCGAATATAAATTTAAAAACTTCGGGAAACAATACCCTTAAGTTTTTTTAAAATAAACTCACCAAATAATTTTTGTTACTTCTTTAAAAAAGTGAAATTTACTACTTTAAGTATACATCGTACACCAATGTGCGATTCAAGTGTTTTTTGTGTTTTTACTGATTTTTTTAAAATCTACTAAAAAAACCTCTGCAACTTATGCCCGGTAGCCGTCGGAGTACTATCCTTAATGTAACTACATATACTTCGGCGGTGCTTCTTAGGGATAAATCGCCCAAAAATCACGATTTATTCACATAACTTCGTTAAAAACCCTCATAATCCATCAAGGATTATTCGGTTTTTCGCCTTGTTCTGCACTATAAATCAAGATTTTTGTGGTGCAAAGCAGTTTTGGGTTAGGGATTTTTCGTTTCATAGAAGTCATAAAAAATGCAGGCATACTTGCGTATGTCTGCATTTTTTTGCGCACTATCAACGGAAAATAACAAGCCAAAACCGACTTCTCCCTAAGAAGCACCGCCGTTTGCAGAGGTTTTGTATTTTTATTTAATTTTTTTCCATAACAGGATTGTGCCATAGCACAAAATCCCTACAAATGCTGCCATAGCGATGCTGAATCCTTCAGAAAAAGGAGCATAGGAATTTATGGCAAGAATCAGACAAAAATAGAAAGGATGTATTGCATAATATGGTGTATTGTTACGGCAAAAATGCATGAAAAGGTTATGTAAAGGTTTGCATTTACCTATTGCGCCATGAACAGCCCACAAGGCTCCTGCAAGAAGAATAACGCTTGCCGCGTTTGCAAAGCCTCGGAAAACACCGGGGAATACATAACCCATATCGGAATATGTGTACATAGTTGAAAGATTGGGATGTGTTGCAATTGCATACACAAAATATGCTATGACAATCACAGAAAGGGGAATTGCCAAAATGCCGTAAAGCCTACCCTTATTTTCCGTGCGGCGCAAAAACTTTCCGAAACCTACACCTAAAAGCGCGTGGGGCATAAGCGAAATAACGCACAAAGAAACCGAGCTTCTGCCACCGGCAAAGGTTTGAAACACATAATCAACAATCGAGTTGCCTGTGGATTTGCCAATCATGTATAATGACGGATTAACAGCAAACAGCACTCCGGCAATGGCAATATACCCTACTGCAGGCAATTTAACGCTTCTCAGAATAACAATTACAAAGTAGCACATACCTGCGACGAAGAAAACATTTATGTACTCTGCCATGACCGGTATACGCATAAAGGTTTCTGTCCAGTTGGGAGCAAAGCCAAAGACAATGCGGATAAGCTGACCTAAAACCATTGGCAAAGAAAGCGAAAGCACATTCCAAAGAATTTGCATTGCAACAAGTTTTACACCATAAAGAGCAAGCTCTTTGTTGCTCTTTTTTGAATATACTGTACCAATTCCAAGAATGAACATAAAAAGTGCCGCACCTGTCATTGTTGCTGCAATATAAAATATTCTGTATGCACTCCCGGCAGTAAAAGCACCACCCAGCATCTGGAAAGCGTGAATAATCAAAATCATTGGGACAAAAAGCCCCTTCATATAATCAAGTTCCTGCTGTCTGCCTGTGTTTACATCTTTTTTTGAAAACATTTTTCACCATCCTACATATCAAATATTATACCAAGCATTTTCACTTTCAGCACTGTTTGACAAAATTCGTGCCAAGATTGAAGAAAAAATAATATTCTTCAAGTAGCATAATTTACATAGTATCAAAGATTTCTATAGCCTCGTCCAGAGAAGAAAGCTCTGCATACATTATTTCCTTTACATCCTGAGGAAAATCCACAGTGTCGGGAATGCCTATGCATTTCATACCTGCAGAAACTGCCGCCCGAACTCCGTTGACGGAGTCTTCAAACACAAAGCAATCCTTGGGGTCTGCTCCAAGCTTTTGGGCGGCAAGGAGAAATATGTCGGGGGCGGGTTTGCCGTTTTCCACATCATTACCCCCTACTATAACCTGAAAAACATCGGTTGCGCCAACTTCTTTGAGATGGTGGTTTATGCTGTTGTGAGATGAACCGGAAGCAAGAGCAAGGGGTATTGAGCGGCTTTGCAAATAGCGAAGAAGCTCAGGAGCTCCTTTTTTGTAGACTACCTTTAGCCTGTCTATTATATATTGCCTCATGGTGCTTACAAAAAGCTCTATATCCAAGGTAGGATAATTGTCTTTAAGATAGGCTCTCCAGCCTATTTCGTTCATACCGCAGACCTCTGCAATGGCAGAACCCATACCCGGTATGTGTTGCAGATTTCCTGCGTATTCCCATGCAGGTATACAAATACTCTGAGTATCAAGTAAAGTTCCGTCCATATCAAAAATTACATAAAACATATTTTCCTCCGCAAACACAGGATATTTTCTATTTCTTTTTAAGAACAACAACGGCGTAGGGTGTTAATGTGTTTTCTTCAAATTCTCCGCACAAAATTTCATAGTCGAAAGGCAAATAAACCTTTTCTTCACTGTTATTGAAATTCATTACAAATACATATGTATTGTCTTCCCTAAAACGCATTGTTACACTTACATTTTCGGCAGTGTCTATCACCTTGTCGGAGGATATGACACCTGTGAAAAGCTCCTTGAAAAGCTTGATATAGCCTTCAAGCTCAAGATCGGCTGCCAGATAGTATGCCTTGCCTTTGCCGTATACATTCTCGGTAAGGGCGGGCATACCTGCATAGAAATCTTCCTTGTACTCACCTATTACATTGGCACCTTCAAGATAGGCAAGCTCACAATACTTGGTGCATTTGTAAGAGCCTCCGAACATATTTATGTAGTTGTGCTGTCCATCATAGAGAGAGTCCGTTTCCTCTGCCTTTACGCCAAGGATTTTTCTTAAAGGATAGCACTCCTCGTCAAAGAAGCTGAGGGCGTATTCGTCTATTACACCGCTTGCAAAGGTAACCAAAAGAGTACCGCCGTTTGACACAAAGCTTTCTATCTTTTCTTTAACACCTTTCTTCAACATAAAGAGCATGGGACAAACTATAACCTTGTAGTCGGAAAAATCATCATCTTCAAATACAAAATCGCAACCCATGTTAAGCTGCCACAAAGCGCCGTAGTTCTTCATAAGGGTATCCAAAAATCCCTTGTCTTCGTCCTTGTTGCGATATGCCTGAGCAATTCTTAATGCCCAGAAGCTATCGTAGTCAAAGAGTATGGCAACCTCGTTTTTAGTAACAGAGCCTGCAACCTCGCCTATGTTTTTTAGCTCCTCGCCCACTTTGGCAACATCACGGAACACCCTTGTGTCATCGGTGTTGTCGTGACCCACCACAGCCCCATGGAACTGTTCGGACTGACCACGGCTTTTTCGCCATTGAAAATACTGCACTGTGTCGCTGCCATGGGCTACTGCCTGAAGGGATGCAAGAAGGTGCATCCCCGGACGGCGAAGCCTGGAAACAGGCTGCCAGTTGGTTGCCGAGGGGGAGCTTTCCATCATCATAAAGGGTTTGCCCTTTTTGCAGGAATTGTACAGGGAATGATAAAGTGCTGTTCCGGAGGCAACTTCGTGCTCATTTTCCGAAGAATGCCAGAAGGGATAGTTATCCCAAGAAGCAAAATCCACACTTTGGGCAAGCTTGGCGTAGTCAATCTCCCAAAAACGCATAAAGTTGGCGGTAACGGGAATGTTGTTATTGACCGCTTTAACTACAGAAACCTCCCAATTCAGAAAATCCTGAAGCATATGGTTTTTGAAACGGTGCCACTCCAGCTTCAAAGGATTGGAAGAAAACTCGCCGTGAGGACCGGGAGGGTCAATCTGTGAAAAGCTATTGTATGTATGCGACCAAAAGCCACTCCACCACTTGGCGTTGAGGTTATCTATGGTGCCGTATTTTTCAGCAAGCCACTTTCTGAAATTTTCCTTGCACAGAGGGCAATGACAATCCTCAACATTGTACTCGTTGGAGATGTGCCACATCAAAATTCCCGGGTGACATGAGTATCTCTCGGCAAGCTTGGTGTTGATTATTCTTACTTTTTCTCTGTATACAGGGGAAGAATAGCAGTTGTTGTGACGGTTGCCAAAGCGGCTTCGGATGCCGTCCTCTGCCATTCGCTTAACCTCGGGATATTTTTCTGCCATCCACGCAGGCATTGCTCCGGAGGGTGTTGCCAGAATTGTGTATATGCCGTTTTCATAGAGATTGTCTATGATGCTGTCCAGCCACTCAAACTGAAACACGCCTTCTTCCGGCTCTAGCTTTGCCCAGGCAAAAATGCCTACGGACATGGCGTTGCAACCGGATTTTTTCATAAGTTCAATATCTTTTTGAAGCACTTCGGGATAGTCAAGCCATTGGTCGGGATTGTAGTCCCCTCCGTGCCACAGGGGTTTAAGTTTTTCGTTGATATACATAAAATCACCTTGTCAAAAAAATTGTTTTTTATTTAGTTACTTGTTAAATATTTCAAGAAGAAGCACGCACAGATATGCGGTAAATCCATGGTTAAGACTGACAGCCATATATTTGTGCTCCCACAGGGTTCCTGCGATATCTGCCATGTGACCAAAGAATTGCATCTTGCAGACTCGCACACTGCATCATAGATTTTGAGTATTTCCTCGTCGTTGCAATTAGCTTGAGGATTGGCAATGGGGTTTACTACCTTGACAACATTTACTTCTTCTGTTTTCAGGCTTACTTCAAGGACAAACACCCCAAAATACCAAAACCTGTAAACGTCAGAATTGGTAAAGCTTTAATGAACATGGCGATGTCTCCTTATTATGCAAAAACCGACATTATATATACTTACGCTCATTGTATCACACCAAAGCAAAATCGTCAATTATTGTTGGGTGGCTATTGTAAAATTCATCGCAAAATGATACAATAAATTTCGGAGGCGATATTCTATGTACAGACTCTTTAGAAATCACAATGTCCGCACCACCTACGAAGCCGACGGATTGTGGGATTTTGAAACAGAAAACGGAAGCTACAAAGGCAAGCTTGCCGTACCCTCGTGCTGGGAAAGTGTACCCGAGCTGGTAAACTACAAAGGAAAAGGGGTATACACCAAAAGCATGACCTTGAAAGGAAACACCCGATTGGTGTTCAAGGGCGTGAGCCACACAGCAGATGTGTACTGCGACGGAAAGCACATAAAGCATCACTACAACGCATATACACCTTTTTATGTAGATTTGACAGACTGTGAAGGTGAGCATGAGATAAAGATTGTTGCAGACAACGCCTACGGCGAAGACTCTGCCCTCCATGTGGAAAACGACTACTACACCTACGGCGGAATAGTACGTCCTCTTGTAATAGAAGAGCTGGGAGATGCAGTTATAAACTACATACACTTCACACCGTACAAGGAACAAAGCATGTGGAAGGGTAAAGTAGATATAGCCGTAGAAAGCAAATGCGACAGCAAGGAAGAATACGACCTTTCCTTGCAATTTGAAGGCATGGAAAAGATGCGAAAAACCATAGCATTGGACGGCGGAGAAATCAAAATAATAACAGAAGAAATTACTTTTGAAGGCATAACGGAATACAATCCTGAAAATCCTGCACTATATTTCCTCGGTGCAGTGCTTGAAAAAGATGGCAAAGCTGTAGATGACCTCATAGAAAGAATAGGCTTCAGAGAGATTGCCACCGACGGCAAAAAGCTCCTACTCAATGGCAACCCATTGCGGATAATGGGATTTAACCGTCACGAAAGTTTCAACTCTCTGGGATGCTCCATCCCCTTGCAGGCTATGATGCGCGACATGGCTCTTATAAAGGAAACCGGGGCAAACAGCATACGCACAAGCCACTATCCCAACGATGAATTGTTTTTGGATTTGTGTGACGAGATGGGTATACTTGTGTGGGAGGAAGGACACGCCCGGGGTCTTGACACCAAAAAGATGGAAAACCCCAATTTTATACCTCAGAGCCTTGACTGCATTGAGGAAATGATAGAAAACCACTATAACCACCCTTCCATAATAATGTGGGGCATACTAAACGAATGTGCCAGCGACACGGAATTTGGCAGAGAGTGCTACAAAACCCTCTATGACAAAATTGACTCTATGGATAAGAGCCGACCAAAAACCTCCGCTTCCAACAAGCCGAACACAGATATTTGCCTTGATATGGAGGAGATTGTTTCCGTAAACATATATCCCATGTGGTACGGCTTTAACCCGACGGGCGTTGGAAAGACCATAGACGACTTCAAAGCCTACATGAACCAAACCCAAAACAGCAACAAGCCCCTTATAATAAGTGAGATAGGTGCAGGTGCCATATACGGATACCGCAACGAAAACAAATGCAAATGGAGTGAGGAAAGACAGGCGGAAATACTGGAAAAACAGATTACCGCGGTTTTGGATGACAAAGATGTATGCGGAGTATTTGTGTGGCAATTCTGCGATTGCAGAGTGGATGAAAGCTGGTTTTACGGTCGCCCCGGATGCAATAACAACAAGGGAATAGTTGATGAGTTCAGAAGAAAGAAGCTTGCCTTCAATGTGGTAAAAGATATATTCAACAAATACAAACAATAGTAAAATAAAGCAGATATCTTGCATTTACTATCCTAAAGAAATAAATGGAGTGTAAATTAATTCCTGTGAATTAATTTACACTCCATTTGTTTATTATAATACCATTACAAGTGTTCCTGCCCCTATAAGCACACATCCTATAAGGGATTTTACAGTAAACTGTTCATGCA
>JAEIGA010008822.1_pt1 | contig 15257 bp, 13 predicted proteins | sample 9270691 | NCBI WGS metagenome assembly JAEIGA01 (sample SAMN17057246, study PRJNA624740) | gut metagenome | biome: biome; isolation source: fecal sample | host: Bos grunniens | place: China: Xizang | collected 2019
TCTTTAACTGTTCTTTTAGCCATAACTAAAAAATCCTCCTCTATTTTGACGGTATTATTATACCACCAAGAAAAATTTTACTCAACTATTACAAATTATATTTTTCACAATATTAATATTTCATATCTTGAATACGTTTACAAGTTATGCAAATATATCCAATAATTCTTTAAATGAATCAACTTGTTTCCATGGGTTCTCAACATGTCCGAATCCATAAGATGCATAGACCATCGGTATACCAGCTTTCTCACAAGCTAAATAATCCTTCATTGTATCCCCAATATAAACTCCTGTATCATATCCATTTCTTTCCATAATTAAACGAATATTATCTTCTTTAGATAACCCTGTATTACCATGTGTTTCATAATCCTTAAAATATTTACCAATTCCATGATATTTAAACATTGCTTCAACATATGGATGATCAGCATTAGTTACAAGTAATAAATCATATTTTTTTGATAACTCTTCTAATGTTTCAACAACACCGTCATATAATTTACCACCATGTTCACTTAAATATTTAGCTTCATTTGCCATTCCTTTTAAAGTTAATTCTATTGCATACTCCTCATCAAATTGTGGATAGAATATTTTCGCAATTTCAACTATTTCCATTCCCATAATGCTATTTAACACATCTATTGTTAAATAGTTTTCAATTCCTAGTTCTTTATAAATAACCTCATTTTGTGCAATTAAAATATTTTCACATGAATCCCATAGAGTACCATCTACATCAAATATTAAACATTTTTTCATTTTCTTTACCTCACACTTTAATTTTACACCATTCTTAAGAAATATTTAAGATTTATTTAAAGTAGATTAAATAATAAATCTTTCTAAAGAAGATTTTTTTATTTGACTTATTATTTAAATACATTAGAATTATATCGAGGTGAAACCATGGAAATAATTAAATTTATAAATCATATCTTAGATACAGAAAGTGATATATTCGTACCTAGTGATATTGAATTAGATAATATAAACGAAGATATTCAACCAATGATTGAAAAGAAAATCAAACAAATCTTTAAAAGCAATTCTAGAAAGCCATCAACATTCCAAAACTCAACAATTGAACAAATCATTTTCTCATATAAAACACAAGAAATTGATTTCGTAGAATGTTCACAAAGAATTGCAAAGATTATCTTTGATAAGAAAAGAGAATATAACTTATTCCATAATAGTGATTTTATGTTTATTGAGACTAAAGTAAATGACATAAGATATTTAGTAGGAATTGATAATGTAAATATTAAAAAAGTAACTCATTTCAATACAACTGAAGATAATAAAATAAAAAATGATTTAATTTTCTATAAAACATGTATGAATGATCGATTAACTAAAAAAGATAGAGTATTTATTATTGAATATTCTAACTCTAACTTACAAATTATAGAAACAAGACACTATGGATTTAATGTATTTGAAGAAATACTACAAAGTATTTCTAAACCAAGTGTCAATGAATCAATTGAAATCTTATCAAGTACAGTAACTGGATTAACACAAAAATATCAATTAGATGACATGAAAACAAGTACTACTTTAAAAACAATCATTAAAGAAGGAATTGAAAATGATCAAAGAATTGAAACTGAAACAATTGCTAATTTAGTTTTTGATACAAATAGTGTTGCGAAAGAAGAATTCAAATATGATATAGAAAAAGAAGGATTACCTAAAGTAATCCTTACAGAAAATATCAAACCTAAAAAATCTGATAAGACACAAAAATTTAAAACTGATAATGGTATTGAAATCACAATACCTATTGATATGATCAATAATAAAGATATTGAATTTATTACTGAACCTGATGGTAAGATATCAATTAGATTAAAGAATATACAAGAAATTGAAAGGAAATAATTCCTTTCTTTTTATTATGTAAGTAAAAAGATGTCACTTATATGTGACATCTTTTATATTTTATTTACCTGTTAATTCGTTATAGATTCCAATGTAGAAGTCAGCACTGATTTCCCAAGATACATCTTTCTTCATTGCGTTTTTAACGATAGTTTTCCATGTTTCTTTATCATTGTAATATAGGTCAATTGCTCCCCATAATACATGCATCATATCGTTTGAGTTATAGTTAGTAAAACTGAATCCAGTTCCTTCTAATGTTATTTTATTGAAAGGAATAACTGTATCTCTTAAACCACCAGTTTCTCTTACTAGAGGTAAAGATCCATATCTCATAGCGATTAATTGAGAAATTCCACATGGTTCGAATAATGAAGGCATTAAGAATAAATCACTTCCTGCATAGATTTCGTGAGCTAAGTTTTCGTTATATCCACGATAGAATGCAATCTTACCTTTATTTGCAGCTTCAGCTTCAGTTAATTTATCTTCTAAACCAGCTTCTCCACTACCTAATACAACTAATTGTACTGGTTGGTTGCAAATATTGAATAATTGTTCAATGATTAAATAAATTCCTTTTTGCCATGTTAATCTAGATACTAAACCTAATAACATAACATCTTCATTAACTTCTAATCCAAGTTTTTCTTGTAAAGCTTTTTTGTTAGCAGCTTTTCCAGATTTTAAGTTTCTTAAGTTATATGTTTTAGCGATTAATTCATCAGTGTTAGGATTCCACATATCTGTGTCAATACCATTAACAACACCACATAAATCAGCTGAACGGTGTCTTAATACTGATTCTAATCTTTCACCATATTGAGCAGTTTTAATTTCTTCTGCATAACTTGGAGAAACTGTAGTAATTTTATCTGAATAAACGATACCAGTTTTCATGAAACTAATACCACCATCGAAACGTACATTACCATTGTCATATACATAGTTTCCTAATCCTAAACAAGAATCTAACATTTGAGCTCCAAAGTTTCCTTGGAATGCAAGATTGTGGATTGTGTAAACATGTTTGATCGCACGGTAACGAGCATCGTGATTGAAGTTTTCTTTACACATACAAGCGATCATACCTGTGTGCCAGTCATGACAGTGCATGATATCAGGGAAATAATTTAATTGATTTAACATTTCTAAAACAGCTTTTTGGAAATATGCAAATCTTTCCCCATCATCTTCATAACCATATAAACCTTGTCTTTCAAAATATCCTTGGTGTTCAACGAAGTAATAAGTTACACCATTGTATACATAAGAGAATAAGTTTACTTGTTTTTCTTCATAGTTTACATTTACTGTGTATGTTCTTTCATACGTAAATTTGTCATGCCAATTAATAGCGATTTTTTTATAAAGTGGTAAAACTACACGAACTTCGTGTCCTTTTTTCACTAATTCATTAGGAAGTGAACCAATAACGTCAGCAAGTCCTCCACTTTTAATAAAAGGTAATCCCTCAGTGGCAACCATTAAGATTCTTTCCATTAAATGCGATCTCCTCTTCTAACGTATGCTGGTGATCCACAAACACCTTGTACAGTTTTAACTTTAGTGATAGCTACGTCTTTGTCAACTACTACGTTGTCAAGGTAAGCATCTTCACCAACAACTACACCTGGCATTAATACAGCATTTTTAACAACTGCACCTTTCTTAATTGTACATCCTCTACCAACGATTGAGTTTTCTACTTCACCTTCGATGTGGCATCCATTAGATACTACACTACGACGAACTTTAGAATCTTTTAAATACATTGATGGCGCAGAGTCATTAGTACGAGTTAAGATTGGCCATTCTTCTTTGAATAATTCTTCAGCAACAACTGGATCGATTAATTCGATATTAGTGTTATAGTAGCTAGTTAAATCTGTAATAGCAGCTAAATATCCAGTGTATTCGAATCCACGAACGTCTAATTCAGCACATTTGTCGTTAACGATATCAACGAACCAATATAATGCAGAAGTTTGAGCAGCTTCTTCAATTAATTGTAAGAATAATTTTTTACTTAATACATAAGTATCTAAAGAAACGTTACGAGTAGCTTGAGCTCCACGGTTCTTTTCGAATCCTAAGATTCCTTTTTGTCTGTTGATTTCAACAGTATTGCAGTCGATGAAGCGTTCTTTTGCATCTTCAACTGTTTTGTAAACTACTGTAATATCAGCACCGCTAGCTACGTGAGCATCAACTACTTCTGAGTAGTCAATTGAACATACCATATAACTTGGAGCGATTACTACATAGTCTTTTTTAGATTTATTCATATCACGAAGATTTGCTCTGAAAGAAGCAACATCTGTGTTATAGAATTCTGATTCAGGGAAGTTTTCTCCATAAAGGATACTGATTCCACCACGTTTAGGGTTAAGGTTATATTGGCGTCCTAAACCAACATGACTAATTACTGAACGTGGACGATTTTTTAAATGAATGTGGATATCTTCAATCCCAGAGTTAGACATATTTGACAATGGGAAATCCACTAAACGATAACGACCTAAGAATGAAAATGCGGCAACAGGTCGAAAATCTTGTAACCCTTTAACTTTTACGTTTGATCCAGGGAAGTTTACAATTCCAAGTGCATTACACATATTACTTACCTCACATTCTCAGCGATCAATTCGATTTCTTCACTGTTTGGATCGCCAACTACAGCACCAGGTGCGATTTCAATACCTTCAGCAACGATTACACGGTTTAAAGTAGCACCTTCACCAATTACAGATCCTGGTAATACTACAGCGTCTTTAACAACTGCATCTTTTCCAATTTTTACATTAGTAAAGATTACTGAACCTTCTACTGTACCATCAATAATACATCCTTGGTCAATAAATGCGTTATCAATAACTGCATGTTCACCAATGTATTGAGGACGAGCACTCTTATCTTCAGTATAGATTTTCCAGCTAGGATCTTGTAAATCTAATTCTTCAGCACGGTATAATAAGTCCATGTTTGCTTCCCATAATGAAGATACTGTTCCAACGTCTTTCCAGTAATCTTCAAATCTCCATGACCATAAACGTTTTCCTTCATTTAATAATGTAGGGATAATGTCTTTACCAAAGTCGTGGTGAGAATTTGGATTTTGATCATCTTCAACTAATAATTGTCTTAATAATTGCCAGTTGAAAATGTAAATACCCATAGAAGCTAAATTGCTCTTAGGTTGTTTTGGTTTTTCTTCGAATTCGATAATTCTACCGTCTTCGTTTGTGTTCATGATACCGAAACGACTAGCTTCTTTCATAGGAACAGGAAGTACAGCAATTGTACAGTCTGCTTTATTAGCTTTGTGGTGTGCTAACATTTTAGAGTAATCCATCTTATAGATGTGGTCTCCTGAAAGAATAAGTACATATTCTGGATCATAAGAATCAATGAAGTCAATGTTTTGTGTAATAGCATCAGCTGTTCCACGATATACGTTTAAATCTGCTTCATCTTTTTCACGTGGTGGTAAAACGAATACACCACTATCTTTAGCGTCTAGACCCCAGTGACTTCCACCAGCCACATATGAGTTTAAAAGAATTGATTCATATTGTGTTAAAACACCTACTACATCAATTCCAGAGTTTGCGCAGTTACTTAATGGGAAATCGATAATACGATATTTACCACCGAAATATACTGCAGGTTTCGCAACTTTTTTTGTCAAGGCAAAAAGACGTGATCCACGTCCACCCGCAAGAATCATTGCAAGCATTTGTTGTTTCATAAATTATTAACCCCCTCGGTGTTCTATATATTAATTATAATACTTTTTCGGAAAATTTCTACTACAAAAAATTTTTTTGAAAACGCTTACCATAATTTTCCTATACAACTTAACTTTTATATCAACCAAAAATAAAAAAATGCCCGTTTCCGGGCATTAATTATTAAAGAATAATTTCTCCTTGTACACTTCCAGCGATAGCTGCAGCGTTAGCTTCATCAGTATCGATGTGCATTGCTAATGCATAAGAATCAGATACACGTACAACTGTATCTCCAAATGTAGTAGTTCTTCCGTTTGTTTCAACTTTAACTTCTACGATTTGTCCATTTGTTAATCCATAGTATTCAGCATCTTTAGTAGTCATGTGAATGTGACGTTTAGCTGCGATAACACCTTCTTTTAATTCTACAGTTCCGCATGGTCCAACTAATGTACATCCGTTAGTTCCAACGATATCTCCTGATTCACGAATTAAAGCAGCAACACCTAAAGTTCTTGCATCAGTTAAAGAAACTTCAACTTGAGTATCTTTACGAGTTGGTCCTAAAACGCTCATTTTTAATTCTCCACGAGCTCCTTTTACTGTTACTTTTTCTTCACAAGCAAATTGACCTGGTTGAGATAATTCTTTCTTACAAGTTAATTGGTGACCTTCACCGAATAAAACTGCTAAGTCAGCATCTGATAAGTGAATGTGACGAGCACTTACTTCTACTAAAATTTTTTCTTTTGACATGATTAATTTCTCCTCTATAGTTCACATATATTATAAATTTTTCATTAATTTTTTTCAACTAATTCATTCAAATAAATCTAATCAATTTGCCAATCAATTGGTTTTGTATGATTTAAAATTAAAAATTCATTAGTTTTAGAAAAGTGTTTACATCCATAAAATCCATTATAAGCAGATAACGGAGATGGATGAGCACATTTCAATATTAAATGATTAGGATTTGTAATCAATTTACTCTTATTTTGGGCATTTCTACCCCATAATAAAAATACAATAGGTTCTTTTCGATCATTTAATATCTCAATAATTCGATCCGTTAATTTTTCCCATCCTTTATTCGCATGAGAATTAGCTTGTCCTTGTCGAACAGTCAAAACAGTATTTAATAATAAAACACCTTCATTCGCCCATTTAGTTAATTCACCATGACTTGGAATACTACACCCTAAATCATCTTTTAATTCTTTAAATATATTTTTTAAAGATGGCGGTTGTGGTACACCTTTTTTCACAGAAAAACATAATCCATGAGCTTGATTTTCTCCATGATATGGATCTTGTCCCAACAATACAACTTTCACATTTGAATAAGAAGTATATCTTAATGCATTAAAAATATCATACATATTTGGATAAATTACATAGTGATTATACTCTTGAACTAAAAACTTTCTTAATTCAGTATAATATTCTTTTTCAAATTCATCCTTTAATAAAACATCCCATTCATTACCAATATTAACCATTACTTTAACCATTCCTGATAACTATTTTCTAATTCTAATTGACATGCTTCTACATTTTCTAAGTCACATGTTTTTAATTTATTAATAGTTTCATCTAAATATAAATAATCTAAAACTGTTCCCTCTGAATCACTCATTCCAATAAAACATCTACCAATCATATAATTCATAGCATATGTTTTTTCTTTTAAATGATCATTTACATAAGTAAAATCATTCATCATTTCTTCATTAATTAAAGGTACAAATCCATCAATATTACATAATAATTGAACACCTTTTTTAGAATGAATCAAATTTAATAAATTCTTTGCCGCATTTGGATATTCAGTATTACCGTTAACTACATATCCATATGAATTAGCTTCCATATATAACTGTTGATTATTAATTGTAGGTAATTTAGTAATCTTATATTTACCTCCATTAATTTCTTCATCTTCTCTTAATTGCATATTTGTTGTGATAAAACCACTAGCATAACTATTATTTATAAACCAATTATCAAAACTTTTCTTATCCCCAGATGGCATTAATTCATATAACTTACGATAATTCTTTAAAGCATTTACAAAATCTTCACTATTAAAATTTAATGTTCCATATTCTTTTGATGGGAAATAATTTAAATTTGAAGTTAAGAAATATTTTGTAAAGTAAATATTATCTAAATAATAGAAACTATTTTCTATTTCATCCATAGATTCAAATGTTGAAAATTTATCTACATTTAATTTATTATTTTCTATAACATTTAAATCTAACATATAGTATGTATCACTTGTTGCCATTAATGGTTGATAAGCCTCTTTAATAATATTAAATATTTCATTAAATTTTGTATTTAAAGGCACTTCTACTTTATCATCTAATTCTAATAACTCATTAATAACTAAAGGTACATATGCATCTTCTATCCAATAAACATCATAATCTAATGCTTCTTTTTGAATTAATTTTGATTCTATTTCTTCTTCCTTTACTACTTCTACAATTAATTCATTTTCTGGATATTCTTCATTCCACAATTCAATTAGTGAAGTTTTATATTCTTCACTATGAACAGCTACTTTTAAAATTGCTTCTTTTTCATTTGGTTTTTGACTAGCACATGAACATAACATCATGCAGCTCATTAACATTAATATATATTTTTTCATGTTTCTATCTTACCATATTGTATATAAAACAAAAAGATGATTTTCATCATCTTTCTATCTTATAAAGTTTGTATATTGTCCTTTTTCTCTTTCAGGTAATCCAAATTGTTCTTTACCTAATTGAATACTCTTAATTAGGAAAGCCATATTTCTACCTAATGTACGCATTGTTTGCATACCTTCTAAATCTTGTTTCGCTTGTTCAGCGTTATTTCCATGAATCATATTCCAGTATTGACTTGGTACGATTGGCATTCCACTAATTGTAAAATATTTATTTAGCACATCAAATGTAGAACTGTTTCCACCTCTTCTACAACTTACAACACTAGCTCCTACTTTCATACGTTTATCAATTTTCATACTACTGTAGAACATACGATCTAATAATGATAATAGCGTTCCATTTGGTGATGAATAATATACAGGTGATCCTATTACTAATCCATCACATTCTTCAAATTTAACTTTCATTTCTTCTACAATATCATTAAATACACATTGTTTAGTTTTGAAACATGTTCCACAACCAATACATCCGCGAATATCTAAATGTCCTACTTGAACGATTTCAGTTTCAATTCCTTCAACATTTAAAGTATCTGCCACTTCTTTTAAAGCTGTATATGTACTTCCATTTGCATGTGGACTACCATTAATTAATAATACTTTCATAAATCCTCCTAGAAACCTTCTTTTTCATCGATAACTTTATTAATTTCATTTTGAATAATTGCTATCGAAATAACAGGCCCTCCATAAGTATATAAGAAAACTGATATCAATACAGTTAACAACGCAATTGAAGATTTCTTCATTGCTAATATTTCTTCATATCCTTCTATTTGACAGCTAATTTTATAGAACCAGTAAAATGTATATAATCCTAAAGTAAATATTGATAATAATAAATCTACAAGTGGATTATTTCTAAAATCATTTGTTAATTCATTTACTTCTTTTGAAATAGCATAAATCAAATATAAATAGTAAATACCAAAAGTTAAAATTGATAATACTACTACCCTAGTAACACTACGTTTCATATTACAACTCTTTTCCTAATACAATTACACTTAATGGTGGAATTACAAGGTTATTTTCTACTACTTTATTTACAATTCCATCATCAAAGATTAATTCTCTTTTAATAGTTGTTGTAGAGTATTCTCTATCTAATGGGTTAAAGATAATTGTTAGATGTTCATTTTCATCTTTAATATCATATACTAAACATGTATTTTCTATTTCACTGAATGTTACATGTTTTTTAATTAAATCTTTTGTAGAATAACGTAAACATGCATATTCTTTTCTTAATTTAATGCAGTCTTTTGTATAATCAACAATTGTTTGGAACGTATCTTTACGATTCCAATCAACCCAGTTAATATCATCTTTCGCATTATATGTGTTGTGTTTACCATATTTAGTACGGGCAAATTCTTGTCCTGCATGAATAAATGGTACACCTTGCGCAAATAAAGTAGCTGCCATACACATTTTTTGACGTGCAATTCTTTTTTCACGTGTATCTTCTTTACAACATTCCTTTAATTTATCCCAACATGTTTGATTGTCATGACATTCTACATAGTTAATTGTTTGAATTGGTTCATCAAAATAATTGTATGCATATTCACTTGTCACTGAGGCGCTTAATACATCTTTCATGTATTTCATTTCACCTACATTACCTGTACAATATCCTTTTGAATATACCTCTTCTTTACTTGTTTTTCCTTTAACGACATCTCTGAAACGATCTGAGAAATGTGCAATATTAGGAATTTTAGAATGATTCATAATTGATGCACGTAAATCAGTATCTAAGAAACTTGGCATATTCCATCCTTCACCATAGATCATTACGTTTGGATCAATTTTTACACATTCTTCATATAACTGATTCATTGTATCAACATCAATAATTCCCATCAAATCAAAACGGAAACCATCAATATGGAATGTTTCCATTAAATATTTACAACAATCAATAATATATTTTCTACCCATGATTCTTCTAGAATCGAAGTCATTTCCACACCATGAACCATTAGAATAATATCCTTTTTCATTCATTTGGAAGAAATAATTAGGTACTGTTTTTTGTAAGCACATATCATCTAATTCAAATACGTGATTAAATACAACGTCTAATGTAACTCTCATTCCTTCTGCATGAAGTTTATCAATCATTTGTTTGAATTCATTAATTCTTGCAAGCGGGTCACTGGCATTTGAACTATAACTTCCTTCAAATGTCATAAATTGAGCTGGATCATATCCCCAGTTATAGAATACATTAGGGTGATTTTCATTAATACTTGCGAAATCTAATACAGGCATTAATTGTACATGTGTAACACCTAAATCTTTTAAGTAAGTAAATCCAATGTTTTTAGATTTAGTATTTTCGTTTTCTTCAATAACACCTAAATATTGTTTAGAGTGTTTAAAGTCATTTTTTAAATTTTGTGCTGTAAAATCACGCACATTCATTTCATAAATAATTGCATCAGTATAGCTTTTTACTGGTGGCAATTCTACTTTTTCTTCTTTAAATTTATTAACATCAATAACTACACTATATTTTGAATTCGCAAGTGAACTCTTTCCATATGGATCTACTGATGTTCTCCATTCACCATCTACTAAAATATAGTAGTGATATTTCATATTTTCATAGTCACCACGTAGAGTTATTTCGTATACTCCTTTTTCAGTTCTTTTCATATTATAGCTAGTACCTGCAATTGAGATATTCACTAATACTGCTGTAGGAGCCCATAGTTTAAATGTAGTTTCTTCTTTAGAATAAGTTGCACCTAAATCATTTCCTGTATATGCAAACTTTTCATCAAATTCTGCTTTTTTCACGATATAACCCATCTTTAATGCAGTGCGACGAGCAAATTCATGATATACATAATATTTCTTTCCTAATTCAACTTCGTTTTTAGTCTTACAAGTATATTTATTGTAGTTTCTACTTGTACTTTCAACTGTTTGAATCGTTAGTTCTTCAAGTTCCCCTTTCTCATTCTCTAAATAGAAAATACGACTAACTCCATCATAACTTTGTTTTGATAAATAAATTGCGATTGTATTAAAATCGTCTAAATATGCTTCAAATGTTTTTAATTGTCTCATGAGTTGATTATATCAATTTTTTCACAAAAGGAAAAGTAAAAAAGCAACTGAATGTTCAGTTGCTTTTGTTTTGTACTATTCTCCACTAATTGATAAATGTTCAAATAAGATACTTGGACTACTTACACCTGATAAACCATTATAAGTATCATTACTTAAATTTTCGATTTTCTTCATCATATTTAAGAAATTACCTGCAACAGTAATTAAATTAACAGGGCGAACGATTTCTCCATTTTCTACTACATATCCACTAGCTTGTAATGAGAAATCAGTACTAATTGGATTTAAACCTGCATGTAATCCATTTAATTCATCAATAATTAATCCATAATTCATTTCTTTACATAATTCTTCAAATGAAATATTACCTTCTTCAATGTAGAAGTTAGTTGGTGAAATACCTACGCTTGATGAATAACCACGTTTAAATCCATTTCCTGTTGATTCAGTATTCATCATAGCTGCACTTTTTTGATTGTGTAAGAACATTTTTAATACACCTTTATCTACAATAACTTTTGTTTTTGATGCAATACCTTCATCATCAAATGGTGTACTAGAATATCCATCTTTCTTTAATGGATTATCTAAAATCGTAATTTTTTCATCAAAGATTTGAGTATCCATTTTATCTTTTAATTGAGAAATACCTTTATATACATTTTCTCCATTAAATAATCCTGTTAATGCACCAAGTAATGAACACATTGCATCATTTTTAATGATTACTTTATATTTATCTGATTTTACTTGTTTGGCATTTAATTTAGATACTACCTTTTCTTTTAATACTTCTACATATTCATCAATATTAATTGTATTAATATCATGTGTTACTTTGATTTCATATGCTGATTTATTATCACCATCATTTGATGCAAGTACACTTGCATAGAATACACAATATTCATCATTTTTTGTGATGTCCATTCCTAATGAATTAGTAATATTAACTTCTACTTGTTGAGTTTCCATCATTGTTCCCATAACTTGAACAATTCTAGAATCTGATTTAGCTAGTTTTGTTTCGATTTGTTTTAAGAATTCTATTTTTTCTTCTGTAGTTGTATTCACTAATTTAGTTGATTCTATTGTAGGATATTCTTTACTTCCTTCATAGATTTTCACAATATCATCATTTTCAATTAAAGTAGCATTTGATTTAATTGTTTCAATAATTAAATCAAAATTATCATCATTATCTTCTTCTAAGAAACAGTTTCCTAGTTTTCCATTATATAAACCACGAACTGCAATACCACCACTTTGAGCAATTGTAAAACTATCTACTTTTTGATCATATACTTCAATTGATTCTTTACTTGATTTTTGAGTATAGATTTCAATTGTATCTATACCATTAGCTAAAGCTTTTTCAATTAATGCTTGTTTATTCATTATCCACGACCTCCTACAATCATGCTAGAAACGCGAATTGCTGGTTGACCTACATCAGTAGGGATTGAACCACTACTAGAACCACACATTCCTTGTGCACGTGATAAGTTAGATGCGACAGCATCAATCTTTAATAATGTTTCTGCACCATTACCAATTAAACTTGCTCCTTTTACAGGTTTAACAATTTTTCCATTTTCAATTAAATAACCTTCTTGAACAGCAAAGTTAAAATCACCTGTACTTGGATCTACACTACCACCACTCATTGATTTACAATATAAACCATATTCAGTGCTAGCAATCATATCTTCTAATGTATCATTACCTTCTAAAATAAAAGTATTTGTCATACGAGAAGTTGTTTCATATTTATAAGATTGTCTACGAGAAGAACTAGTAGATTCCATATTCATTCTTCTTCCGTTTAAAGTGTCAATCATATAACCTTTTAAAATACCATTTTCAATTAATACATTACGTTTTGTGAAATTACCTTCATCATCAATATTAGCACTTCCCCATGCATTTGTAATTGTACCATCATCAACTGCACTTACTTTTTCACTAGCAATTTTTTGTCCAATCTTATTCGCAAATACACTTTGATTTTTCGCAACACTACTTGCTTCTAAAGCATGTCCACATGCTTCATGGAAAATAACTCCACCAAATCCATTATCAATAATAACTGGCATTGTACCACTAGGACATTCATCTGCATAAATTAATGTTTTCGCAATATTAGCTGCTTTTCTTCCTGCTTCTTCCACATCAATTTCATCATAGAATTCAAATCCTTTAGATGCACCAGGTCCATAGAATCCTGTTTCCATTTTCCCATCTAACATTGCAATAGCTTGAATTGATAAACGAGTACGAATTCGAGTATCTCTAATATATTTACCATTGCTATTTGAAATAGCAACTTCTTGTTTTTCATCACTATAACCTACAATAACTTTTTGAATCACTTCATCTACATTCATTGCGGCATTACTAGCTCTTCTAGCTACTTCAATTTTCTTTTCTACACTAACTGTAGTAGGATCAATGATAATAGGATGTCTATTTTCATAAACTACTTCTTTTAATTCAATATTCATTTCTTTCACATCATCATGAATAGATCCACTTAAATCTTTCGCCATCTTTAATAAATTATCTAAACTTGTATCATTTGAATATGCATATACAGATTCAGTATCATGATAAATACGAATACCTACTCCATATACAATACCACTATTTGCATTATCTACTTTTCCATTTAATAGTGAATATCCATTTGTTACTTTTCTTTCCTCAAAGATTTCTGCGAAATCTCCACCTGTTTCTAAACATACATTTAAGATTTTCTCTAACTGTTTCTTTTCTAACATAAAAAATCCTCCAATTTTATACTTATTATATCCAAATATTTATTTAATGTCTTTACTTTTGAATTTAAAAGTTGTATTTTAATTTCAAGGAGTGATTATGTTGAAATTTAATTTACGTACAGTTTTAATCTTACTATTATGTTTAGTCATGTTAGTAGGACCATTATTAGGATATTTAATTTAAAAAATTGGAGACATTAGTCTCCAATTATTTTATATAATTCTATATTTATTTCAGAACCATCTTGAATCATAAAGATAATATCTTTATCATTTCTAATTCCATAACTCAAAAACTTATCTCCAGTATATTTAACGCCTAAATCATAAGTATTGATTTGATTATCATCAACATTTGCATACCAACAATTTCCTTTATAAACATATATAAAATCATCTTTACCTTCAACTAATATCGTACTCATAGAAATTGGTAAATTACATTCTATTTTATTATTTTCTAAATCAACATAATATGATTCTAATGCATCAACATTACCCGTTTGAAATTCACTTACAAAGAATCCTTCTTCTAAGAAAATAACTTTATCAGATTTATTTGTTTCTAATACTTGATCATTATAGATAGTTCTTACTTTATTTTTAGATTTATAAATTAATACATATGTATCTTTATATACTTTCATAGAATCAAATGTATAATCATTATCTACATATGGTATTCTTTCTATTTCTTTAAATTCCCCACTAGATACTTCATAAATAATTATTTCATTATCTATCTTAAAATAGAAATAATCATTTTTACTAATATAATTATATTTAATATTTGAATATAAAGGTTGTTCATCAAATTGATCACTAATCTCAGAATAAACTAATTTATCATTTGTATAATCATTGTAATAGAAATCAGTTTTAATTAATGTTTTATTATTTTCAGTATATCTAGTACTCTTTACATGAATAAAGTATTCTTTTCTTTGAACTACTACATCATATTTAGTTCGATCTATATTAGGTACTTTTTCATCCTCATCAAAACCATATTTAACACAATAACCTGTTTCA
>JAEIGA010008823.1_pt1 | contig 15257 bp, 10 predicted proteins | sample 9270691 | NCBI WGS metagenome assembly JAEIGA01 (sample SAMN17057246, study PRJNA624740) | gut metagenome | biome: biome; isolation source: fecal sample | host: Bos grunniens | place: China: Xizang | collected 2019
AGTTGAGCATTTCCATCGTATGCAGCAGCTCTTGTAACAACAATATTATCACCTATAGACCAAGCTTGGCCATCATATTCTGAGATACCTACACCCTTGAATGTTCCCACTACCATATCTTCTGTAGCTTGGAAATCAAACATCTTCCAATAAGCGTCAACACCTGTATATGCCTCGTTAGCATTTCCATAAGCATCTTCCAATGCACCTTCAGCAATATTCACAGTAATGATATCACCTGGAGCTGGAGCTTCCGGTAGAACGAAGTAAAGTTTTTTGTCTGCTACTGCCCAACGTTCAGAATCAAGTAGAATGGTCTTAGTAGACTTAGCATTAGCATAAGTAACAGATACGGCATTTTCAACCATAGCTTCTACAGGATACAATTTGAAATCAAAGTTAATCTCTCCCAAGAATTCTTCCCAGTTCTTAACAACAGAACCAACTTCAGGAGCTACAACATTTTCATCAGTGATTGTAAATGCCGCAAAAGCATTACGTCCGTAAAGACCTACGAAATCAAATTCATTTGTATCAAATCCACTTGTAAATGCGTTACAAGGCTGACCTGCGCCATCAACGAATGCACCTGCTTCCCAGCTGAATGCAACCCATGCTCCATCAGGAGTTGTAGGAGCAACGATAGCTATTTCGTTTGCTTCCACTTCAACTACGACTTCTTCAGCAGGAACTTCTACAGGATTAACAACACCTGAAATCAATTCGTTATGTGCATAGTAGCTTACTTTCACAGCACCTTCACCACGTGTAAGTGCTTCGCTGAATGCAACTACCATTGCCTTATCCTCTTCATAGAATTGATATTGAGTAGGACGTGGCACCAACTTGTCAGTTGTTTTAGCTGAAGCAAATGTTACATTACCAACAACACCTTCGGCAGTTGCTGCAACTGCGTAAATTTGGTAAGTTGTATTAGGCAATGCTAGAGGTCTACCACTTGCATCACGCATTTTGAATGTATAGGTTTTATTCTTGTTTGCATCAAAAACTGCGCTATACACACCAGCGTACTTATTACTCAAAACATTTTCAGCAACAATGCTACTATCAGCCTTCTCAGCCTTCACTACAAGTACAGAATAATGTACTGCACCAGGACCTGGATTAAGTGAGAATGTAAATGTTGAATCAGCTGTTGCAGTAACCGCAATATTCACATATGGACCTGCTCCATAACTTTCAGTAACAGGATCGTCGAAGCTCAAACAGCTTGTAAGGCACAAACTGCAGATTGCTATTAAGCTATATAATATCTTCTTCATAATTTAAATCCAATTATTAATTAATTATTGTTTTGTCCATACAGTTCCAAGCAACAATTCAAACCAGCCCAATTGAGCTCCACTAGCATCAAATACGCAAGAGCCATAGTAGTCATTGATAACAATACTTCCATCTTCTTGGATATAAGCAGTAATGTTACCTCCGGTTGGGATTGCATTATAATCAGGAGCACCATATGCTTCAAGAGTAATCAATGGATAACTGCTTGATGTAGCAATAACCTGACCTACAGGAATCTTAATTTCTGTCTTTTCAGCATTAACGATACCATAAACATACTTACTTGTTCCACCTGGCACCATGTTACCAATCCAAACAGTATTAATATCCTTTTCATCTTTTTCAAGAACTACTTGACCTTCTACGGTTCCACCGAAGTTAGATTCACCTACAGTCTTATAAGTTCCCAACAACGCACCTAGAGGGTGTTCATCGTCAACGATAGTGATAGTACATGTCACATTCTTACCAAGATTAACTCCGGTAGCACCAACTATATTCAAAACCAATTTCACGTCACCTGTAAAATCGCCATTGTCAACCACCTTTATAGTCATCTTTCTGCTAGGTTCAGCTTTGGTGAAGTTCAAAGTTTTAGAACCTTCTATAGTATAGTGTACACCTTCTTTTGCTGTTGTCAAAGAATCAACCACTTCAACAGTTGCTGTTCCTTCAAGACCGGCAAGAGAAGTAAGAAGCATAGGAACGTCAACCGAACCAGCTGTTTCATCAACACTCAATGTAGAGCTAGTGAATGCAACAAAAGCGTCGGCATCATCAAATTCCGGATAGTCATTTGGATTACAAGCAGCGAAAGTCATCGCACATGCAATCAATGCACCATATATAAAATTAAACTTTTTCATTTTCTAATTCTCGATTAATTGATTAATAACCTTCGTTTTGTACCATATTTGGATTAATATCCATTTCATGCAAAGGAATTGGCAATGCCCATTGATAGCTTGGGAATGCTACATTTTGGTTCTTATCTTCGTGGAAGTCGGTACGTGTTACGCTTTTCTTAGAACGGTGGAAATCAAAGAATCCGTGTCCTTCGAATGCAAGTTCACGACGACGTTCATCAAAGATGTTTGTTGGAGTAGCAGCAATAGATTCACATCCACGTTTAGTACGTACAGCATCTAAATCAGCTTGTGCAGATACACCAGCAATTGTAGCACCATTCACAAGAGCTTCGGCACGTGTCAAGTAAAGTTCTGACAAACGAATCAAGCAGATGTTGTTGTAACGAGGAGTTGAAGCACCTTCCTTACCAGGATATTTCTTAGTATACCATTCGCCCTCATGTTCTTGATACATTTCAAGACGCACGTCAGCTTCATCGTCATATAATGCAATAAGATCATTTGTTGCACAAACGTCAGCCGAGCCATCATCACCAAAGTTGGTTACATAGCTCAAGTGATCCCATCCAGAGTTATCCCAGTAAGCATTTTGGTTGTGACCATATACTTCGAAGATAATTTCACCACCTGCAGGAGCAACAGCAGCACCATACATTGCTTTATACTCAGCAGCACCAGCAAGATTGTACTTACCACTATTGATTACCTTAGTAGCATAGTTAGCAGCTTCTTGCCAATTTTCCATGTGTAGATACACGCGAGAAAGGAATGCTTGGATAGTGCGCTTATTGATAGCAGCAGCTTTATCGGTTACATCAGCACGAACATAGTCTTCTGCAATAATCTTTTCAGCTTCTAACAAGTCTTCTACAATCATTGTATAAACTTCTTCTACTGTATTACGTGCAGGGAAACCAAATTCAGTAGTTTTAACCACTGGAATACCAGGGCTTTCTTTCTTATATGAATAAGGTTGTGCATAGATACACACCATTTGGTGCATAGAGAATGCACGCATAAACAACGCTTCAGCCTTGATATTGTCAAGCATTTGTTGTGTTACTACATTACTTGTCTTGCCTTCAAGATTATTTATCACATTATTACAGCAAGCTACAGTATAATAACCATAAGAGAACAAAGGAAGAGTTGATGTCTTATGGAAGTTCCAAGTAGTAAGACCACGATAACGACCGCTACCAGCTTCATTAATTGGGTTACGAGCATTACCCACCATCATTTCGGCAGCAACAGTGATGTAACCATCCATCCAACCATAACTTTGCAACATTCCGCAAAGAGCTGCAGCAGAGCTGTTCAAGCCCTCATACTTTGACAAAGTCAAAACGTCAGATTGGCTACCGGTTGGTTCTTGTTCAAGGAAACCGTCGCAAGATGCAAAAGTCATTGAAGCAAGAACTGCGAAACCTAATAATATCTTTTTCATATTCTTAATTCTGCTTTAATTTAATTAGTTATTAGAATGTAACTTCAGCACCAATTGCGAAAGTTTTTGTTACAGGATATACACCAAGTCCTAAACCGTTTATACCACGTTCTGGATCCCAGAAGTTTACATCGTGGAATGTGTATAGGTTTTGAGCTGTTGCATAAACTCTCACGTTACTCAACGCAGCCTTCTTAATCAAATTAGAAGGAAGAGTATAAGACAATGTTACGTCCTTGATACGGAAGTAGCTACCATCTTCCATGAAACGAGTTGAGTTTGAAGTCATTGAAGATGTTGTGTTATTAGCTATTGGTTTTGGGTTACAATTAGTATCACCCGGTTTCTTCCAATAGTTAAGAGCACTCTTCACTTGGTTCACGTTCATTTCGGCACCGTCAGCTTGGAATATTGAGTTTTCTTGGATAAGAATTTCGTTACCCAACTTAATTTCACCTACAGCGCTCAATGAAATACCCTTATAGCTTACTGTTGTATTGATACCACCTGTCAAGTCTGGTTCTGGTGAACCTGCATATACACGAGCAGCATCAGATACATTGTTGGTCAAAGTACCATCTTCGGCACGCCATAGAGCTTCACCGTTTACCGGATTAACTCCATAATAGTCACGTAGATAGTATGTATATAGGCTCTTACCCTTTACAATGTGAATAACGCCATCAGTCAACTTTTCATCATCACCCAAGTCAAGCACTTTTGTCTTGTTGTGTGACAAGTTAAGACCTACGCTCCATTGCCAATCTTTGTTTTCAATAATATTTACATCAGCTTGTAATTCAATACCTGTATTACGCATAGAACCTACGTTTGATAGGATTGAAGAGAAACCAGATGTATAAGATTGAGCTTTAGAAAGCAACATGTCTGTAGTCTTACGAGTATAGAAATCCAAAGAACCTGTTAAACGGTTATTCCAGAAACCAAAGTCAAGACCTACGTTGAATGACTTATTCTTTTCCCAAGAAAGGTCATTATTGGCAGCAGTTGATGGAAGCATACCGGTTATACCATTGTAGCTTGCAGGACCATAAGTACCATATTGCTTGTAGCTACCGATACCATCGTTACCATTGATACCATAACTTACACGCACCTTAGCCAAGCTTAACCAGCTTCTATAATCTTTCATGAATTCTTCGTTGTGAGCATTCCAAGATGCACCTACTGAATAGAAGAAACCATATTGATTGTTCTTACCAAACTTAGAGCTACCATCATAACGTGCAGAAAGTTGCAAGAAATAACGAGAATCATAGTTATAATCAACAATTCCTAGGAATGAAAGAAGTGTTGTCTTAGAGTCAGCATAAGAAGCTTCCCACGCACCGGCAGTACCTGTTGAGTGATTTGGGATATCAGGATTCAATCCTTGAGAATAGATGTAGTATTGATGTCCGTAATCATGTGATGCTTCTTGACCTACTAACACACGTAAGTTGTGAACATCATTGTAAATATCTTGCCAAGTTGCAGTATTTGATGTTGTAAGTGAACGATAGTGAGTGTTAGTAGTTTGAAGAACTGGATAACCTGCAGCATAATTGTGTGATTTTTCACTCCAATAACGCTTACCATCAGTCCAACGTAATTCAACCGCATTAGTTGTGCGAAGAGTCAATTGACGGATAGGAGTCCATTCCAAGAATAGGTTACCTTGCATGTGCCAAGCTTTTTCTGATTGATCATCGTAAGCAGCTGTAGCCAATGGGTTACTATTGCTATTTTCTGGAATATCGGTATTGTAGTTACCATTTTCATCATAGAAAGGAGTCCATGGGTTAATCATAAGACCTGCAAACGCCGGGTTAGCATAATATAAGTCACCAGTTGGAACGTCCTTAGTTTGAGTATAGTTCAAGTTGAAACGAACACCTGTCTTCAAGTATTTGCTTAGTTCGTGGTTCACGTTAACGCGAGCACCGAATTTCTTATAATCGAAGCCATGGAATACACCTTCATTTTGGTGATATTGCAATGAGTTATAATAAGTAGTCTTATTAGAACCACCTGAAGCAGATACTTCATATTCTTGCATTGTTCCGTTGTGAGTAAACGCATCCATCCAGTTTGTTTGAGGACGAGTAAGAAGTTCGAATGGACGATAGAAGTTAACTCCACCTGTTGGATCATCTGGATTCTTACCTGCGTTAATGATTGCATCACGTTGGAATTGAAGAAGTTCACGACCTGTCATCACGCCAAAATCGTTATCATTAGCAAGAGAAGATACACCAAAACGTGCACGCACGTTGAATGTATTCTTTCCTGCTTTACCACTCTTAGTAGTAACCAAGATGACACCATTAGCAGCACGAGAACCATAAACAGAAGCTGCTGCCGCGTCTTTCAACACTGTGATGTTATCAATATCGTTAGGATTGATAACTGCAGTAGCATTGTTTGTGTTTGTTAGGTCTGAATAGTCACCACTCATTACAGGCACACCGTCCACAACCCACAATGGAGCATTTGATGCGTTGATTGAAGATGCACCACGGATACGGATGCTAGTACCTGAACCAGGTTGACCTGATGATGATGTAATAGATACACCGGCCATTTTACCTGAGAGCATTTTATCAACAGATGTTGCAGGAACGTCTTTGATTTCTTCAGCTCTCACTGTAGTGATTGCACCTGTTTTTGCTTCACGCTTTTGTTGACCATAAGCAACAGTAATAGTAACTTCATCAAGAGTATTGTCACTACTTTCTAGCGTTACAAGCACGTAATCACCTACATTTACCGCCTTTGTCTTGAAACCGACATAAGACACTTGAATTTGCTTAACATTGTTTGCAACATTAAGCGTAAAAGCGCCGTCAACGTCAGTAGCAACACCTTGTCCTTGTCCCACAGGCATAACTGTGGCACCTACCAAAGGCTCGTTGTCGCTTGCGCTGACCACTTTACCTTTCACTGTGCGAGCATCTGCCGCAAAAGCGATGGTACAAACTGTGATTAATAAGAATAACAGCTTTCTCATAGTTTTACTTAAAAATTATACATATATTATTTTAACTCTCTTTTTCGCTATTTTTAACCAAAAATGACCAAAAATGATACTATTTTGGAAAATAACATAGCCACAAAGATACAGCATTTACAATAATTAGCAATTAACATCTTTTTGTTTTTACAATTATTTAACGATTTTTACATTTCTAAACAGCCAACACTTTTCATACCCATTTCTAAATGCGCGTTTCTCAACGTATTACGCCACATGTATATTTTATACAAAATTCGCATAATGTTAAATTCCTTAACACTATGCGAATAACAATTCGTAAGTAAAACCTCACCAAAAGTTAAAAATCCTTTGTTATTTACCTAATTTTATTCAAAATTGTAAGCTAACTATACAATATTCACTATCCATTCGACAAAATTCCACCTAACACGATATTGCGGAGCATCATTCTATTTGATGTATATTGTCGCCTTTTGATTGATAAATTATTTGCGGATTTCCTCGATAATGCACACTTCCACTGCCCACAACTCTTACCGTAAGTACTCTTTGAGCATTACATACTATATCACCCGAGCCACTCACAAGAGCCGACACTTCTTGCGCAATCAGATTTTTTGCTGATATATCGCCTGAGCTTATCAAAGAATAATCAACCTTTTCACATTCTCCTTGCAATTTCACATCACCGCTTCCATTAACCGAAACCGATGCTTGCGATAATAACACTTTTTCCATCGACAAGTCACCACTGCCATTTACAGAGAACACTGATGATACAGAAATCAGCTCATCGGCTTTTATATCGCCACTGCCATTAACCTGGGCATCTACTGAATGGGATGTAATAATGGCAAAGTAGATATCACCACTTCCATTGATTTGCGCATCCACACTTTCAGCCTTTACTTCTCGATGAAAACCCACATCTCCACTACCATTAACTTGAACTTTCAAGCGCGAAGCCTTACCGACACATTGCACACCATTAAAATCGAGGTCACCACTACCATTCAAGAACACATCTAGATTATCGGTACGCAAATCGGTAACAACAGTGAAAACACTCGAACCATTCACTTTAATTTTATTGAGTTCGGGAGCTGAGAGAACCAACTTACTATCACGCAACTTACGCGAAACTTCATTTTGAGTGGAGTTTCCCAATCCTTCTTTAAACGATATCCTCAATTCACCATCAGCGACTGAAATAACTACATATTCTCTATATTCGGCTGGGCAATACAACTTAGCCACCACATCGGGACTTTGTCTATACTCAACATCAATCACTGTATTATTGACAATTCCACTAAAAGAATCGGTAAGAGTGAGTGTATGAAGAGATAGAGGCAGGGGTGCATCCTCTTTCAAACCTTCACAAGCCGTAACGTATGACGACATTCCTATCAAGCAAAACATGGTAAATGATACCAAAAAACAAAATTTCTTCATATACATATATTTATTTCAAGATTTCCGACACATTTCCAGCACTATTAAGCACCTTTTTATGTATTAGACGCAACAATCTCTCTTTTCGTTGCATAAAATTGAAACTTTTTGCGTTTTTTTCGACAAAAAAATCAAAAATATTGCCTTTATAGCGAAAAACGCCTATCTTTGCACCCGAAAATAGTTCGGGATGTAGCTCAGCCCGGTTTAGAGTACTCGTCTGGGGGGCGAGTGGTCGCAAGTTCGAATCTTGTCATCCCGACCCTCGAAAAAGCACCACTAGTGGTGCTTTTTCTTTTTAAATAGTATATATGAAATCATAAGATATACTCCGGAAAGAATCCATAGCATTATATAAGGTGTGCTTTGCTGTTCAAGCGTTGCACCAACCGTGTTTATACCCACAAATCCTGTCACACCCCACGTAGAGGGTATGCAACTCCCTACCAATTGCCAAAACTCACTCATCGCATAACGAGGCCAAGAAATACCGGAGAGAAATATGAATACAATTGAAGTGAATACAAACACCAAGAATGTGGATTCTCTATCGGGTATAAATCGTTGTATCAACATTCCGAAAAATATAACTGCCAAAAGATAGGGTAACATAAAGATGGCGATATCAACAACATCACCATTCATAGGGAAATCGAATATCAATGGGACAAAATGCACTACAAATATCGTTGGAACTATCATCAACATGAAATAACATAACGATTTCCCCAATATCATAGACAAAGCACCTACACCTTCAATTTCCAAAGGGGCTTTCCCCCCCACTCTCTTTGCTCTTTCACGCGAATTGACCCCAAGAAAACATATTGCCAAGATTATACATTGTTGGAGAATGAGCATAAGCACTCCCGGCATTATAGCCGAAGCCAACCCTTGCGATACGTTTCCTATAGGCACCAGCTTGAATGGTATAGGTTTACCTGAGGCACCGATATACTCTTCATTCATCAATTCGGCAACTCGCTTAGCTTGTATCGATACGCCCATTTCATTAGCTACTTCGGTTACTGCCATCAGCATACTTTTATACCTCAACAGCAAACTCATATCGCAATACAACTCAACCGTTGCGCTTTCACCACGCCCCACTCTTCCGGAAAAATCCTTAGGCAAATGAATCACCCCATAGCACACCTTCTCAGCCATTGCGCGACGTGCTTCCTGCATATTGGCAGCATAACCAACCACCCTCACATCTTGCGAAGCATCCAGATGACGAACATATCGACGTGTTAAGTCGGTGCGACTGTCATCTACAACCACAACCGGAACATCTCTTGCTATTTCAGGATTATATATCGCTGAATAGACTAAGGGATAGGCAAACGGCAACAAGAACAGAAAGATAAGTACACCTAAATCTTGTTTGATTACTATCAGCTCATTACGCCACACTATGAATATGTCTTTCCAAATCTTCTTCATTGTATTTATTCTTATGGGACATAAACAACAGGTTTAGCCATTGCCTTCTTTAGTTTCGGCAAAAACAATAAGGCGACCAAAGGAAACACCAACAATGCAGCATAATAGTATCGAGAAAACACAAACCCTAAGCCATTTAATGCTTGATTGATGTAAATCAAGAAATAATAGCGCATTGGCAAAATATAGCTGAATATTGCCACACCAGGATACATGTCTTCAACAGGAAATGAATATCCTCCAAGCGAAAACGCGAGCATAGCCACAAGCGAACACACCGAAAGCGCATAACGAGGATTGGGAACAAGGCTACACACCACAACAGCAAACGATTGGCACGCTACGACCAACAAAAACATAGCTAGGAGCATTGTCCACATATCGCCATTCATCGGGTATTGAGCCACAACATAGAATATCACCTGCATAAGCCAGCCCACTAGCGTAAACAACACTGTAAATGGAAGTAATTTTCCCGAAACAGCCACTAAGATTGAACCTCCACCTATTTTCAACCACTCTCGCGTAGTTGCATTTTTAATTTCAATGGTTATTACATAACAAGTTACAAGCATTACCATAAGAGCTAACACTCCGGGAGCAAACGAATTAACTAAATACACGCCATAATTCATTCTAGGATTGCCAAGCATGTAAACATCATTCACAAAAGGCTGCAATGCCGAATTTATTTCTTCTACAGATGCTCCGCGTGTATCTAATATTCCTTCTATCAAAGCACCATTGGTAAGCATCGATATAGTAGTATAACCTTTTATCAACAAAGAGCCAGGTACTATGTAGCCAAAATTAATATAATAGGAAAGTTCGGGTTTACGGCCTGACAAAGATTTTTCGGCAAAACCTTCAGGGATTACAAAAAAACCATTCACCTTATCACGTTTTACATAATCCATAGCCTCAGCATAACTATCCAACTTATATTTAATCTCTACTTGTTGCAACGAACCGAGTGTACGCGTGAGTGTACGCGACATTTCACTGTGGTCTAGATCTACGATTGCACTGGGAACACGTTCAGCAACACCCTTATCCATAAGCGACATCAAAAAACATGTCACACCCAATGGTATCAGCACAATACACATCAGATAGAACACCGGACAATGCACAATCGTCAAGCATCCACGCTTTATCGAATTGCCGATATATTCCACTAGTCCACCCATAAAACCCTAACTCCTAACACCTAACTCCTAATCCCTAACTAAAACAGCACTCATCCCCGGACGAAGATTTTCTACCACCTCAACAGGGCGAGCTTTAATTTCAAAAGTCTTACTATCATATTCTCCGGCTGCCTTTGTAGCACTCCACACAGCATAGCTACCCATATCACGAATATAAAACACTTTGGCTTTTATCGTTTTCCCATCAAGCCCCGGCAACATAACCTCTATTTCCTTACCCATAGTAAGAGTATTAAGCATCTCTTCCCTAACATTGAAAACAATCCATGTGTCTTCGTTCTTCAACACACTCATTATAGGTGTTCCGGAGCCAACCAACTCGCCCTCTTGCGGATAAATCTCCGAAACTTCGCCGTCGCAAGGCGCAGTGAGATAACGATCCTCTAGAATGGATTCCACTTCAAGCACTCCTCCTCTTGCCGCATTTTTCATCGCCAAGGCAGCTGCTTTATCTTCCTTTTGAGCCCCTGCCAAAGCCATTTCATACTGCGATTCTGCTACTGACACACGACCATTAGCCACTTCATACGCAGCAAACGCCTCATCACGTTTTTGTTCCGAAACGACCCCTTGTTTGAAAAGATTCTCCATTCTATCATATGTTTTCTTAGCTATCGTTTGAGCAGCTTTTGCTTGAAGCACCATATCACGAGCCGAATTAATCAATTGAACACGTGTTCCTGCATCAACCTTTTGATTTTGAGCTGATGCTGCATTTTCCATTGATTGAGCCTGATAAAGTTTTGCGTCAATCGTAGAAGAATTTATATGAACCAAAGTATCACCCTTTTTCACTCGATCACCTTCTTGTACATAAAAACTCACAACTCTACCCGGCAGTTTTCCCGAAATCCTTACCGAAGTAGCATCAGCCTGTCCTTGCACAACAACTTCGGCAGGCTTCAAAAAGAACATCCCTACAATAAACAATATTAACATCACTACAACAAGTCCCGCAAGAGCCTTCAATAAACGGCGGTCCTCTTGTTTCATTTCTTGTATATTATCCATAATAAAAACTTTTTTCAACCTTTAACACCTAATTGACCAACCACTTTATTCAAGTACACATTACACATACGCACATCCACCATGGCATCAACCACCTCCGAATTCGCCTTAAGCCAAGCCGTTTGTGCTGCCATCACATCATCGGCGGTGAGCACACCTTCCCTGAATCCCAATTGTGCTGTGCGCAAATTTTCTTGAGCATTTTCAAGATTTCCACGAGTAGCCGAATACATCCTTAAAGCCTCTTGCATTTTAAAAGAAGCCTGACTCACTTGAAGTTCAATCTTTTCTTTCACATCTTCAAGTTCTAACCTTCGAATTACTGTTTCACTCTTTGCTTCACGATATTTATTATAGTTTCCACCCCAATGCCAAATAGGAATAGAAAGCATAGCACCTACACTGAACATTCCGTCAAATTTATTCTTAAACCCATTGAACGAATTAGGGTTAGTAACCGAATATGCCCCTACAATCGCCAATTGGGGAAGCATCGATGCTCGTTCGGCAACAGACTTTTGCTCCGACACGCTTATAGCTAATTCTAGCGCTTGAACATCATGACGACGCGCCCACACATCGGCCATATCATACTCGGATGCTGGAGTATCGGTTAGAGCAAAATCTTCCAGATTTTCGTCTTCTAAAGTAAGCACCGTTGTTACCGGCAACCCACATAGTTGAGCAAGCAACATTCTAGCAAGCGACAAGCCGTTCTGTACCCTAAGATAGTCCACATTCGCCTCATTCAATTTTACTGCCACATTTAACACATCGGCTTGAGTAATCATCCCTTGCTCTTTTAACGCCATCATGTTGGATTTAAGTGTATCAAGCAAAGACACATAACTACGTGCCAATTTCTCCTTTGCCTTCAACGAAATAACCTGCCAATAAGCCCCATCCACATCATAAATCACATTTTCCACAGCCATATCACGTTCATGCTTTGCAATAGACTCGGCATATCGTGTAATTTCATTCATAGCACGTATTTTCCCACCCATAAACACCGGTTGAGTGATTGTAACAGCACCGGCAAACACATTATGTATATCATAAGTCAGCGCACTTTTAGGCAATAATGCCACTTGCGACGGAACAGGGTTACCATTTACCATCACCGGCTTACCATCAGCTCCGGTGAGTACGTTATAATTATATTTGCCCGTAGAAGGATCAAAATTCATTGTAGGCAACTTTGCATCCTCTTCTATGAGTGACAACTTCTTTTGATTATACAAATAGCTTGCCTGCGCGTCCAGCGCCGGTAGATAAGACGCACGAGCCTGCTTTCGTTGGTATCCGGCACGCACAACCTTTTCATTTGCAATTCTCAGCTGTTTATTATTGGCTATTGCCATGTTACGACAAGAGTCTAGCGTAACGGCACATTTGCCACTCACAGCAAGACTCAAGTATAACAAAACGATTCCTATTTTTATTGGCATATTCATAACGCTACAATTCTACCTAAGTAAAACAATTATTTCATGCAACAGTTGCATAGACGCACAAAGATACGCCTACTTCACCAAAAAAGTAGCATTTACAAGTCCTACTGAGCTAAAAATAGGAAAAATGGAACAGAATTGAAGAATTTATTTCATAAGGAAAGTGCGTGAACCCAAACGATAATTATCGGCAAATACTTCCACTCGGTATTCTCCTTGTGACAATGGGCTGTTCACATTCCAATAAATAGTAACATCAGGCACTTCTTGCCCTGTATACTCGATTTTTTTCTTATCGGTATAAGGAAGTTCCATGTCCTCAAATGTAAACGAACCATGGCTTCCCAAAAGCGTTCCTTCCGGATTGGTTATTCTCACGAACAACTCCTTTTCACCTACCGGAGTGGAATTATTAGGTGAAATGGTAAATGTCACCACCAATTGCTTTGCCTTTTGGATTTTCTTTTCTTCTTTACCATTCTTTTTTAAAGATTTCAAACTAAGATTGGTGATATTTAATTTTTCGGCAAGTTCCATACGTTCTTCAAGATGTGCATTTTTTTCTTCGGCAATACTCACCTTGCTAGTCAATTCACGGTTTTTGGTTTTTATTTGAACATTTTCAGCACGCAAACCTTCGTTTTCGCGTCTCAATGAGTCTATAATAGAAATATAATGTCTTATTAAGCCTTTCAAAGTTGACACTTCGTCTTTCAACTCTTTTATACGCTTATTACTTGTGATTTTTTGAGTTTTAAGCTCTGCCAAAAGTTTTTCCACCTTAGCCTTTGCTTCTGTATACTTCTGCAAAATAGAATCATTGTTGATAAATTGAGTTTGGCTTTCTAGATTCTGATATTGCATATTTAGATTTTCATATTCGCCTGCAAGTTGCAATTGTTGATTTTCAAGTTGTAACAACTCATTGGCTTTTTCCATTTCATTTTTAGATGAAATAGTAGTATACACTAGAAATACTAGCAATAGCACAACAACTGCTACTGCTCCAATTATGATATTTTTTTTAGCTTTCGGTGTCATTTTCTGCCTTTTCTTTTACGAAATTCAAATTTGGTGCAAACTTAAACAGAATTTTTCATAAATTCAACCACACAAGTATAAATCTTCTTAAAAGTGGGCTGTTTAATCAAATTTCATATAATTCTACCGGTGTCGTCGTTGTTTTCTTTATTGGTTTTAATGGAGCATCTTTCTTTTGTATTTTTTGCTTTATTGTAGGTTCTTTCTTTTCTACATTCTTTTCGGGTTCCTCTTTAAAACTCTTCGTTAAAGCCTTTGCTTTTTTTACATTATCACTTGTATAATTCACAATAAACTGTACACACAAACCTGTTTTTTTCGAAATCACATTATTAATTTCTGCTATCGAACCATCCGGTAGTGTCCCTTTCAAGCTGAAGCCCTTGAATGACCCTTGTGAGAACTTCTTGATATTAGTGTCATACATGTTGTATTCTGCTGCACGACGTCGCAAATTTAACTTCAGAATCTCATCATCAACTCCGTCATTACTATATACCTGAATAACAAAAGTCATATCTTCAATTATCATTTCCAAGCGATCTCGAGAATTATACATCACTCTGCTTCTTTCAGGAGCCTCAAATACTATATCATAGAGCCAACGAAACTTTTCAGCACTTACCGAAAGTGTCGACAAAAGAAACAATACTATATATACTATAAATCTTTTCATAAACATTTATCACTTTTGTTGTAACAAAAAATTTTCCTACTGCGAATATAACGATTCTTTTTCACATACAAGCATCCTATCACTTAAAATCGTTTTCATACAACAAAAAAGGAGTCACATTGCTGTAACTCCTTTTGTTGTCGGGGTACCAGGATTCGAACCTGGGACCCCCTGCTCCCAAAGCAGGTGCGCTAACCGGACTGCGCTACACCCCGATTGCATTCATTTCTGAATTGCGAGTGCAAAGGTAAGTCTTTTTTCTTTATTCACCAAATATTTCTTTAAAAATCTTCAAAAAACTTTTTATTCCAATTCTCTTTTCATTTGTTGCACTGTTCTCAACA
>JAEIGA010008824.1_pt1 | contig 15256 bp, 14 predicted proteins | sample 9270691 | NCBI WGS metagenome assembly JAEIGA01 (sample SAMN17057246, study PRJNA624740) | gut metagenome | biome: biome; isolation source: fecal sample | host: Bos grunniens | place: China: Xizang | collected 2019
CGAATGCATATAACGCAACGGCACCGCAATTTGTGCGACTGCCGCACCGCCGCGCTGCAACTTCATAGCCCACGCATTATTTCCATTGCCTTTAGGCACAGCCCGTTCTTGCACGGCCACAGCATTCTCTACGGCCTTGCCTCTAATAAGTTCAACCAATTTTTTATTGTAAATTGGACCTACAGAAAGAACCGCTCCATTTCCAAGCCGCACATCGCCTATTACCTTGGCATCGTCCTTATGAACATCGGTAGCAAACGAAACATCACAGCATATCCCAATAGTTGGATTGACCGAGTAACTCGAGATATTGCCGCCAACCAATCCTATTTCCTCACAGACGCTTGAAACATAATGCACGTTGACTTTTAAATTCTCACGCTGCGCGGCAAGAGCAATAAATGCCTCGCACATGGCAAATGTACCGCACCTATTGTCAAGACCGCGCCCAGAAACTCGCGACCCGGCGAGCGAACGATAATGTGTATCAACAACAGCGCTGTCACCTACCGAAACGAGCGACTGAGCTTCTTCACGCGAACTGGCGCCGATATCGCACGGCATTTTGCGAAGTTCAGAAGCGGCAACATTCTTCCTCTCGTCGGCATTCATCAAGTGCGGAGGACGCGTGCCGATAACACCGTTTACCGGCCCATTCTTAGTGAGGATTGTAATCCTCTCGGCGGCAGACAAAGGAACAACTAACCCGCCAATCGCCGAGAGATAAACAAATCCGTCAGAATCAATATACTCCACCATATAGCCAATTTCATCGCCATGCCCCTCAAGCATAACAGTTGTTTTAGCGCCGACATCTAAAACGGCGTGAAGATTGCCATGGACATCAATTGTAGGACGGACTCCTGTTTTCTCATAAATACGTCTTCCTATAAGAAGAGCCCCCGCCGACTCGGAACCGGCAGGTGTAGGCGTATTAACAAGATTTTCAAGAAACTGAGACTGATCGCTATTCATATTAACTCCTTAATTTCAGGTATTAATCAAATTACGCATTGCCATGTCAACAACAGCACATGTCACACACGAAAATATTACAGAGAAGAAAAACCATATGAAAATCTTTTTGAAAATCACACTCTCATAACCAGAAATACCAGCTGCCGCCGCACCAATTGCAATTGATTGCGGACAAATCATCTTTCCTATACCTGCGCCCATAATGTTTGCCGCCGACAAAAGTTCCTGCGACGAGCCTATTGCAGCAGCGACATCGGCCTGTAAACGTCCGAACAACACACACGAGCTCGTGCCTGAGCCTGTTAAAAAACCACCAAGCGCCCCCACAAGCGGAGCAACAAAAGCATACCCCCTGCCAGTTGCATCTACTATTGAAGCAGCTATTACGGATATCATTCCAGACTCGCTCATAATCTTAGCGAGCATAAGAACAAACACAATCGTCGCAAACGCAGGCAGATACTTATACGCCGTTTTTACAAGGAGAATCAAAAGCTTTCCAAATGCGACTCTTTGAAAAAGTCCGCCGATAAATGCCGCAAAAAGAATCACCAGCCCTGAAGGCAATACTGATTTAAATATAGATGGCAAAAATGCGTAAATTGCCAACCCTATGACAACAAGCGAAAAAGGCAGCCAGGCAAATGCCAATTTTTTAAAACCTTGCGATTGTGCGCATTTATTTTTTGAATACACCGTAAGAGCCGACATCACGCCTATTCCGCCGAGAATATCAGGAAGCTCACACCCAAGATACTGTGCAGAAAACACCCACGGCACAAGATATGCAACATCCGCGATTATAACAGCCTTAAACATTCCCTTGCAAGCTTTAGGACCTCCAAGCACCAACAACACCAAAACAGGACCAAGCGCTGTCAACATAAGCTGAAGAAGTGATGCCATTCTCATAAGAGGAATCAATCCACATTGAGAAACGTCGCTAAGCGTCACAATTGGCACCCCGACAGAACCAAAAGTTGTTGATGTCGTATTAGCTACCAAGCACGCAAGAACAGCCTTAAGAGGATCAAAACCGACAGAGAGCATAATTGCCGCGGGAATCGCAACTGCCGTACCAAAGCCTGCAATGCCTTCCATAAAATTGCCAAACCCCCAAACGACTATCAGTGCAAGAATGCGCTTGTCGTCGGTAGACGCGCGCAACCCTTCCCTAAGACGTTCCATCGCACCTGACTCAACAGTAACACCGTAGGTAAATAATGCAGAGAGGACAACAAGACAAATGGGACAAAGTGCAAATATACTCGCACTATAAATTGCGCGCGGAATCTCGGTAGGAGGTAACGCAGAACTGAAATAAAACAGTGTAATACAAAGTGAAGTTACAAGCGAAAGAAGCGTTGCCTGCCATGCCTTTACCTTAAACACCGTCAGTGCCACAAGAAGGAGCAACAAAGGAAAAATAGAAAAAGCAAGCGTCATTTGCGGCAAACTCTATATCAACGAGTTTCTTAAACTGCAAAACCTATTACAATGAGGCTTATGCCTATTGCAGACAACGCGCAGCTGAAAATCTTAGAGATTACTTTTTTCGAAAGGAGTAGTGAAAGAAATTTTTCCGCACGCCATGGATAAAACATACCGTACATACCAATAATAGCTGAAATATAAGCGACGTAAACGAACACGTCAATGGGTGCAAAAACGACACCCGCTCCAGGTCTATAATAATGGGTTGTCCTGAAAAGCGAGGCGGGCATCAACATGAGCAAACCGGTTAATGCACGAACAGAAAGATTTTTAGGCATCCAGACAATCGTTAGATATGACAACACCGCAGCCATTATCCACAACTGCCCGGGAAAGATCTTTAAAAAACGATCAAAAACGGCAATCCCAAGCATATCGCACTCACGCGCGGTAAGAAACCACGCAATAATCGTCAATAGCGATGAAACAAGTTTACTCTCCGCAAACCACTGCGAAAAACGGCGTGAAGTTTCTAACGAAAAAAGCGTAACCCCTCCATATGCAAGCAGAGGTAAACCAAGCACGATACCCCAAAATATCATCATTACGGGCTAACTCCTAATTTTTTTCTTTGTATAATACCATACTATTGAAGCAAACGATAGTGCAAACTTTGGCGCAGAATTGCAACGAGCGGTCAAAAAAGTGAAGCGCTATAGTTTTAACTACAGCGCCTCGCTTCATGTCATCTATAATATATGACTTATGCCTTAGCGTCAAGCTCGGCCATAGCTGCCTTGCGGCTAAGCTTAATACGACCACGCTCATCAACATCAAGGCACTTAACCATCATCTTGTCACCGACTTTGCAGACAGTGTCAACACTGGGAATGCGCTTATCGGAGAGTTCAGAGATGTGGCAAAGGCCGTCCATTCCGGGAAGGATCTCAACAAATGCGCCGAAATCCTTAATACCTGTAACTGTACCTTCGTAAATCTTACCAGGCTCGGCTACCGCACTAACAGCACCGACAGCCCTCTTTGCTGCCTCCATTGACTCAAGCGACGTAGCAAAGATAGAAACCTTACCATCGTCGTCAATATCAATCTGCGCACCAGTAGACTCAACGATACCGCGAATATTGGAACCGCCAGGACCAATAAGAGCACCGATTTTGTCAACAGGAATCTGCATTTCCTCAATCCTCGGCGCATACTTGTTAAGTTCTGCGCGCGGTGCAGGAATTACAGTCTCCATGAAATCGATAATCTGAAGACGGGCGTCGTGAGCTGCTTTAACAGCACCTTCTACCAAGTCCCAAGTAAGACCGCGCAACTTAAGATCGACCTGGAAGCCAGTAATACCCTTGCGAGTACCGCCGACCTTAAAGTCCATGTCGCCGCAGTGATCTTCGGCACCAAGAATGTCGGTCACGAGAACCTTCTTGGACTGATCCTCGTTGGTGAAAAGACCAATTGAAATGCCAGCTACCGTACGCTTAAGCGGAACGCCTGCATCCATAAGTGCGAGGCAGCCATTGCAAATTGAGGCCATTGACGAGGAACCATTAGACCCCATAATCTCGCTGACGACGCGGATAGAGTAGGGGAAATCGTCAGGAAGCACCTCGGCAATCGAGCGCTCAGCCAACGCACCATGACCAATTTCGCGGCGACCAGTAGAACCGAGACGACCGACCTCACCCGTACAATAGGGAGGGAAGTTGTAATGAAGCATGAAGCGCTTAGACGGATCTCCGCCGGTAACAGAATCAAGCTCCTGAGCATCCTTCTTCGTGCCAAGAGTTACCGCGGCAAATGACTGAGTTTCTCCACGAGAGAACACGGCTGAGCCGTGAAGACGCGGAAGAAGCCCGACCTGCGCCGAAAGAGGACGAAGTTCAAACTGCCCACGGCCATCAATACGAAGCCCACGATCAAGCACATTCTTACGAACCGTCTCAATCTCAAGCGCATCAAAGAGGTGTACAAAACCTACTGCATCAATCTCGGGCCACTTCCCGGAAACCTTCTTGAGAAGATCTTCCTTAATAGCCGAGACCTTGCCCTGACGCTCTAACTTACCCTTGATAAGGAGAGCTTCGGCAAGTGCCGCGCCGCCTTCATTACGGATAAAGTCCATTTTTTCGGCAGGCTGAGGAATATCCTTGATGTCCTTATCGGGAAGACCAAGCTGACGGCGCATTTCAATCTGAAGGTCAATAATCTTCTCGACCTCTTCATGTGCGCGCTTAAGAGCGGAAATAAAATCCTCGTCGCTAATTTCTGCGGCGGAGCCTTCCATCATAAGGAACTTGCCGCGAAGACCAGCATAAAGAAGATCAATGTCACTCTTAGCCTTTTGCTCGTGGGTAGGATTGATAACCCACTCACCATTTACGCGACCGATACGCACACACCCAATAGGCCCCATAAAAGGAATCTCTGAAATGTGGAGTGCTGCGGAAGCGGCATTAACGGCAAGAAAATCGCCCTCGCGCGTACCATCTGTCTGAATGAGTGTGGAGTTTACCTGCACATCGTTGTAATATCCGTCAGGGAAGAGAGGACGGATTGGGCGGTCGCACATACGGGCAGTAAGAATTTCCTTGCTCGTAGGGCGTGCCTCGCGTTTGAAGAAGCCGCCAGGGAATTTACCTGCAGCATAGAACTTCTCGCGATACTCACACTGCAACGGGAAGAAATCTATTCCTTCGCGCGGAGTGTCAGTATTTGTGACCGCTGTAAAAACGGTCGTGTCACCATACGAGACGGTGACGGCTCCTGCCGCTTGTTGCGCCAGAAGCCCAGTCTCTATCACGAGATCTGTTCCCGCAATATTGACCTTAAACTGCTTTGTTCCTTGCATTTTTTTACTTAATTACTGTTTGTCAATCTTTTGACGCGTCAGTTATTAGCGGCGCAAGCCAAGACGCTTAATGAGTTCGCGATAGCTCTCTTCATTCTCGCGCTTAAGATAGTCAAGAAGATTGCGACGATTCTGAACCTTACGAAGAAGGCCGTGGCGAGAGCTATGGTCTTTCTTGTTAACCTTGAGGTGAGCGGTAAGTGCTTCAATCTGCTTTGTAAGAATAGCAACTTGTACTTCGCTGGATCCAGTATCACGGTCGTGACGTTGATATTCATTGCGGATGGCGGCCTTATCGAGCTTCATGTGTTTTTTCTTTCTTTTTATGTCCTTGCGCCTTTACGCTAAGACTTTCCGCAACCGGGAAGCATAAAACCCCGCCATATACTCCACCAAGAGCACAAGCCACCTTTAACAATAAAGGGCCCGCGGCAGGGATAACCTCCTAAGACAGTCGCAGGATTCGGTTAATTATATCAAATCTGCCAATACACTGCAATATGCCCTGCTTATCACGACAAGGCGCGAAAGGCGGACAAAAGTCCGCCATGTGCAGTAATTTTGCCGAACTCAATAATTCGGGTGATCAAAACTGCCCTGCGAATATCTTTCTGGAGGCGGCTCGGAGGTCGTATAATTACTTTCTTCAGAACGAGGAATCTCCCTATCGAAAAACCTCGTAAACTCACGCTTAAATCCTACGCGCACCTCTCCAGTTTCGCCATTGCGATTCTTTGCAACATCAATAATTGCCAATGTCTCATCATTCGCTTCTGGATCAGAAGGATTGCGCGACGGCCTACGAAGCAAAAACACTACATCGGCATCTTGTTCAATTGCGCCTGAATCGCGCAAGTCAGAAAGTTTTGGCCGCTCAAATTTATCACCTCTCTGTTCGTTGGCACGAGAAAGCTGAGAAAGGACTATAACTGGAATTTTAAGCTCTTTCGCCATAGCCTTGATTTGCTGAGAAATCATACTTACTTCAATTTGCCTGCTGCCATGGCGTGAAGCCTCACGGCATGTACAAAGTTGAAGATAATCAATCACGATCAACTCTATGCCATACATCTTCTTTGCGCGGCGCGCACGGGCGCGCAAATCCATAATATCAAGACCCGCAGCATCATCCACATAAATCGGAGCATTCTTCAAGTCGCCTGCGGCAACAAAAAGACGCTGCATTAACTTATCCTTTTCTTCTCTTGCGCAGAGATTACGATTCAAACGCCATGTATTTATATTGGCGCGCCCTGCCACCATACGCCTTGTAAGCGACTCAATGGGCATTTCAAGCGAGAAAATCATAACTGGATGACGCTTTCCACCATCGCATTTAACCTTGGCATTATTCATATCAAGTCCAAGTGCGCAGCTCTCGGCTATATTCATCGCAAGAGATGTCTTTCCAACAGACGGGCGGGCCGCAATAACAATCATTTCAGATTTTTTAAGCCCCTGAAGTTTCTCATCAAGATGGGTAAGACCAGTAGAAAGTCCGTCAAATGATTTACCGCCAGACTTGAACATATCGTTCAAATATGAAAAACTTTGGCGAACAGCATCTTCCCAAGGCACAGTGGTCTCGCCACCGACGCCTATTTCAAGAAAAGCCTTTTCTGCCTCGCCAAGAACAACTTGCGGATCAGGCCATTCACCTTCGTCATAACATTTTTCTACAACCTTCGTCGCGCGCTCTATCATAAGACGGCGCAAATGTTTACTTTTTACAATTTGAATATAATGCTCGGCATGAGCGGTAGTGGGGGTTTGGTCAATGAGAGACTGGACATATCCTATACCGCCGACAAGATCAATCTTGGAATCGACCCGAAGGCTTTCAATAAGCATAAGAGCGTCGAGAGGCTTACCCAAACGATTAATAGTCAACATTGTGGAATAAATTTCTTTATTCCTTGGGTCATAAAAATTATCGGGGGTAATCCCAGAAGTCAAACATAAGTCCATTATTCTCTCATCACCGCGACCAGTAGTGTCAAGAAGAATAGAACCGAGAACAGCCCTTTCGGCTTCAAAATTGTGAGGTGGAGTTTTTAAATCTTTCATGGCAGAAAGTATAACAAAACCAAGGCATTACAGCCTTGGTTTGTTGTTAACAGTTGTCTAATAAATATTTACAAGTTGTGGACAAGCGAAAGCCTCGCGAAATTAACGGTCAATGGCTTTGCGAGCTTGCGCCAAATCAGTAAATTCACCGCCGGCGATCATCTGAACAATCAAATTACCAATCGCCGTTCCTTCAGTAGGACCTGCGAAAACCTCCAACCCTGTAGCCTCTGCCGTAAGCGAATTCAGATATTTATCTTTACTTCCGCCGCCGACAATATTGATAGATGTATATGTCTTGCCTGTTATGTTGGAAAGCGTTGTAATCGCTGAAGCGTAGCACTCGGCAAGTGAATTATACACACAACTCATTAATTCACCTACTGTAGAGGGGGCGCTACCCTCTTCAGAAGCCGCCTTCAATATCTCTGCAATCATTGAATCGGGATTCATAAATCGCTGATTGTTGACGTCTATGGTTACATTAAAACGAACAGCATCACGCGCAGCCATCTCGAGTTCAGCAAATGAATACGACTTCCCCTTCTCATAATCGGTAAGCAAACCAAGCGCTTCGCAAGTTGCATCACGCCCACGCCCCTGAACATATTCCACTGCGTTTAACTCGCGGCGTATGGACTGAATCATCCAGAGCCCCATAATATTCTTAAGATACCGATAGCGGCCCCATGCACCGCCTTCATTAGTAAAATTAGCTTCACAACTGCGCTCTGTCGTAATCGGGTGCTCATTCTCTACACCCAAAAGCGACCACGTGCCGCTTGAAAGATAAACCGCATTATCATCGCGTGCTGGCACGGCAAGGTATGCGCTTGCCGTATCGTGCATAGCGGGAAGAACTACCTTAACTCCGCGGTATTCTCCAACATGCTCACCAGGCATTTTAAGTTCGCCGAAAATGCGCTTGGGGAAGCCTAACTTTTCAATCAGATCAAAATCCCAGTCCTTCTTCGCTGCGTCAAGCAAAGCCGTCGTAGATGAATCTGTATATTCATGGATGATATTACCAGTAAGACGATAATTAAGGTATTCTGGAATCATCAAGAAATATGACGCCTTCTGAAGCTGTTCAGGATACTCCTTTTTAAGCGCCCACAGTTGGTAAATACTGTTGTAAGGAGCCTTTTGAATTCCCGTGCGCCTATAAAGTTCTTTAAACGAAATCACTTGACCTTCAATTTCTGCGTCAACACCGACAGTACGGGCATCACGGTACGCGACTGTATCAGCGCAAATTTCACGATTCTCGTCGAGAAGAACAAAATCGACACCCCACGTATCAATACCAATAGACTCAATCTCATTCGTCTTCAACGCTTCGTCGATACCCGCCTTCACAGAGGCAACAAGCTGCTCAATATCCCAACAATCATGACCGTTTTTACGCACCTGACTATTGTCAAAACGGTAGACTTCTTCAAGGACAATCTTACCCTCTGAGACAGTTCCAATAATATGGCGGCCTGAGCTCGCCCCAACATCTATAGCTAAATACTTCTTCATAATTGAATTATAACATAAATATAACTTAAGTTAATACTAATGATTAGCGCTCTGATTTAATATGTGAAAGCAAAACATTACAACCCGAGAGCACTTCGTCATACGTCTTGTCAAAATCTCCAGTAAACCATGGATCGTCTACATCCGCTGAGTCTCCGAATAGTTCTTTCATTTTGCAAACGCGACCCATTATTTCCGCAGGAAGTAGGGCTCGTAAATCAGCCATGTTATATTCGTCCATAGCAACGATTATATCGTACTCCGACGCCTTTTTCGCCGTCAACCGCCAAGCACCGCGTGGCTCAAACGGGATATTGTGTTTAATCAACACCCCTCTCGTGCCATGATGAATATCATTCCCAATTTCATCATCGCGTACAGCAGCCGACTCAACAAGCACATCATCAACACCTGCATTAGCGAGCAGATCCTTCATCACAAACTCAGCCATAGGACTTCTACAAATATTGCCATGGCATACGAACAAAATCTTTGAAATTCTTTTCGGGATATTCATTTCTGACCTCTCTTCAAGATTCTCTGAACAGCCTTAATCCATAGATTTAATTATATACGCACTACTGCGCAAAGACTTCTTCTCGGAATGAGCGTGCTTGTCGTCGAGCATGCGTTGCTTCTGCTTACGGCTACGCCTACGTTTTTGGCGGCGCACCTTTTCACGAGCTTGTGTTTTAGCAGACTCGATCCCCCGCTCCTTCTCAAGTATCAACTCGCAAAGCGACCTGCGCGCAAGCCAACGATTAGTCTCCCGGCTTCTTGTTTTACCGCACTTAACGGACAAAGAACTTGGCGCATGCCGCAGCCTAACTACGTTTGATGTCTTGTTGGTTTTTTGCCCGCCGGGCCCAGCACCAAGCACAAATGTCTCATCAAGGTCGCGCTCAAAAACTCCAGCCTCAACCATCAGCGACTTTATACGTTCAATTGTTTCAGGTGCTATCACATCACTCTCCTACAATTGAGTAGCAGATTTTATTTTACGGTAACGCATTACCATGGTGCGAACACCGAAATAAGTGATAGGCACACAAACTGCCGCAAGTATAATTCCTCCGAGGAAAAATGAAATCACCAATTCAGAACCAAGCGACAAAAGCGTGGCGTAGTCACTTGCCTCAATAACCTTCTTCATGGATTCAGCTATGGCAGTAAACGTCAAATTGCCACCAATCAGGCGATTAGCGGCATAACATTGCACCGGATATATAAAACAAATGGTAACAGGATTTGTTATCAATGTGCCAAGCGAGGCGCCGATCTTTGAAGATTTTAAAAATGTTGCTGTTGGTATTGATAAAATCAACTGAAATCCAAATGGAATTACACAACCGTAAAACATACCTATCGCCCAGCCCAAAGCAACGCGGTTGACAGGCATCTTCTCGCGGACCATCTTATTTTTAAGAAGTTTCCACGACAACATTACCTTACGGAAGAACGATACTTTTCTTTTATTCTTCATTAAACAGTATGGACGAAAAGCCCCGAACGAAGCTTAGGCTCAAACCAAGTTGACTTTGGCGGCATTATCGCACCAGCATCGGCAATTGACATCATTTCATCTACACTTACGCCCTGCATAGAGAAAGCGACCGCCGCCTGACCCGAATCGACCTTCTTCTCTAATGCATCATCGCCACGAATTCCGCCTATAAACGAAATGCGTGAGTCGGACCTTGGATCTAATATACCTAAAACCGGCGAGAGAAGATTGTCCTGCAGATAGCTTACATCGAGCGAAGAGACAACATCGGCATAAGATGGTATATCCCATGAAAGATCATACCACTTACCTTGCAGGTACATACGGCAATTGCGCGAGCCTTTTACACCTATTGAAAATTTCTCGCTGACTTTCGCGAGAAACTCTTCTTTCGTAAGTCCGTTAAGGTCGGCAACGGTTCGGTTGTACGGCAAAATTTTAAGTTGGCTGGCAGGAAAGACAACTGCCATAAACCAACGTGACTCGCCCTCAAAAGCGCACTCCGTGGCGTAGCGCGCGGCAGCGGCACTACGATGATGACCATCGGCTATGTAGGCAACCTTTACGCGCGCAAAAAGTTCCTGCAGTTCGTCGCCCATACAACTATCAGCGGCAGCAATCTCCCAAACGGTATGACCGATACCATCTTCCGCCACAAAATCATACAGTGGCGTGCCGCAACAAGCTGAACGAACGATTTCATCGATTGCCTTATCGTCTCGATAAGTCAAAAAAACAGGACCTGTCTGAGCTTTTAAAGTCTTTATATGTTTAGCGCGATCGTCTTCTTTATCGCGACGCGTTCTTTCATGCTGCTTAAGAACACCAGCTAAGTATTCCTTTGTGTCAAACGTAGCAACAATTCCAGTCTGAGAATGAGAGCCCATTCTCTGTCGATACGCATAAAATTTACTCTCTGAATCGCGAACCATCACGCCACTTGCAACCAGCGAATCAAGTGCTTTTTTTGCTTGGGCATAGGCTTGATCAGAAGAGCAACACGCCCCTTCTGGCAAATCTATTTCTGGGCGTAGAACGTGGAGAAAGCTTTTGGGATTGCTTTTTGCAAGAGCCTTGGCCTCGGCAGTATCGACCACGTCATAAGGAACGGACGCGACATATGCCGCGTCCTCCGTGTTTGGCCTTAAAGCCGGAAATGCCTTTATGCGCATAAATTAGAAACCGATATTCACAATCGGGCAGAAGCGAATCTCGGCGTCGCGAATAATATTAATTGCGCCGACCTGGAAACCGTACAACTCTTCTGCGCGGTTAATAATACCGACCTGAAAGCCGTGCATCGCGCCAACAGCGTTTACAAGACCGGCCTGAAGACCGTTGACATGTAAAGCCTCATTCCAAAGGCCGACCTGAAGACCAAAAGCATCAGCCTGGGATGCAGAGTTATAAAGACCTATCTGAATACCAGTAAGCTGATCCTTGACATCGTTACGAAGAATGTTTACAGCGATACCCTCAAAATAGCTGGAACGAGCCCAAAAACCAACATCAAAGCCAGTGACGCTCTCTTGCTTGGTTGAGAACGGAATTGTAAGACGAAGTCCGATAAGGTCGGGCGTTGCGGGGAACTCACAAAGAGCAAAGAATGCCGGCCAAGCAGCAACCTGTTTACGGGAAACAGTCTCTACTTGAGGCGTAGAAGAATCATCAGCGATATCGGCAGTGTCAGCGATATCATTAGCAAAGGAAGGTACTGAAAGAGCGCAAACAACTGCAAGCGTGAAAAGTTTGTTCATATTCTTGTTATCTCCTGATTTTTAATATTCTTATTATATGATTTTCTTTTAACTTTGACAAGTGTCACTCGACCGTAATTTTCTTAATGACAACAGGATCCTCAGGAACATTCTGATGAGGTCCGTTAAAGCCAGTCTTTACCTTGGCAATCGCATCCACTACACTCATGCCGTCAGTAACGCTACCAAAAACAGCGTAGCCAAACCCTTGAGGCGTAGGCGATGTAAAATCAAGAAACGGATTGTCGACAAGATTGATAAAAAACTGACTCGTAGCAGAATCAACAATCATTGTGCGAGCCATAGCGATTGTGCCGCGCAAATTTTTAAGCTTATTCGCCGCTTCGTTCTTTATAGGCTCATGAGTGGGCTTTTGATCCATGGATTTAGTGAAGCCTCCGCCTTGAATCATAAAACCGTCAATTACGCGGTGAAAAATAGTACCGTCATAATGCCCCTCCTGGGCATACCTCGCAAAATTGCGAACTGTCTCAGGAGCCTTCTCCTCATCAAGAGCAAGAGTTATAGTACCCATGCTCGTATCAATTGTTGCTTTCATTTATTAATCTCCTCAAATGCCTTACATATTTTCAAAAGGCGCGCCTCCTCAAAGCCGCCGCAAATAAATTGCACTCCAACCGGGAGCTTGCCGTCGGCAGCAAATCCTGCAGGCACACTAGCCGCGCACACACCAGCCAATGCGCTCGGTATTGTATACAAATCGTTCAAATACATAGTCAGCGGATCCTGCAATTCTCCAATCTTAAATGCTGGAGTCGGCGCACATGGCGTAATCAGCGCATCCACCTTCTTAAACACATTATCAAAATCGCGTTTGATTAACGTGCGAACCTTCTGAGCCCTACCGTAATAAGCGTCATAATAGCCGCTTGAAAGCACATATGTACCCATAATGATGCGGCGCTTCACCTCTGGGCCAAAGCCTTCAGCGCGAGATTTGGTATAAAGTGAATAAACGTCAGTAGCCTCAGCACTACGATGTCCATATCGTACACCGTCAAAGCGAGCCAAGTTGGCACTCGCCTCGGCAGGCGCGATAATATAGTATACGGCCATTGCATACTCAGTATGAGGCAGACTCACCTCTTCAACTTCTGCGCCAGCATCAAGACACTTTTTAACAGCCTTCTCGGTCAATGCTTTAACATCGTCATCAAGTCCGCCAATTGAAAAATACTCTTTAGGCAAACCAAATTTGACACCCTTTAAATTGGCACCTTCAATTACCTTGGTATAATCTGGTACAGCATCGTCAGACGACGTTCCATCTTTAGGATCATGACCAGCTAATGCCTTAAGCAATATTGCCGAATCCTCGACAGTTTTTGTCATAGGCCCGACTTGATCGAGGGAACTTGCAAAGGCCGTCACACCGTAGCGGCTCACACGACCATAACTTGGCTTTATACCAACGCAATTACAAAAACTGGCAGGCTGACGGATTGATCCACCAGTATCTGTGCCAAGCGCGGCAATACACATATCGCCACCTACGGCCGCGGCTGAACCGCCCGAAGACCCGCCAGGAACTCTTGAAAGATCGTATGGATTGCGCGTCAACGCAAGAGCCGAAGTTTCCGTGGATGAACCCATAGCAAACTCATCCATATTAACTCGACCGCACGGAATAAAACCGTTCGCCTTCAGATTTGAAACCACCGTTGCGTCATAAGGTGAAACATAGCCCTTCAAAATTTTTGACCCGCAGGTACAAGGCTGCCCACGCACATTAATCAAATCTTTAATTGCAATAGGAATGGCCTTCGGATTTGCCCGAGCCAATTCAAGGGCACCTTCTTCATCAAACGACACGTAGGCCCCTATGTCAGAATTCTTCTCGTGATACCTGGCAATAATCGAATTAACAATATCCTCAGAAGTAAACTCGCCCTTTTCAAGGCCTTTTCTCGCTTCTGCAATCCCTAACTTGTATAACTGGCTCATACAAACCTCAACTTTCAGCGCCTTCTACAATCTTTGGAAGCAAAAATTCATTATCAACGCGCTTGGGAGCATTAACAAGCACCTCCTCGCGCGGCAATGAATCGCATACAACATCTTCGCGAAACACATTGACAATTTCTTTTCCGTGCATCATCGGCGGCACGCCTTCAATATCGACCGCCGCAATTTTTTCTACACATTGCACAATACTTTCAAGCTGCGGCTGAAAAAGAGCCTTTTCCTCATCACTCAACTCAAGACGCGCCAGTTCGGCGACATATCCGACATCTATTTTCACTCGGTTTGTCCTTTCTTCAGCGACTCCAAGACGGAGTAATGCATTTGCCCGGGATTGTAAAGAGTCTAACAGGCTTGTCGCCCCCATCCTCTGTATCAATAAGATAAAGCGATCCGTCACGCTCTGCTATCAAATGCCTGCCGTCACAAGCCCAAGTAGGATGCTCCCAATTACCCGGCTCGGTGACAAGCCTCGCGCTCTTATCGCCTTCGGCCGACGACATCACAGCTATATACGCATTGCCTCCGCGCTTTGTTGTATAAGCGATCTCACCCTTCGGACCCCAATCAGGGTCAACGTTCTGACTGCCTGTTGAGGTAAGGCGGCGAGACTGCTTCGTGGCAGGATCTATAAGATACAAGTGAAGCCTGCGCGTCTCGTCGGAAACATAAACGATTTTCTTGCCATCGGGACTCCACGCTGGCTGCCCCTCGTTGACAAGACGAGAATTGGTCAAACGCTTCCACCGACCGGCAGAAATATCTATTGTGCAAAGCTCTGGATTGCCAAAAGGTTTAGAGAGAATGATTGCCGCATAATTACCGCATGGCGAAATCGTCGCGCCTGTTGTAAGACCGCCAAAGCCCCACTTCATCTTCCGCTTGCAGGTCTCGGCGTCGATTTCAAAAATTTGCGGCGCATTGTTTACCCAGCCAGTGTAAAAAACAACATTGTCATTTTTCCACCTCGGGCCAACACACGCTGTTCCATCGCTCGTAATCTGACGGATATCGGCACCGTCGGGGTAGCCAGTGCAAAGTTCCTCAGAACGGCCTTTTTTATTCACGAAAGCGATACGCTTAGAGGCAAAACCCTTTGTTTGAGCAAAGACTTCAGACATTTTATCGGCAATAAGTCTC
>JAEIGA010008825.1_pt1 | contig 15255 bp, 17 predicted proteins | sample 9270691 | NCBI WGS metagenome assembly JAEIGA01 (sample SAMN17057246, study PRJNA624740) | gut metagenome | biome: biome; isolation source: fecal sample | host: Bos grunniens | place: China: Xizang | collected 2019
CGTCGGTTCCTTGTAGATGTAAAACCAATGAATCTCTGATTGATTAATAATGAGTCAACGAAAAAAGACCTGTATTGATTTGCTCAAATACAGGTCTTTTATGAACTTTTCAATGGTATACCTTATGGTATAACCCTTTTTTAGCATCAGCGCTGAAGGCTGAAAACTAAGGCAATCTGGTGCGGCCGATGCGCACCGATAAGGCGTCTAGGAGAATTTCTTGGTATCTGGTAAGTCTTTGTAATGTATAGATATATAGGTGATTGAGTGTCTCGGACTGTTTCGCAAAATCCATTAAAATCTAACACTTTATGGTATAACAGATGGTATACTAATTGCGGGATTTAATGGGAGAATTTTGATGCCGAAGTTCGTTACACCTCTTTCACATCGGGCCGTCATGGCGATTTCAAAAGAAGGTTTTACGGCGGTTGGTGGTGCAGTTGGCCTCTATGTTTTAGTAAAGCCCTCCAAACGAAAGTATTACGTATATCGTTTTAAAGATCAAGCGGGGAACCGCTCGATGATTTCGCTCGGTCCAGTTGAGTTGATTGACCTCGCGCAAGCCAGAGCGTTAGCGACTGATTGGCGTATCCGTTTGCGTAATGGAGAATCCCCGTCGCAAGTTCGTCACGGAGAAAGACGGGCGCGGCGTAAGGTTGAGCTTGAAGCTAAACTTGAAAGAGAAAAGCTGTCGCATCTTTTTAAAGACGTTGCTCAATTGTGGATTACCGAGCGAGCTAAATCCGGTTTTTGGGCCAATAACGTGAGAGGCGAATCCGAGCATCAAGGTTTGATTGATCGATATATTTGCCCGACGTTGGGAGATTTGCCGGTTGCAAAGGTTACGCCAAATGACATCTTTGAGATGATCAAGCCCATTTATCAAACGAAGCGTTCAACGGCCGATAAGACGCTCACGACCGTCTCTAGTATCTGGAAGTGGGCCGAAGCAAAGGGATGGGCAAGCGGAGACAATCCGGGTAGTAAACAAGGGATTTTGGGAGTTTTGCTTGAGCCGTATAAAGAGCGGCAAAAGAAAGAAAACTATCCGGCTTTGGCCTTTACCGATGTTCCTGCCTTCATGAAGGAGTTGCACGAATACGATACGATCGCCGCACGAATGACCGAGTTTGCCATTTTGACCACGTTGCGCTCCAAGATGGTTCGCTATCTCAAATGGGATGACATCGATTGGGACAATAAGTTGGCGACCATTTACGAAAGTTCCATTAAAACGAAAGGACGTGGCAAACATACGGTTTTCTTATCAAAAGAAGCCATTGCCTTGCTGGAAACGTTGCCTCGGTTTAATGAATGGGTTTTCCCGTCTCCAAGACTTCTCAAACCAATGAGTGACGCGGCGATGGGCAAGGTCTTTGATACGTTGCACGACAAGAATGTTGCCGAGGGCGGACGCGGATGGATTGATCCGGAGCAAACCAAAGAGAAAGGTTATCCGGTCGGGGCAACGGCTCACGGAACTTGTCGAGCATCCTTTAAGACCTGGGCTCGTACGGGTGAAAATCGCAAGCTACTGGATGATGAAGCGGTTGAATTGTGCATGGCTCATAAACTCAAAGACGATTATGCAGGCGCTTACAATCGAGCAGAATTAGAAGATGAACGCCGCGAAGTCATGCAAGCCTGGAGTGATTTCTGCTGTTCCTTGATAGATTAATCTCAAACTTTAACGGGGTCACATTTAATGTGGCCCTTTTTTATATTCATCTTTTTTTTGCCTGTGTCTTAAAAACAACAATCCGTCACACGATTAGGCTATTTAGCTTATGTAAAACTTGACATTTTCAAATTGGGGGGGGGGCAAAATCATTTTGATTTTGCTTAAAAATCAGTCTTTTAAAGAGGTAAAGATATGAATAAGATTTTCAAGATCGTATTCAATGCCGCTCGCGGCAAGATGATTGTCGTCAATGAAGCCACATCTTCGGTTCAAACTGGTAAGAAGGCTGCTGTGACGGTGGCTGTGATTGGTGCTTTGGCTGCTGGTTCCGCTATGGCAGCAACCGAAGTCAAAGACCAAGCTCTTTCCCACAACGGAGGCGCTGTACACCTTGTGGATTCAATGGATTATGTTGAATACAGCTTTTTGAATAATACTGCTCAATACGCTGGCACGCAGTCGGGTCTCGGTGGTGCTATTTATAGCCAAGCTGATAGCTTAACTGTCACGAAGTCGAATTTTGTTGAAAATACCGCAACACAGAATCCTGGTAAAGGTAGTGCTAAGGGCGGTGCTATTTTTAAAAATTCTGGCGGGGTTCTTAAGGTAACGGAATCCGTATTTGAGCGAAATCATTCTGAAAAATACGGTGGTGCTATTGGTGCATCTGGAGCAGAGATCGAGATTACGGGCTCAAGTTTTGTCGAGAATAAAAGCGATTCCAATGGTGGTGTGCTTTATATTCAAGGCGGTAATACGACGTTGAGTGGTAACAGCTTTGTTGGAAACGAGTCTCTTGGTCGAGGCGGAGCTGTTTTGTTGACAGAGAATGCTAATGCAACGTTCGTCGGACAAAATACTTTTGAAGGAAATAAGGCTGGCACGAATGGTGGCGCTTTGAATGCGTATAAGTCTGCTGGTGTAGTTACATTTGCTTCTGAAAGCACCACTGTGTTTAGCAACAATACGGCGGTCAAGTTAGGTGGTGCAATCCGCAATGACAACCAGATTATCTTTGAAACAGGTAGTAAGGCAGAGTTTATTGGTAATGAAGCCGCTTATGGTGGTGCTATCGCCAATACGGATGAGGATAAGGAAAATCCGATTTTCAAACTTGAGGGCTCTGCAGTCTTTAAAGATAACATTGCTTCTGGTTCAGGCGGTGCCGTTTTAAATGAAGGTACGATGACGATTACTGATTCGACTTTCACGGGCAACTCTGCAGAAAAGGGTGGCGCTATCTACAACGATGGTGTTGTGACGTTGGTTGGCACCAATACATTTACCGATAACGCTGCAGCCGAAGGCGACGATATCAATAACGCTGGTACGTTGAATATCGACGGTACGACCACGATTGGTAGCGGTATGGTTAGTAACGGCACGTTGAAGCTTTCCGGTAAGACCGAATTGGTTATTGGTGCTGATTCCTCGATTTCCGGTACTTTCCTTACTGAAAAGGGTTCCGTCGTTACATTGGAAGATGGCGCTACGGTTTCTTTGAATAGTAAGGCCGGTAATTCCGTAAACGACGGTGTCATTAAGAACCTTACGATCCAAGGTGACGGTCACGTTGATATCGCTACGTCCGGTCCCGCTTTGGGCTTGGGCACCAACACTCTCGATGTCACCTCTGTGAAGATTGCTCTCGACGGTAACGGCAAGGCAATCACGGCTTATGGTACGAACACCGTGACGGCTGAAACGATTACGATCGAAAGCGAAGGCGACGGCATCCATGCTATGGGTGACGCCAATGGTTCCGTCAAGCTCACGGGCGATACGATTAACATTGCTGCTGGTGTTGGTGGTTACGCTATCCAAAACGCCTCTGGTAATGAAAAGGAAAACATCGTTGTCAATGGTAAGGATGTCACGTTGACGAGTGACGGCCGTACAGCTGTTTCTCAACAAGGTGCTGGTTCTACCGTTGTTACGGCTGAAAATCTTGTTATCGAAGGCTTCGTGAATGGTCGTGACGATAAGGTCAATGCAGTCAACGTCTCCAAGGGTACGCTCTCCTTGACCGGTACGGAAACTGTTTCTATCTCTAATGGTAAGGGCGACGCAACTACGAACGCTATCGGCGTTGAAGCTGCCGGCACCTTGAATGTGAAGGGTGGCGACGTTACGATCAATGGTACGACAAAGGTCGAAGGCGCCATGTCGGTTGAGGCTAATACGATTGCAATGGCATCCTCTACGGTTGGCTTGAATTCTCGCAATGGTGCTCAAGTGACGTTGGGTTCCGATGAGACTGAATCCGTTTCTATCACGATTAACCCGACTGATCCTGATGGCGTTTACGCTATGGGTATCCAAGTTCGCAACCCCGATACGTCCGTGACGGTTAAGGGTAACCAATTGAACGTGACGGTGGGTGGCGGCGAAAACGACACGAGCGTTGGCGTTTTGGTTCAAGGTAATGCCGATGGTAAGTCGGGTACGAAGATGGGCGAGTTGAATCTTGATTCTCTCAATACCCAGATCGTTGCTGTTGATAACGCTATGGCCGCTTATGCCGCCGGTGTTTTGAATGTCACGGGCAACTTGACGGCTACGGCTGAAAACGTAGTTGAAGCACGCGGCCAATCTACAGTCAATATCAACACGGCTGGTGGTAAGGATGTCGTCTTGAACGGTGACATCAACTTCAATAAGGGTGTTGCCTCTGGTACGGATGCTTGGGCTGACGTTAATGTTGTTCTCGATACGGCTGCTTCCGTTTGGAACGGTAATGTCAAGGCTACGTGGGATGTTCCTGCTACGGCAGAAGACTTCGCAGGTTCCAAGTTGAACCTCACGCTTGCTAACGGTGCTCAATGGAATCCGCAAAGTATCGAAGCTGTAGGCTCTCTCGGTGAAGCAACGACGTTTGCTCTCCGTCGCTCTGGTCCGACCGATCAAGGACAATTCGCACTTGATGTGAACAGCTTGACGATGGAAGGTGGTGTTCTCAACCTCGAAGACGGTGTTCAAGTTGGTGTTGATAATTTGGAAGGTTCCGGTGGTACGGTCAATCTTGGTACGACTAACGGTGAAACTGGCGCAGGTTTGGATGTCGGTACGCTTTCCGATGAAACGAAGCTTGACGTTAACCTTATGAATGCCGATTTGTCCAAGGAACTCACGTCCGACGATTTGACGCCCGAACAAGCACAAGAACTCTTGAAGAACGTCGCTGGTGGTTCTGAATCTGTCACGACCCAAGTTGAGGAAGGTTTGTACAACGATGCCTTCACGGTCAATGGTCAGGACGGTGTTGTCGCTACGACCACGAACTCCATCATGTCCAACGTCCTTGATTTGGCTTCTAATGGCACGCTCTCCTTGAATCGTGTGGCATTGAACGATGTTCGTAAGCGCATGGGTGATCTTCGCGCAGCTGAAGGTACGCACGGTGTTTGGGCTCGTTACAACGGCGGTAAGCTTTCCGGTGCTCGTGGCTTCGAAAATGAATTCACGACGATTCAAGTCGGTATCGATACAGTTCCTGTGGTTGATGCTCCGCGCTTTGGTGTGGCCTTCAGTTACACGAAGTCTGACGCTGATATGAAGCGTGGCGGCGCCGAAATGGATGCTTATAGCCTCGCTTTCTATGGCACGAAGATGTATGACAACGGCATGTTCGTTGACGTGATTGGTCGTATGGCTACGGCCGATACGGATTTGACGGTCAATGTCGACGGTCAAAAGACGGGCTCTATGGACAACGTCGCTTTGAGCTTGTCCGGTGAATTCGGTTGGCGCTTTGATGTGACGGATACGTTCTACGTTGAACCGCAAGCAGAATTGACCTACACGTATGTCAATTCCGACACGTTGACGATGAGCGGTGGTGCTGCTTATAAATTCGATGCTGTCGATAGCTTGATGGGCCGTGTTGGCTTTGCTGCCGGTTTCAAGTGCCCGGATAACTTCGGTGACGTTTATGTTCGCGCCTCTGTCGTCCATGAATTCTTGGGTGATTCTGCTGTAACGGGTCGTAACGGTAACACGCTCGAACTCAACGGCGAAGACACCTGGGTCGAATTCGGCATCGGTGCTAACTTCAACTTGAACAAGAGCACGTATGTCTACGTTGACATCGAACGCACGGAAGGCGCTAAGCTTGAAGAAGATTGGCGTGCTAACGTTGGTGTTCGTTACGCCTTCTGATCGATTGATTAGTTTCGGTTGATTGAAGTCTGGCCTCGGTTGTTTTTGATCTCTACTTGTAGAAATCAATCTTGCCACAACCGAGGCCTTTTTAAGTTTCCTCAAAGCGTAACGAATATGGATGACGGAATGTTTAAGAAGCAAGTCAAGCTTCTTTATTACTCCAAAATGCCACAGGTTGTCCATGCGTTGCTTGAACAAGGTTTCAAAGACACATCGATTGCCTCGGGCTTATTAGTGCCTATTTCGGCAGTAAAACGTTGGCGTAAACTCTTCGAACAAGACGAATTATTGAAGATTTCGCTGAATGACCTCGGTTTAGATAAAAGCGGATTTCCTTTTGATCAAACGTTTGGTGAAAAGGTTCACTGGACGGATTATCCGTACGATATCAAACGAGTTGCGAAGGCTTTCTTTGAAATGGGTCTTCGTGCGCGCGTCATTTCCTTCTATTTAGATGTTCCCATCAGTACCGTTTACTTCTGGTACGGTCTCTACAAGAAAAATCAGTTTGAAATATCGCCTCCTCAACCCCTTGAGCCTTACAAGGTTGTCGGGGAGAAAGACATGGGCACGAAAAATAGAAGAATCTTCTCCTATGAAATGCGTCAAGTTGCCAAAGAGTGCTTTCTTAAAGGTATGACAATCGATGAAACGGCGAAGTATTTGGATATTCCTCGTATAACGATTTTCAAATGGAAGCGCCTCTTTGACGAAGGTCTTTTTTATGTAAATGAGAAGGAAAAAGCTCTCTTAGCGTATTCCAAACAAAAAATGCTCACCGATGATACTTTCATGAATAAAAAGGCAGCGAGAGCGCTTTTTGACGTTGGAGCCACCGAGCAAGAGGTTGCATCGACACTTAAACAGCCAGTAGAGACAGTGCATGTTTGGTATTCGTTATTCAAAAATGATGATTTGGGTATCGATTCCAATTCAAAGCATCAAACTCTGAAAACTTCCTCTGGCTTTTATACCGACGAGGCGCGCCGCGCGGTCAAAGAGTGCCTTGATAAAGGCTACGGTTGTAAGCGCACGGCATCCTATTTAGGTATCTCTGTTTCAGTCGTTAAACGGTGGTGTCAACTATATAAGAAAGGGCTTTTTCAGTAAATTCAAATAGAGCCCCGATTGATTAGCTGAGACAATCGGGGCTATTCCTCAGAAGCATTCTCTCCGAGCGGGGAATGGCGGCATCGGCATCCAACCAACCGCACAGGCTTCAAGTTGATCTTGGTCGTAACCGTTGGAGTCGCAGTCATGGATTCGTATTTTCATGTTGCCGTCGTGTTCTCGATACCAATAGCCGCAGCAGAAGAAGTCATGACGATCACCGTCGCCAAATTCAATCTCAATGGCCACTAGCACGTCTTCGGAAAAGTATTGCCCGTTTGGCGGCACCGGCTTCGAATCCATCTAATAAAATTGTCCGAAACGAAAATCCCCAATCTCAAGTTATTGCTCTTCGTTCGTGCAGGTGCCTCCGCAAATTTTTTCTTGATAAGCCAAAACATCGGAGAGGCGAAGAACGCTCATGCCGCAGTGCTTAAAGATTTGAGGGAAGCCATCGGCTTTCTTTTCTTTCGTGTAGCGATAGAAGGTGGCTCGACCCATAGCGAGCATTTGCCAGGCTTGCTTCGGGCGGATGAAGTAGTTTTGGTTGGTTGTCATGATGTTGCCTTTTTCGGTTCGTTGTTCTTTGTTAATTCTGCGTTTTTACTCTCTTAAAGATCGTCAACAACAGGAACGATGCCGTCATTCCAAAGTAGTGTGTAAATATGCACCATGCCTGCCGGTGTGATATGAGTTGCAAAGAAGGTCTTCGTGCGGCCGTTCTTTTGCTTGAAGGAATAGCGGTGTTGAATAACAAGGCCCTGGTTGCAATAGTCAACGTTGGCTTTGTTTTGCTCGATCACGATTCCCTTATCTCGTAAGTATTTAAAAAAGAATCGCGGCGGAAGGTTGAGCCACTGAGCAACTAATCGAATGGGAAAGTCTCCATACGATTGGGCAAATTGATTAACGGCATCCACTTTCGCTGCGTTTTGTTTAATTTGCTCCTGGAGTTGATTCGTCTTTTCGATTTCATCAGCCAACAAACGAAGTACGTTGGGGTAGCTAAGCGAATTCGAGTATGTCATGGTCGAATCCTCAAAAGAATCGTTAGGCAATGAGCTTGGCGAGTTCTTCATCGACGTTGCGAAGGAATTCAAGGCATTTTTCTTTGGCATCGTTTAGTTCCTCGATAGTGGGTTCAAATCGGATGCTCCAAAATTGCAATCGTTCAAAATCACCTTTGAGTCTTGGATCGTAATCAACATAGTCGACCCATTGTCGGCCGGTACAAAGCAGTTGAACTAGCATTTGTGCTCGATATTCGTCTGGCACAACGCCCGCTTTTATGCGACGAATGTGCGTCGTCGTGGTCGGGCATTTAATTTCCAATAGGCCATTTTTGCCAACTAGTGCATCGGGACTAGCGCCGAAATATTTAATGTCCGGGTGCGGGATAAATCCGACGAGTTCAACAAATTGACCGGTTTCAGCTTCATAGCGTTCACGGGCTTCATCTTCATGATCAACTCCCCATTGCATCGCGGCGGTCATTGGAACCCCAATCGCTTCGTTCGTGAGCCGCTCGGCAATGATTTTGTCCATTAAGTCGTAATAGCCTTTCAAGGGCTTTCCGTTGCTCTTGGATCGTACGAGTACGTCGTAGGCTTGTGACGCCGTCAGGCAGCCGATGCGACTTTGGAACCATTGAGCGGTTTGTTGTAACGGGCTTGCCATGATCAGATCCCCAATTGATTTTTAAATCGAGTGTGGTAACCGGAATTAATGAGTGCCAAACGGGCTTCACCACTGAGGCTTTTGAAATAAGCTTCATAAGCCTTCGGTCCTTCAGAGACAGCATCTTCGGCGCCTTGAAGTAAATCGGTAGAAAGTTTGGTATGAGGTTTGGTGTCGATTGTGCCGGCGCTGGTGCCATCATCATCGTCATCGGCAGCAATGCCAAGGAATGCGCTCAAGGAATATCGGCAAGCGTAGGTGCGTGCGGAACCAAAAGCTTGAGCCTTTGAGCCTCGGACCTCACCGACGGGCATGAAGAGGGGACCGGAAGAGAGGCTTTCACCGCTTTCGTGACCAAGAATGGTTTCGACAACCACGCCATCCTCTTGGCTGATGACTTTTTGATAAAGAAAGATGCCATTGCGATTGAGGGCCGGACGGACGACATCGAGGATGGCTCCCAAATCAGCATACATGCCGTAATTGGCCTTACGGTTTTTCACGACCGGGGCAAACTCCGACTGAGCTTTCGCAAGGGCTTGGAAGATGCTCTTGGATTCGGTCATTTTTAAACCTCCAGTTTGTGTGGTTTTTGTGATTTGGAATTTAATCAAAACCTGAGCGGCGTTCAATTAGTACCTGAAACACTTTGTAAGTGTGTTTTTTAGCTAAAACCTGTAGTTTCGAACATAAAAAAGACCGCCGGAGCGGTCTTGATAAGAAATGTTCATCTTCTTGGCAAATTTGCCCTTAGTGAGGCCAAGTGCTTCACGAGCCATTGCAATTCTTTTCCCAACAGTCATAGATACCTCCTGTTCGCTGTGCCATTTTTAAAGTTCAACCTTGAAATTGGAACGGGTTTGTTACAGCTTTAACGATTTTGATATTGATTCGGGTTTTCCCTGAATACTATGATTCGCCCTAACAAACCTTATGTCTGACTTGGAGGTTTTCTATGTCAAAAGAAGGATTGAATTTGGTCTTTTCGTACTATCGAAGCAAATCCGCAATGGCCCGAGCAGTCGGTGTGAGTTGCGCTTCTGTTTGTGAATGGTTTCGAAAAGGGGAAATTCCTCCGGATCGTGCGATTGAGTTCGAACGAATCTTGGACATTCCGCGTGAAAAGATTCGTCCCGATTATTTTGCTCGAGCACGAAGCTGGGGTAATCGGAAAAAGGCATCGACTTAATGGCAACAAAGTCAAGGAGGCTGCGATGTCGTTTAAAGCAACCCGTTGGGCTTGGGAAGTCAAGCTGCCGTATCTCCAAAAGTATGTTTTGCTTGCATTAGCTGACATGGCTAGTGAAGGCGAAGTTTGGGAATGCTATCCGTCGTTGATGACGTTGTCTGACCGTACTTCGGTCAGTCGTAAAGCGCTCAAGCGTGCGATCGCTTCTTTAAAGAACAAAGGTGTCATCAATATCACTCAGCGCTATGGCATCAGCAATATTTACGCGCTCATTCCTCAAACTACCAGTACCCTCGCAGACCCCAGTGCCTCAGAGGGTAGTACCCCGAGAGCGCCCACACCAGTACCCTCAGAGGGACTAGCCCCTGAGAGGGTAGGACCCTCAGAGACCCTACACCCCACCCCTGAGAGCGCCTACACCCCTCCCCTGAGAGACCCCCTAACCTATAAAGAACCTATCAATAACCTATCTATATCTAATAAAGAAAGGGAGCAAAAGAAAACAAGCGGACTTAGTCAAAAGCCTCAAGACGTTTCTTTGGATGTTTTTAAGGAATGGGCCACTTACAAAAAACAGGTCTGCGGAAAATGTACGCAACGCATGATTGACGGAATCGTTCGTGAAGCACATTTGGCAGGCATGACCACTGAAGCGGCAATGGTTCTGCAAATGGAGAAAGGTTGGAGAGGTTTTGAAGCGAGTTGGGTGAAACGAGTGGAGTCTTCTTCGAGTAAGGCCTCATCGGGTCAACCTAAAGAGCAGGAAAACTTACCGGAGGTTTATTTCGGCAAAAGCGGTCCTTTGCAATGAGGAAAGGAGCCAATCATGAAGCTGAAGTTTTTAGGTTACGAATACAACGCTTCTGGCCAGATTGTTGCTTTTAAAGGCTATCCCGTTCGAGGCTGGATGCATTGTGAAACGCATGGTAGTTATCCATCGTTGTACACCGATGAAAACGGCAAACTCGTGAAGATTTTTGATCAACGTTGTCCGCATTGTCGTGCTGGAGAAATCTTTGAACATTTGCTCAAAGGCAGCATGATTCCGCGTCGCTTTGAAGACAAAACGCTTGATGGATATGTAGCTAAAGAGCCGTGGCAAATCGAAGCGAAAGAAAAAGTCTCCGCTTATTGCCGTGACATCGTTGAAATTGCTGAGAGCGGTAAGTGCCTGGTGCTATTAGGCGGAGTTGGAACCGGCAAAACGCATTTGGCCATTTGCATGCTTAAAGCCATGATCAGCGAAGGCGGAACCGGTGTTTTCTTGAGCGTATCGGATTTGATTCTTTCGATTCGATCGACCTGGAATACCGGTGGGACTGCCGAAAAAATGAATCTCTATTGCGATGCTCATCTGCTCGTTTTGGACGAAGTGGGGGTGCAAGCCGGCACTGAAAACGAACGTCAAATTCTCTTTTCCATCATCAATCGCCGCTACAACGAAATGAAGCCGACGGTTCTCATTTCGAATTTGGATCTGGCGGCATTCAAATCTTTCGTTGGTCTTCGGATTTTCGATCGCTTGAAGGAAGGCGGGGGAGAAGTCTTAATTCTTGCCGGTAAGAGCTACCGAGACGGAGGGAATCAATCATGACAGAAGTTCGAGCTGCACGCTGCAAAGCAAATGGTTGCCCTTTAGGTTCAACGCTTGCAGATATGTGTCCCTTCCATGCGGGAGCAGAGCCGATGCAATGGTCACAGATTACCGAATATTTGAACTCACCAGGAGGAGATTCCATTGTGTCGAAATTTCGTGAGAATCGCCGTCTTTGGGCCTTCGGTGTTGCGCTCAAAGAAGCTCAACTTTGGTGGGACGATTCGGTGATGGATACGCATCGATTGGTTTTTGAAGAAATGGAAGTGCTCTCGGAGAAGGGGCTTTTACCAGAAGAGGTGGATTTAAATGACAAATTTCAAACGCTCAATCAACTCAAAGTGATATCCGGCTACCAAGTTTGGATTCCAGATGAGGCGATGATTTCCGGTGGTGTGTTCTTTTCGCTCGAATGGGTTTGCCAGGCTTACGAAAGTTATCTCATCGAAAAGGTAATGAGTCAAGCCCTCGCACGTTAAGGAGGTCAATCATGTTTTTGGAATTGAAATTTCCGACTCCGAAAGACACCATCGCAATGCTTGAAGCGGAATACCACAAAATCGAAACAGCGATTGAGGTATCGATCGATGCTTCAAAGACTCGTTTGGAACGAAAGCTTCTCGAGAAAATCGAGAAAGAGGTTGCGCTTTGGCGTGATAAGAAGCTGACAGCTAAAAACGGTCGAATCAGCATCGCCATTACCGGTCATGACGATTTCTACGACGTAGGGCTTTTTTATGACAAGGCTTGCCATTTGCAATCGGTTCTCGAGCGGCAAGTGAAGCTTGAACACACTGCCATGCGATTGGCTTATTTCAAGATTCGAAAAAACGAGAATCCCAAGATTCTGATTATCTTCTCCTGGCGCGAAGTCTTGTGGGAAGAAGATACGGAAGATTTATTCTTCTAATGCGGAGGACAGTATGAATTTCGCTGATGATCCGCGTCGTCCTCAAATTGAGCCGATGCATGAATTGATGCTGATTTGGGCCGAGTATTGGCGAGACCGTCCTCGTTATGACGTCTCGATAACGTATGTGGCTATGTGTGCCATCCGGGATTGGTCTAAACGAGTCGAAGATATCCGCGAAGGTGTTGTGTTAGGTAAACCTATTCGTATCACGCGCACTGATACGATGATAATTGCCGAGAAGATGCGAAAGTTGCTTCACACGCCTGAACTCTGGAGTGGTCATAAACGAGAGCGGGATGTGCTTGTGATGTATTACCTCATCATCCATCCGAATGCGCCTATTGGTTGCATCGCCAGGAAGCTTGAGTGCAAACCTTGGCAGGTCGAAACGGTTGTGAAAAATGCGTTGTATTACCTGTCTACGATTTGGCGGGATTGATAGTGTCGGAAACAAAGGCAGTGGCGTGTTAATTTGCGTGTATTGTGTAAGTAGCTTTTACTGTGCATTGACACGTTGCTGCTTTTTCTCCATGATTGACGTAGAAAATTTAGAAGCACTTCAATCCAAGGATTGTCGATAAAGTTGCCCGGAGGCAGCTTTCGTGCATCCGGACAGAATCACAGGCCCATTCTCGCTAAGAGTTTGGGCTTTTCTTTAATAAGGAAATGTAAAATGTCGGGTGAAGTTAGTTTTTTGTTAACGTTGGGCTGGACATTGGCGGGCTTTTTTGCAGGCCTGGCTGTAGGTATTACATCGCGTTGAACAATGTTCGGTCTAACGTAAGGATGAGCTATGACCGACACTGCAACTGAATTGAAAGAAAACAAAATCTTAGAGGCTGTCGATGAATTGATTCAGAAGTGTGAATCTCGGATGACGGAAGATTATTCCTTACGAAACCACGGACAACAGTATCCTGATATTACTCGAGACTTTTTTATCCGTAGAGCAAAAAAAATTGACGGTTATATACATTCTCGTGAATTTACTCAATCTGAGGAATTTGAAGAAGTTTGCGAGAACATATCCAGGCAAATCCTAACTTGGTCTCGTGAAGATTGCCAAAGGATTATTAATTCTGCCCATAACGCAATGGCAGCAGTTATAACATTCAACGTTAATCTAGAGGATGCATACGACCAGTTGGAACCATTTGTAATAAATGATTCCAGCGGTGACTTGTTACTTCAACAAAAAGAACTTCGGGGACGTTTAAATCGATTGAGTACCCGTTTGCAAAATGCGGAAAATAGGACGGGAGATCTTGAAGTTAAGGTTAAAAACATCAACGATGCATCCGCTTCCGCAGATAATATGCCGGAAACTCTTGAGACATTGAGGCAAGCATCTGAAACTGCAAGCCAAAATAATGAGGAGTCCAAAAAGTTGTTGGCAGAAATAGTTGCAGCTAACGATATTGCGAAAGAGGCAACCTCTTTCATTAACGACACTAAGACCGAAATTGAGAGTATTTTAATAAAATCTGAGAAAGCCTTGGCAACAGCAACGAGTTCGGGTTTAGCCGCGGCTTTTAATGCTCAATATGAAAAGCTTAAAAATGAGTGTTGGTATTGGGTTGGATTATTGGCAATTTCGTTGGGAATAGCCAGCGCCTTAGGTTACTTGCGATTGGAAAATATTTTTGAATTATTGGGAAAGCCGGGAATATCGGATTCAACAATTGTTCTTAATCTCCTGTTGTCATCAATTATTATTGGTGCTCCGATTTGGTTTGCCTGGTTGGCAACCAAACGTGTAGGTTATTTGTTCAAGCTTCGTGAAGATTATGGATTCAAGGCTACAGTATCCACCGCCTATGAGGGGTTCCGTAGAGAAGCCGCGAATCAATGTGATGAAATGGAACGTAAGGTTTTGGAATCTACGCTTAAACGCTTTGATGAAGCTCCACTTCGCTTGGTCGACGACCGCGTATTTGGTAGCCCTGCCCATGAAGCGTTGAACTCAAAGGGGGTCAAGTCTGCTGTGCAATCCGTTGTCGGCACGGTAAAAGAGTTAACAAAACCTCAAAAACAAGTGAAAGATACCCAATTAGAGAACATGGAGAAATCTGAGTAGTTTCTAAATTTTTTGATCAATAAAATTTATAAGCCGTCCCATTTTGGGGCGGCTTTTTCTTTTCGCTACCTTAGCATCGTTTCAGCAGCGCGGCGCTAGGGCTTTATGCCGTGTCGTTTAAGGTCGTAAAACAAAGACAGCATGTGTGTGCAAATGTGGGCTCGAATCCCACCGCGGCGTTCTTTTCACGGAATTCATCATGTCGCATTTCCTCACTTTCACAGCATCGGTTGCGCCATACGGGAAAGGTCGTCCGCGATTTAGCATGGGGAGCGGCCACCCTCGAGCATACACGCCGGAAAAGACTCGTCATTTTGAAATGAGATTCTCAGACTGTGCTCACGGAGCCATGATGCGAGCAGGGCTCATTCCCACTTATGACGCCATTCGGTTGCGTCTTGTAGCGTATTTTCCTGTGCCCAATTCGTATTCCAAGAAGAAGCGCGGCGAGTGTGTAGCAGGGCTTATCAAGCCTACTATGAAGCCAGACATAGACAATGTGGTGAAGGCTGCGCTTGATGCAATGAATGGTGTTGTGTACGCCGATGACAAGCAAGTGTTCGAAGTGATCGTATCTAAGCGCTATACCGAGCGTGATGAGGGCTTCTTTGAAGTGGTGGTTGAGGTCGAATGACCGGGAGCCTTAGCTCATGGGTCCTTCCAGAGAATTTTTTCTCATGCGGGTCGAGCGAGCCCCGAAATTCGTCTAGCTACAAGTTTCAAAAAACGTGTCACTTTACGCTTGTAGTTGACACAAAGGGTTGTCATTTTGTCCTAAAAAGATGACGATAGAGTTAGAAAGAAAAACGGCAGGAGGCTTGATGTATGGCTGAAAATCAAGGTCTCACCA
>JAEIGA010008826.1_pt1 | contig 15254 bp, 13 predicted proteins | sample 9270691 | NCBI WGS metagenome assembly JAEIGA01 (sample SAMN17057246, study PRJNA624740) | gut metagenome | biome: biome; isolation source: fecal sample | host: Bos grunniens | place: China: Xizang | collected 2019
CATAATATGATTATTTATTATTCTCCATAAGGAAGACCTTCATGAAGTCGTTAAGATCACCATCGAGGACACCCTGGGTGTCTGAAGTTTCGTGACCTGTGCGGAGATCCTTGACCATCTTGTATGGATGAAGGACATAGCTTCGGATCTGTGAGCCCCACTCGATCTTCTTCTTCTGACCTTCCAGTTCCGCCTGTTTCTCCTGACGTTTCTTAAGTTCTATGTCGTAGAGACGAGACTTGAGAATTCTCAAGGCATTCTGACGATTGTCCAGCTGCGAACGGGTCTCGGTATTTTCGACAACGATTCCAGAAGGAATGTGCCTTACACGCACGCCAGTCTCAACCTTGTTTACATTCTGGCCACCGGCTCCGCTCGAACGATAGGTATCCCACTCGAGATCGCCTGGATTGATCTCTATCTCAATGGAATCATCAACCAGAGGATACACGAAAACTGATGAGAATGTGGTCTGACGCTTACCCTGTGCATTGAATGGAGAAATACGCACAAGACGATGCACACCGCTCTCTGCCTTGAGGTATCCGAATGCATAATCACCCTCAACCTGCATAGTTACCGACTTGATGCCGGCATCCTCCCCCTCAAGTTCGTCAGTGATCGTCACCTTATAGCCATTGCGCTCAGCCCATCTGACATACATACGCATGAGCATTGCAGACCAGTCGTTTGCCTCCGTTCCACCTGCTCCGGAATTTATAGTCAGCACAGCGCCGAGATTATCTCCTTCCTCACCAAGCATATTTCTAAGTTCAAGAACCTCAAGTTCCTCAACAACAGTTGCATAAGCCTGATCGATATCTTCGTCTTCAAATTCAAGAAGGACATTGAGATCCTCAACTCCTGAAGCCAGTTTATCAAAGCCTGTCACCCAGAACTTCACACCTGAAAGTTCCTTAAGAAACTTCTCCGCCTCCTTAGGATCATCCCAGAAATCAGCTGCAAGAGTCCTTTGAGTCTTCTGCTCAACATCAGCACGCTTGCCCTCGACATCAATACATCTGCCCAGCGTCTCAACGCGCTGCTGCAATTCCTTTATCTGTTCTATATTTATCATATCCCACCTTTTTACACCAGTTCGATTCCTGCCTCATGACAAGCCTCACGCATTTCGTCCGGCCAGATGCTTGACTGTATTTCACCTATATGAGCCTTCCTCAGAAGGAACATGCAAAGACGTGACTGTCCGATACCTCCACCGATAGTATACGGAAGTTCTCCATCCAGCAGCATTCTATGATACATAAGTTCTGACTTCCACTCCTCCGCACGCATCTTCAACTGTCTGCGCAAAGCCTCCTCATCAACTCTTATACCCATGCTTGACACCTCGAAAGCGCTGTTCAGCACCGGATTCCACAACATGAGGTCACCGTTCAGACCTTCGAAGCCATCCTCATTACGTGTTGTCCAGTCATCGTAGTCAGCAGCCCTGCCATCATGAACCGTTCCATCCGACAGTTCCCCACCGATACCTATGATGAAAACAGCCTTATGTTTCTTCACAATTGCATTCTCTCTTTCTTTAGGTGTCAGATTCGGATACTGAAGCAAGAGCTGTTCCGAATGAATGAAGAAAATATCTTCCGGAAGCATAGGCTCTATCTGCGGAAACTCCACATATAACTTATTCTCTGTCACCTTGATGGCCTCGTATATCCTTCGTACGATCTTCTTCAGGAATGCCAGATTACGCTGTTCCCTTGTAATCACTTTCTCCCAATCCCACTGATCCACATAAATCGAGTGTATATTATCCAGTTCCTCGTCCGGACGAAGAGCATTCATATCAGTATATATACCCCTTCCAGACTGCACATCCATCTGAGCTAGCTTGATCCTCTTCCATTTTGCCAACGAATGCACCACCTCGGCCCTTTGTTCAGCCATATCCTTGATCGGGAACGCCACAGGACGTTCCACACCATTAAGGTCATCGTTAAGACCAGTTCCACTGAGCACAACCATAGGAGCCGTAACTCTAAGAAGAGCCAGCTGAGCAGAAAGATTATCCTGAAACATATCCTTCACCGCCTTGATAGCCTTCTCCGTGTTCTCCACGTTTCCTAAAAGATTCCTGTAATTATCCGGTATATATAGAGACATCCTGTTTTCAATTAGACAATTGACAAAGATAGTAAAGATTTTTGTCTATATTTGTAAACTGTATGGCAAAGATCGGAATATTTGACTCAGGGGCAGGAGGTCTGTCCGTTTTCAGAGAGATACGCAAGGTTCTCCCTGACGAGGAGTACATCTACTATTCCGACAGTGCCAATTGTCCATACGGAGAAAAAACTGTGGAATTCATCATTGACAGATGCCGTCAGATCACAGAATTCCTAATAAACGAAGGTGTCGAAATCATTGTAGTAGCCTGCAACACCGCCACCGCGGCCGCCATAAGGACACTCAGGGAAGAATATCCCATCAAGTTCATCGGAATGGAACCGGCCATCAAGCCGGCAGCACAACTCACCAGGACAGGAATCGTAGGAGTGCTTGCCACAGCCGGCACACTCAAATCAGAAAAATACCTCAGACATAAAGAAAAATATGCCTCTGATATCCGTATCGTAGAACACGTGGGAGAAGGATTCGTGGAACTGGTCGAAGCTGGCATCACATCTGGTACTGAAGCGGAAGCGACAGTGAAAAGCAGCGTGGAACCACTTCTTGAAGCCGGAGCAGACACCATTGTCCTTGGCTGCACACACTACCCTTTCCTTTCTGATGTGATCATCGGACTTGCCGGCCAGGAGATACGCCTGATCGATCCAGCACCGGCAATTGCAAAGCACCTTATCGAGGTAATGGATGAAGAGGGCATAACCTATGGTCCTTCAGACAGCAAGTCCTTCCGGATTGACCTTCGCACATCAGGCAGCAAGGACATTCTTGAAAAAATTTTCAGGCAGCTATAGACCAGCGCCCAACCCACTCACTACAAAGGATTTAAGAGATCGCAGGCGAGTAAAACACATCTGTCCTCTATTATAAATATGGGGTGAAAGGACATTCCTTCCACCCCATGTCTGTTAATGATGCTGTAATTATTTGTAAAGCTGACCTATGACTTCATAATATTTCTGTCCGTCAATCTTTACCTGTTCATAGATTGTGTCGTCAACCTGATAGTAGACTTCGCCATCAATCCTTATCTTTTCCTTATCATCCGGCAATTCGTCCACAAGTGCTCCGGCAGGAGGAACGATTACTCTATACTGACCGTCTGCATCGAGAACATAGAACACACCGTTCTGATAGAAATATTCCATATCAGCCGCCGCATAGCTCTGCACGAGACCGAGTCTCTGGGCCTTGTTGTATGCCGACTGCGCAAGCGCATCAGACTGCGCAATTGCCTGGTTCTGTGCAGCGATCAGAGCATTGTTCTGAGCGATGATTGCATTCTGTTCTGCAATGTAGGCATTGTTTTCAGATATCAGATTGTAAGTTCTGACTACTGATGAGTAGTACGCCAGCCTTACTGCTGTCCAAGCCATGCTTGATGCGATGTTATGTGCGATCACTGTTCCATAATATGGTCTGAATATTACTCCCGGACGTGGTCTTGGAGGTCTGTGACCTGGATATGGCTTGATTACATAAGTAGGATACACATATATTGCAGGACGCTTAGGTGGCCTGACTCCGCCAGGACGCGATGGTTTGTGTGGCCTGCCGGGACCATAGCCTGGTCTAGGAGGAGCATTTACCGGTCTGCTGTGTGACGGTCCGTTCTGTGGGCGATCAGAAGGACGGACCCCAGGTCTGGTTACCCCTATAGGCTTATTCTGATTGCCTGGCTTGAAGTTGCCGTCCGGTCTGCCGCTGCCATTTGGTGCAGGTTTGCTTCCAGGCTGACCTGATGGCTTATTCATATTCGAACCGGAAGGTCTGCCTGCCGGCTGGCCAGAAGGACGTCCTTGATTTCCGTAAGATGGTCTGGATGCAGGAGTTCCCGCAGATGGCTTGCCGGCTGCATTTCCTGAAGGACGGTTCGAAACCGAACCGGAAGGCTTTGATGCAGATGGACCTGACGGGCGGGATGAACTGCTTCCTGCAGATGGTCTTGACGACTGGCCTGACGGTCTCACTGCCGACTGCCCAGACGGGCGGGATGACGAACCGGATGAAACGGCCGGTGACTTACGATTTGAAGTATTGCTCGAAGATCTCTGTACCGAAGTAGAACGAGAAGGGCCCGAAGAAGTACGGGATGCTCCATTTCTTGTCTGTGCAAATGCATAAGACTCGAAGCCTAACAATGCAGAACCTAGCAGCAAAGAGGCCAATATCTTTCTCATTGATCCCATAGTGAATTTGTTTTAGGAAACTGCTGTAAGCAGTAACGTGGTTAATACAGATGATATTGTCGCGACAATTCGCGGAATGCATCTTCATCTTTCCGCCAATATTCGATGATGTCCGCGACCTTGTATCGCTTTACAAATTCCTTCCTAACATAATCCGTGCCACAAACTTTATCGAACAAGCCGATACCATTTGCCACATCAAATGCCTTCCTGTCAGGATAGAGTTCCGCAACTGCCTGCATCACATAGAATTGCGTATCACTGAGTCGAGCACTTTCATAGTCTGTAAAAAAGAATTGGAGTCCTTTTACGAGTTTTCCTGCAAGGCTTCCGAAATATGGTTTATACCATATGGTCCTGAAGGAAATTCCCGGAAGTTCATAACTTTCAAGTCTTGACTTGAGCTTATCCGGATCCAGCCACTCCGCTCCGAAAACCTGGAACGGAAGAGTATAGCCCACTCCGATATTCATAAACCCATACAATTCTCCACATATGCCGGACGAGACGTAATACATTGGAGATTCCTTGAACGGAATATTCGGAGACGGAAGCACCCATGGAAGTCCGGTATCTTCATATAGCATATCCCTCGTCCATCCTTCCATCGGAACAACAGTCAGCTTGCATTTCACCGGCTCCTGATCTCCCTTCTGTCCCCTGTTCAATCCTTCCTCGTTGATCATAGTTGCCAACTCCCCTACTGTAAGGCCATATACATAAGGAATCCGGTACTGGCTCACGAACGAATTGAACGGCTGCTCGACATAACAACCCTCAATCTTGTTTCCACCCAACGGATTGGGACGGTCAAGGACCATGACTTCAATATCTTTTGCCGCACAAGCCTCCATAACCAGACCCAATGTGCTGATGAAGGTATATGAACGGGCCCCAACATCCTGAATGTCATAGACCATGACATCTATTCCATCAAGCATTTCGGGCGTAGGCTTGCGTGTCGCTCCATAAAGAGAATACACCGGCAGGCCTGTAGCCTCATCCTTGGTGTCCGCGACCTTACCACCTGCATAAACATCGCCTCTTACTCCGTGTTCCGGTCCATAGAGAGCCACCAGATTTACCTCCGGAGCCTCAAACAGGATATCGATCGTAGATTTCAGATGCCTGTCAACGCCACTAGGGTTAGTAACCAGACCGACACGGCGACCTTTCAAACCCTCAAAACCACTGTCACGCAGCACCTCAACACCTGTCTTGACTGCCACACGTGAACATCCGTCATTTTCGGCAGCAAGATCAAAAGAGACGAATACGAGAAGTGAAAGAAACAGAAAGATGCGTTTTTTCATAGGTCAAGATTTAAATTAAAGATTCATAATTCTTCCGGCAAACAGGATATTGGACTCTTGAGTGTCTGCAATGAAGAACAGGTATGGTCTGTCGACAGTCATTCTCACATACTGAGGAGGTCTTGCTGATGTCATCCGTATCTGAGCACTAGTGACAGCAGCTGCCTCTGTTCCCTTTTCTGAAATCTCAACATAGCATTTCTGTTTCACAAGACCAAGCGAGAGAGGTCCCATTTCAGAAATCCCCTTGAAATCCGCCGCACCTGTGAAAGCTGTTCTGATACCCATTTTCTGAAGAGAAGCATTGAGCAGAAGTGAAGTCTCCACCTTTGCCTTCGGCATCCTGAGAAGCACCTCCGTAGACTGAAGCGACTTGACCGCAGTTTCATAAGCATCCTTTGAGAGGTAGCTTATCAATTCGTTTATGTCAATATCCTGCGGAGGTAGAAGGACATACATTGAGTAGCGTCCACCTTCATAAGGAAGTTCAACAAGTTGACATCCATTATATTCCGCATAGTTCATATATGCCTTCCGGGACATCATCTTCACATCTGACACACCCAAAGAGCCATTGAACCTGGCCGTCGAGGTCATACCAGGTTCAAACGGATCAAGCCAAGGAGCCTTGAAATAGAGGGCATTCACAAGAACCATCACATCGTTCGGACTCAGTTCATCTATGATTTCATTTATCTTTCCGTTGGTATGCTCAGAACACCAGTTGTTGATGGCCTTGACTGTAGCAGGATCACCGAATGAAAGAGTTGTGACAAGTGCATCGAAATCTTTCTGCATAAGGCTGACATATCTGTTCCTGACGCTGAAGTCATCGTCAATCCATAATGAATTGACCGAGTCAACGGTCACGCTGTCATTGTCTCCAAGGTCTTCCGACTTGAACAGACAATCATTCAAAGCATGGTTGAATTCCTCTTTGGTCTGTCCCTCAGCACCTTCCGCAAGCATCGAAAGAGCCACACCAGCACTGTATGGGGACACTGCAAGATTTATATTCTTATCCTCAACGGCAACTACGCTTTTGAGGAATGACATCGAATAGTCTATTTCAGAGCCAGGTTCAGCAACCGGCGCAGTATACTTAGGACCGCAAGAGAACAATGCGGCTGCTGAGGCAAGTGCCATAATGATCTTTTTCATAATGCTAACGTTTTTTACCATATTCCGGATCCACCTTGACAAGCATTGTAACAGCCACTGTCACAAGACAGCATACCATCACGAAACCAAAGAACAAGGTGTATCCAAGCCACTCCTGAACATATCCGGCGACCATTCCTGGCAGCATCATGCTCAGAGCCATGAAGGCCGTGCACAGCGAATAATGTGCCGTCTTGAATTCCCCCGACGAGAAATATATCAGATAAAGCATATAGGCTGTAAATCCGAATCCATAGCCGAACTGATCCAGAGCTACGCATGAACCGATGACCCAAAGATTGTCAGGCTGCCATAGGCTAAGGAACACGAATGAGAGACAAGGGAGAGTCAATGCCATGGCCATAGGCCACATTGACTTCTTCAAGCCCCATTTTGACGCCGCTATTCCGCCAAGAATACCTCCGACAGTCAGCGCGGCAATTCCGATTGTTCCATACACAAGACCGACTGACTGAGTCGTGAGTCCGAGTCCACCCTCTGCGACAGAATCGAGAAGGAACGGATTCATCATCTTCACAAGAAATGCTTCAGGCAACCTGTACAGCAACATGAAGAGCATTGCAATCCATATTCCTTTCTTGCTGAAGAATGTAAGGAAGGTACGGCCGAAGTCTCTGAATATCTCTTTGGCACCGGATGCATTTCGCGAATAATCGGAAGACGGAGCAGGAAGACGGAATATATGCCATAAAGTCAGGACAGCGAACAGGACAGAACCGGCCAGCAGGGTTACAGACCAGGCTTTCGGAACATCCGCCATCCTCTGTTCGAGAATTCCTGCAATCACAACCAGAACACCTTGTCCGAATATTGAAGAAAGCCTGTAGAATGTACTTCTGATGCCGACAAAAAGCGATTGAGTGCCGGAATCAAGGGCAAGCATATAGAATCCGTCTGCCGCGATATCGTGCGTTGCTGATGCAAAGGCTGTGATCCAGAAAATCACAAGAGTAAGAGCGAATAGTGATACTGGAGTATTTTCGGATGCTATCACTTCTGCAGAAGGATGAGGAAGAGAGAATGCTGTCAGGGCAAATGCGACAGACATAATGATCTGCATAGTTATGACCCACCATCTCTTGGTCCTGATTATATCCACAAACGGGCTCCATAGAGGCTTGATTACCCAAGGCAGATATAAAAGCGAGGTATACATCGCCATATCTCCTTTCGACATACCCATATTGGTGAACATTATCACTGATATTGTGTTCACTATGAAATAAGGGATTCCCTCAGCAAAATACAAGGTTGGAACCCATCCCCACGGATTTATACTTTCTGTCTTTTTCATTCTGATTGGTTTTCGAGCATCGCTCCAGGATAATAATGACTGAGAATCTGCCGGTAGTCATAGCCTTGAGTCGCCATGACAGCAGCTCCTATCTGGCACAGGCCCACTCCATGTCCCCAGCCGGAACCATGGAGAGCCAGTTTCACCCAATCTTCAGATGACTCCACCTTTGTGCCGTCACCGGCAAGATACTCAATGTCGAAGGCAGAACTCTTGAGATGGGACTTTGAGAGTATTCGTCTTATTTCCAATTCTTTACCGACAACCAGGGTACGTTCCGAACCGACTATCCTCAGTCTGGATATTCTTCCGGACTGTCCTCGTTCAAGAGGCTCGAGAGATTTCACCTGACCTAATGAAATTCCACTACGTTCTTCGATCAGAGCAGACAGAGACTCTCTCTCATAGACTTCACTCCATCTGTAGAAATCAACTGTTTCCTGATCGTAATTATTAAGGACTTTCGACAGAATTTCCTTATCGGAAGTATCACAGAAGGCTTTTACCCCTTCCTGCTGTCCCGGAGTGTCAGGAAGAGGCTGAAGATATTCATAATCCTTATCCTCCCAGCATACCGAGAACTTTTCCATCACTCCTCCACAACATTTTGAGAAGCGGGCATCACACAATTCTCCATCATGTTTCAGGATCTCGCCCCAGGTGGCATCAATAATCTTCCTGACTTTCTGACCGACTGCCCTTGTCAGTCCCTGATATCTCTGGCAGTGGTCATCAGCGCACACATCAAAGAGATGATGGTCATCCTTGTCATACCACTTCACATATTCAATGACATTTTCCGCAGTCTTTGTTTCCTGTTTATGAAACGTAGTGTCAAGATGTGAAACCAGTGATGGTGTATTGCAAATTCCTTCCGGCACTTCAGCCTTATGAATCCTCCTTGCAGAGGCAAGCTGAGCCATGACCCATGAGCGAGAGATGACAGCATGAGCCTTCAGAAATTCCTCGTCAGCGGCAGCACTCATCTCTGAAGAAATCACGCTCAGAAGATAATCCTCAACACCTATCACATTGATTGCCAGAAGTTTGCCCTTGGAAACTATAATCTTCAGAGCACCTGCAAACTTCTGGATTTCCCTTCTTTCCCAATGAAAGTCAACCCCGATTGTAACATCATGCAGGACAAAAGACGGCTCTGCAAACATAGTGGACAGCGTTGGCGCGCCAAAATAGAGTTCATCATATAAGGCTCCGTCATACTCGATCTTCCCCTCACGCATAACAGCCTTGCGGACACCATCTCCATCCGAGAGAATCTCGAAAGACAGTTCTTCCGCTGCCATTATGCCGACATTCAGAAGTCTTTGGCCACGAGTCAGTCTTTCCAGCATCTTCGCCTCGACATCCTTTGCCACAGAAACCTCTTCCACCATCTCCGAAAGCAGTTGCGATGAAATTTTCTCATATTCATCCGGCACCGGGACAATGAACACGCCTGCCATATCTGCGCAGCCAGGACTCATCGTAAGATGGTCAGGTCCGTCAGAAAAATAATGATGAGACCTGTGTGACCGCCTGAACACCACAATCGATCGGAATTCACTATCCTCCCACCAGGAGAACAGATTGAAGAGAGGCTCGAACTCGCCTTCAGGAACATCAGCGCAATCCATAAGCCTGTAGAATAGTTTTGCCGCCGACTTTGCAGTCTCAGCCCTCAGCACAAACACACCTGTAGTGAATTTCCTATAATGATACAGAGCGGCATCCTGAACTGATGTGAGATATTCGAGAGTCCCATCATTCTTACTGATGCTGGCATTGACATCGTTTTCCAAAGGCATAAGCCCCTTGGGGGCACCCTGGAAGTGATGATGATCTGGAGCAGACGCACCACTCTTGGGGCCATTGTAGAAGAATATGTAACCGGAATACTTTCTGGCAAGATCCAACATATCGATGTATCTGTGCCAGATAGACTGGTCTGTATGCTTTGCCTTGGCTATGACCAGATGATCCGGAAATATCGGATAAGGATTGACCAGAATATCATATTTCTTGCCCTTGCGCCCTTCAAACTTGAGCATTATCTGCTCTGCCGGACGGTTTTCCCTGCATAGAAAGCATCGGCGTGCGGCGATGGCTTCCTTGCTGAGTTTTGCGGCAGAAGATATCATCCTGGCAGGGTTGAACTGAAGCTTTACTGTCAATCCGCCCACCTCTACCTCTCGGACCTTCACATCCTTGAGAGCTCGGAAATTTCCGCAGGCAAGCGGCCATTGAGACAGCTGGTCACCTACAAATTTATGTATCCTGTCCTGTTTCATTTCATGCGTGCTGTCAGTTCCCAAGTGCGGATCCTGTCTTTATAGAGGTTGTTGGCATTGATCTTATCAATATCAAGGGCAGCGTCGGAATTGCCTTCCCATCTGCGGCAGCAGTAAAGAACATCGTAAATCCTTCCTATCCTATACTCACGGCTTATACGCAGCCCCATAGCATAGTCCTCACCATAACTTGTGTTCGGAAGATTGAGTTTTCTCAGCAATGGTATCCAGAAAGCTCTCGGCGCACCAAGACCATTGATTCTCAACGCATTATTACGCCCGTTCTCTTCTGTCCACTCTCTATGGTCTATAATTCCCGGTGGAATAGGATTCATATTGAAATCCGTCATCTGATATGTACCCACCACCATCGCACAATTCTGCTCGTGGAATGCCGCCACAATTTTCGCCAATGTGTCGGGGCCGCTATAGACATCATCACTGTCAAGCTGCACGGCAAACTCTCCACAGTGCTCACTATGGACAGCAAGATTCCAGCACCCTCCTATCCCAAGGTCGTATCTGGCAGGAATGATGTGAACCACGCGACTGTCATCTGCAGCCATCTGTGCAAGCAGTTCCGTCGTCCCGTCTGTCGAATGGTTATCCACGACTATGACATTGAATGGAAAATCACACTTCTGAGCCAGAGCACTTTCGACAGCATCCTTAACTGTCCTGACCCTATTGAACACAGGTATGATCACCGACGCGACTACCGGGAGCCCTGCCTCACCGTCATTTCGACCAAGCGGGGCGAGCGTAGAAATATCCTTGAACACAGGCGGAAGCCAAGCACCGATTCTCTTCAGATGCTCGGTACATACCTTCTCCATCTCGATCTGCACCTCCCTGTTCTTCGGATCGACATAGTCAAACTGCTTCTCGCCTGACTTCCTGTTGTCGGTCTCGATCTCAGTATAGAGATACTCATTGATATGCACGATCTTCTTCATCCTCAGACGAAGGTCGTACAATGCTCCCCAGCGGTAATCTTCCGACATTGCCCTGACTGCCCTCCTGAAAGATGACGACCTGAACACAAGCACACTTCCGAAATCGAAATCATCCCTGAGAGCTCCCATCTGACATTCGATGAGAGGATGCTTCTTCCTCTCCGGACCCTTCTCCCCTGCAACAAGCTGATAATGATCCGCATACAGCATATCAGCCTTAGTATCCTCCGCAATGGAAAGAATACGGTCCAAGGCAAACATTCCCATTTCGAGAGGATGTTCCTTGGTATATATAAGCAGGAATTTCTGAGAAACTGCTTCAGCTATGGACCTTAGGGTTTCCGTAGACTTCAAGGAAACACCTGAAAGAATTGTAACGCCTGAAAATGAATCACTTCTGCTGAAGGATTCCACTGTTACCGAAATATCCTCTCCGGACATTGACGGCACAAAACATTCGATGCTTGACATAATTACATTTGCTTTGGCATATCAAAGACAAATATAATTAATCCATGGGATTATTCAAAGCGGGATTTTCTATAGAAGAGCAAGGAGTTTCTTCTCTATCGAAGTGAATTCACTTTCAAAATTAGGAGTAAAGATTCCCTTGCCCATATTTGCATTGACCTCATCGATAGGCCACCAGCGTCCCTCATCCACCTCGTCCAGATCAGGTTTCAGTTCAAAGCTTCCCACAGCAGCAAACACATTGACAAGTTCGCGTTCCACCTCGGACTCAAAGACATATGAAGTCAGGTACACCGGATTGAATGCAGTAAGTCCAAGTTCTTCCGAAGCCTCCCTGAATGTCGCTTCAAGAAGCGTCTCTCCATAAGACACATGCCCTCCGACAGCAGTATCCCATTTTCCCGGCTGGATATCCTTGTTCATCGATCTTTTCTGCAGATAGATGCATCCATAACGGTCAATGATATGGATATGGATCACCGGATGGAGAGGTTTGCTGCCACCGTGACAGTATTGCCTGGTTGAACGTCCGGTCACTATGCCGGCAGGATCCACAATCGGAAACCACTCAGAAACAGCATTATGCTGTATCGAGGTCTCAGCAGTGGGAGTCGGCACCACTGGCGCAATATCGTATGGATATATGAGTTCTATCATCAGAAAATGAATTCTACGCAGAATGATGAAACATTTTCAACTTTACCTTCCACGAATATATGAAGGCCGTCTTCCTTCTCCACTTCAGACCTGTAGACTTCAACTTTTTCGCCAGCTTTCGTTTCGTGATTGAAATTGATGGTAAGTTCCCTTACCGGACGGTCCGATGTCAAAGAATAATCCAAGGCATCCATTGCCCAATGCATATACATTGCATTATTGGTGTGTCCGAGAAGGTCCACGTCTGAATATGACACAATATGATCCATCACAAACTTAGCCTCAATGTCTTTAGGCATCTGCACCTTTCCGGCAGGAGTTTCCAGAGCATTGTCACTGCAGGTCGTACCTTCATCCATAAGCTTTGGATCGCGAACCAGTCTTCTCGTATCCAGATTCAGAACAATCCACGAAGTCGTAGCCTTAATACATTCGTTTCCCTCCTTGTCAGTAAGGATGAAATCTCTGAGAAAAAAGAGGCGTTCAAGACCTTTGTGCCAGGTTGTAAGTGTAACTTCATCTCTCCAGAGGGGGCTCTTGAGGAAATGAATGTTCACCCTTGAAAGCACCCATGCTGTTCTGGATTGAATCAGATCGTCATACCCGAAACCAAGAGTTGCAGCATGAGTATTGGCCGCCTCCTGGGCAAGATCCATAAATGATGCAGGCTTTAGTCTCCACTTGGAGTCAGTCTGATAACAAGGTATCGTGTGCTTCTGAATCAGTCTGTTCATAATACATGATTGATGATTTCAAGTTCTTCAGGGGTATAAAGAAGCGAATCAATCCACTCCGGCGCAACACGGGCAGCAACCATATAAGCAGCAAGAAGAATCACTGCAATTGCCGCAGGAATACCAAAAGCAAGCAATGCCTTCTTACGGCAGGTCTTTCTACCGGCAGGTTCTGTCGCAAACTCCAGCATAGTTTCTCCCATCACCTCTGGAACCGGTTCCGTTTCTACCACTTCTGGAGCTGGAGGATTTTCATCCGGAACATCAGCCCCCTTCACAAACGGCTCTTCTACAGGTTCCGGCTCGACAACCGGCTCAGGCTCAATCGTCTGCTCAGGTTCAACAACCGGCTCGACGGTCTGCTCAGGTTCAATAACCGGCACCGGCTCGACGGTCGGTTCTGGTTCAATCGCCGGATCAGGTTCAACAACCAGCTCAGAATCGACGGCCGCAACCAGTTCTGCTTCAGGTACATTTTCCTGCGCTGGGGCATCATCCAAAATCGAACGAAGCCCGGCAACAGCCTCAATCACCTCCTGACGAGTCTCCTGATGGGTCTTCAAGGAGATAGGCTCGAGGCCGAAACCGGCAGGATATATGTCAAGGTCCTCATCAGCAATGAAGAATATGTTGTTTTCCTTTGTTGCCCTTAAACGACCAAGACCAGGAAGGACCACGAGTTTCTTTGTAAAGATTACTGTTCTAAGCTCCGCAATGAAATCACCGAGAATCCGGCATGCGACATCCCTGTCCAGACCGTTTGACTCAGCATAGAAATTCATCAATGCATCATCCGCATCAGGCTTCGACCTGAAACTGAGTCTACGGTATGGAGGATTAATCGTATATCCCTTGTCAGAAAAAGTAGCAGGAACCATCTCCGCAACGAAACACCCAAGCCCAGGAAGGACTACCCTATCGCTATCAAGAATGAGCTCCTTGATCATTTTTGAAAAAAGATCGATATCCATAAGATCTACTTTTTAGGCAAAACGCCGTTCACTCCTTTAAGACCTCGCAAAGATACTATTTTTTCAAAAAAGTTCACGAAAAAGTTTGGATGTAAAGAAAATTTGCATACCTTTGCAATCCCAAATGATAAAAACCTCATTTGAGGCACCTAAATTCCCGAATAGCTCAGTTGGTTAGAGCATCTGACTGTTAATCAGAGGGTCCTTGGTTCAAGTCCAAGTTCGGGAGCAAGAGGATGGCTGGAAGTCATCCTTTTTTACACAAAATATTCCCGAATAGCTCAGTTGGTTAGAGCATCTGACTGTTAATCAGAGGGTCCTTGGTTCAAGTCCAAGTTCGGGAGCACAAAAATCAAGAGGTTACGAGAAATCGCAGCCTCTTTTTCGTTATAATAACCCTTGTATGTGAACGGGCTCCACAAAAAAGAAAGGAGCCGCTTGCAATCACTGCATTACGACTCCTAAACGTGTACTAAAACCTAAACCTGTTCTATAGATGCAAGGTGTTTCGGTTTCGTTGCATAAGTTTTCAAAAAAAATATGATTTTTTACATCATGCCTCCCATTCCGCCTGCAGGCATTGCCGGAGCAGCTGCCGGTTCTGGAATATCGGCAATTGCGCACTCTGTAGTAAGGAACATACCTGCTACTGAAGCAGCATTCTCAAGAGCGACACGAGAGACCTTTGTCGGATCAATCACGCCGGCCTCAAACATATTCACGTACTCGTCTGTACGGGCGTTGTATCCGAAGTCATCCTTGCCTTCGCGAATCTTGTTGATGATGACGCTTCCCTCAACACCTGCATTTGCGGCGATCTGACGAAGCGGCTCCTCTATTGCACGCGCAACGATATGGATACCGGTTGTCTCGTCCTCATTGTCACCCTTAAGTGACTTGAGGGCCTCTGACGCACGGATGTATGCTACTCCACCACCCGGAACTATACCCTCCTCAACAGCGGCACGAGTTGCACTGAGAGCATCCTCCACGCGATCCTTCTTCTCCTTCATCTCAACCTCTGTCGCTGCACCTACATAAAGAACAG
>JAEIGA010008827.1_pt1 | contig 15254 bp, 11 predicted proteins | sample 9270691 | NCBI WGS metagenome assembly JAEIGA01 (sample SAMN17057246, study PRJNA624740) | gut metagenome | biome: biome; isolation source: fecal sample | host: Bos grunniens | place: China: Xizang | collected 2019
GCCTTAACCTTTTTAAAGGAAACACCCTCGGTCTGCATTTTGTCGGCAAGCTCCAATGTAAACTTATCCGCAAGGCGCTTTGTCTCGCCCTTGTTAAGCTCATAGGGTCTGCATTGGTTGGTAATATTCATCAGCACATCGCCGTAGATAATCGCATAAAACAGGCGGTGTAAAAGGGGAACCGTAAGTTTAAAGCCTGAATGCTTTTCAAGTCCCGCAAAGTTAATGGAAATTACGGGAACAAAGCCGTAGCCTGCCTTTTCCAGCGCCTTTCTAAGCAAAAAAATATAATTAGATGCTCTGCAACCGCCGCCCGTTTGGAAATAAATAAGAGCAGTTTTATTTACATCGTATTTCCCTGATTTAAGCGCATCAATAAACTGACCGATTACAAGGATTGCGGGGTAGCAGGTATCGTTGTGAACATATTTAAGTCCCGTTTCGATTATTCTGTGACCCGTTGTTTCCAGCAGTTCAATATTATAGCCGTAGTTCTCAAATACCCGCATCATCATTTTAAAATGACGAGGAAGCATATTGGGCGCTAATATGGTGTAGGTTTTCCGCATTTCCTCGGTAAACTCCACATATTTACGCTCTTCCATTTTTTCCGCTCCTTTCGTCAAGCGCTCCTATAAGGGAACGGAGTCTTATCTTAACCGCACCTAAGTTTGTTATCTCGTCAATTTTAATCTGTGTATAATACTTATCTGCAACTTCGAGTATTGAACGCACCTCGTCGGTAGTAATAGCGTCCACTCCGCAGCCGAAGGAAACTAACTGGACAAGCTCGGTATCACTATGCTCGGCGGCATAGCGTGCGGCACGGTAAAGCCTTGCGTGGTAGGTCCATTGGTTTAAAACCTTTACAGGAAAGGGCTCGGCAAGGCGAAAAACGCTGTCCTCGCTTACCACAACAAAACCGAGAGAATTTGCAAGTTTATCTATTCCGTGACCGATTTCTGCATCTATATGATAGGGTCTGCCCGCCAAAATCATAATGCGTTTATTGTTTTTGCGTGCAAAGTCCAGGGCTTTTGCCCCCTCGTCCCTTACCGCCTGCATATATTTGTCATACTCATTAAGCCCGAAATCAACCGCTTTTTTAACCTGAGCCTTAGTAATTCCGTCAAAGAACTTTGCAAGGTAGTCATATAATTCCTTTGCAAGCTCTTTTTTATTGTTAATATTAAGGTAGGGATATAAGAATTTAACCTTTGCCAGTTCATCTACATTACCCTTTAAAAGCTCTGAATAATATGCTACAACAGGGCAGTTGTAGTGATTATCGGTCATTTTTTCGTCCATATTGTAGGTAAGACAGGGGTAAAAAATCGCATCAGCGCCGTCTTCAATAAGAGCTTCAATGTGACCGTGCATTATCTTTGCAGGATAGCAGGCTGTATCTGACGGAATGGAAAACTGACCTTTTTCGTAGGTGCGCCGTGTTGACATAGGCGAAACCTTGACCTTAAAGCCTAATTTTGTGAAAATTCCGTGCCACAAGGGCAGTAATTCGTACATACCGAGTGCTAACGGTAAACCCACAGTTCCCCGACTTCCCTCTTCGGATTTTAAGGAGGTAAGATAATTCCGCTTAAATTCGTAAAGGTTAGGTAATGGCTCCTCTGTGACAGCTTTTCCAAGCCCCTTTTCGCACTGATTGCCCGAAATAAATTTCTTACCGTCTCCAAAGGAATTTACGGTTAGTCTGCAATGATTGGTGCAACCCTGACAAACGGCGGATTTTGAGGTATGAGCGAAGCCTTTAAGAGTTTCGCTGTCGATTATATTCGATTCAGCGCACCTTTTAGAGTAAAGCGCCGCACCGTATGCACCCATAAGACCCGCAATGGAGGGGCGTATCACATTGTGACCTATTTCCCTTTCAAAGGCACGCAAAACTGCATCATTATAAAATGTGCCGCCTTGAACAACAATTTTTTCGCCGAGCTCATCGGCAGAAGAGGCACGGATAACCTTATAAAGTGCGTTTTTAACAACACTTATTGAAAGTCCTGCCGAAATATCCTCAACAGATGCACCGTCCTTTTGCGACTGCTTAACCGAAGAATTCATAAATACGGTGCAACGGCTGCCCAAATCAACAGGAGCATTACCGTGAAGCCCCTTTTCGGCAAAGTCCTTGATGGAATAGCCCATAGCCTTTGCAAAGGTTTCAAGGAAGGAGCCGCAGCCCGAAGAGCAAGCCTCATTAAGCATAATGCTGTCAATAGCACCATTTCTTATCTTGAAGCACTTAATATCCTGACCGCCGATGTCGAGAATAAAGCTCACATCAGGCTCAAAATATTTAGCTGCGGTATAGTGGGCAATTGTTTCAACAATGCCGTAATCAACAGAAAAGGCGTGCTTAATAAGCTCCTCACCGTAGCCTGTAACGGCAGAGCCTGAGATTGCAATTTCATCGCCTAAAAGCTTATATATTTCGGTTAACTGTTCCCTTACAATCTCGACAGGATTACCTTGATTGGAGGCGTAATAGGAGTATAAAATTTCGTTATTTTCGGTTAAAAGGCATAGCTTTGTGGTGGTAGAGCCGCAGTCTATTCCGAGATAGGCTTTGCCTTTATATTCGGCAATATCTGTGTTTTTAACCGCCGATTTTGCGTGTCTGTCGACAAACTCTTTGTACTCATCAACATTTGCAAAAAGCGGCATTAGTCTCCCCTTGCCCGAAGATACAGAGCCCGCATTTTCAACAGCAGTTATAAGAGAATCTATGGTATATGTATCCTGCTGTTTTTCGGCAAAATATGATGCGCCCAATGCCACGGCGTAACGGCCGTACTCGGGGAATATTGCGTGCTCGTCATCAAGATTTAAAGTTCTCTTAAAACAAAGCCCCAACCCTTTGCAGTAATAAAGCGGGCCGCCCAAAAAAAGCACCTTGCCCTCAATCTTTTTGCCTTGAGCAAGGCCGGCAATGGTCTGATTAACTACCGCCTGATAAATACTTGCGGCAACATCCTCTTTGCGTGCCCCTTGATTTAAAAGTGGCTGAATATCTGTCTTAGCAAAAACACCGCAACGGGAAGCTATAGGATATAGTCTTCCTGCATCGAGACTCAATGTATCAAGTTCGTCAACCGTTATATTAAGCAGAGTTGCCATTTGGTCGATAAATGCACCTGTGCCGCCCGCACAGCTACCGTTCATGCGTTCGTCAAGTCCGCCGTCAAAGAAGATTATCTTTGCGTCCTCGCCGCCTAATTCTATTACGCAAGAGGTGTCCGGCTCTTTAAGCATTACAACCTCACCAGTTGCGAAAACCTCTTGAATAAAGGGAATCTCAGCCGCCTCGGCAAGACCTAAGCCCGCCGAGCCTGAAACAGCGGCGGCAATCTTGCTGTCCCCTGTAATTGCGCTTATGAGCCGTAGCAATTCAGCGGTTTTTTCACGCACCTGTGAAAAGTGGCGCTCGTAACGCTCAAAAAGCACCTCTTCCCTTTTGCGAAGTACAATTTTCGCCGTGGTTGAGCCAATATCAATACCAAGGGAATACTCAGCCACCGTGCTTTCATTACCCATATTCATAACCTCATAATCTGAAAATAATAAGAGAATTGTATCACAAAGATGTTAACAAATCTACATAGATATACATTTCCTATAAAATAAAAGGATCGATTATAAGGCTTGAACATCAATAGAAGTAATGATTACATCATCACAGGGTACATCGTTTACGGTCTTAACAGCCGCTATGTTATCTACTATATCCATTCCCTCAAATACCTGACCGAATACAGTGTGGCGAAAATCAAGCCATGGTGTGCCGCCTAACTCCCTGTAAGCCTCTATAATATCAGAGGGAAAGCCGCTGTCTGTAAGCTCCTCCATCTGTTCGAGCATATTAACAGGTGCAACGCTTGCCTGAACGATAAAGAACTGACTGCCGTTGGTGTTAGGCCCTGCGTTCGCCATAGAAAGGGCACCGCGAAGATTGTGAAGCTCTACATCAAACTCGTCCTCAAACTTGCCGCCCCAAATGGATTCGCCGCCGATACCTGTACCTAAAGGGTCGCCGCCCTGAATCATAAAATCCTTAATAACACGGTGGAATTTAAGACCGTTATAATAGCCGTTTTTTGCGTGGGTTATAAAGTTTTCGGCGGTTTTAGGGGTCTTATCGGGAAAGAGTTTTATCTTAATATCTCCCATATTCGTGTGCATAACTGCAACGATATCTCCTGTTTTTGGGGTTTTAAGCTGTAAAGCGTTCATAAATTTTCTCCTTAAATAATGTGTTAATTGGCTATTTGCCTTATTTTATGCTTGTATTTTACCACCATATATAGTATAATACAAGTACTTTTTGAATATATGTAATTACTTTTAAAGGAGCAACAGTTATGAAATGTCCTTTTTGCGGATTTGAAGAAAGTAAGGTAATTGATTCGAGACCTACCGACGAGGGTCAGCGTATACGCCGACGCCGTGAGTGTCTCAGCTGCGGAAAACGCTTTACCACCTACGAAATAATAGAAAGTCTTCCAATTATTGTTATTAAAAAGGATAAATCACGGGAAACATTTAATAGGGACAAGCTTATGACAGGACTTCTCCGTGCCTGCGAGAAGCGTCCGGTATCAATAGATATGCTTGACAATATGATTGACGAAATTGAAACCGTACTCCAAAACTCCCTTGACCGTGAGGTTAGCAGTGAAAAAATCGGTGAGCTTGTTATGGAAAAACTAAAGGCAATAGACGAGGTTGCCTATGTTCGCTTTGCCTCGGTTTACCGCCAGTTTAAGGACATTAACACCTTTATGCAGGAGCTCAATAAGCTTTTGGAAAACAACTGATTTTCTTAGGAGAGAACAATGAACGATTTTGAGAGAATGGCGGAGCTTTTACTCCCTGACATTGACAAAACCCCCGATTATTACGAGCAAATTTATAAGCCCCGCACCCTGCCTGAGGGAGCAAGGGTTACAAGAATAGCTCCCAGCCCTACAGGATATTTGCACTTAGGCACTCTTTTCGCCGCCCTTGTAAACCGCATTACCGCAACCTCTACGGGTGGGGTATTTTACACAAGAATTGAGGACACCGACAAAAAGCGTGAAATTGAGGGTGGAATAGAGGATATCATTTCCGGTCTTGACCGATTTGGGATAAAGATTGATGAGGGCTTTATCGCCGCTGATAAGCAATCGGGCGAGTACGGACCTTATAAGCAGAGTGAGCGTGCCGAAATTTACCGGACCTACGCAAAGTCACTTATTAAACAGGGTCTTGCCTATCCCTGCTTCTGCACCGCCGAGGAATTAGACGAGGTACGCAAAATTCAAGAGGAGCAAAAGGAGCGCACAGGCTATCACGGTAAATGGGCTAAGCACCGTACCATTACCTTTGACGAAGCAAAAGCTTTAATTGACGAGGGTAATCCCTATGTAGTCCGCCTAAAGTCCCCCGGAAGCGAAGAAAACAGAATAGTTTTTGACGATACGGTAAAGGGCAAGATTGAAATGCCCGAAAACGATGAGGATTTTGTTATTTTAAAGTCAGACGGAATACCTACTTATCATTTTGCCCATGCGGTGGACGACCACCTTATGCACACCACCCATGTTCTGCGGGGTGATGAATGGATTTCCTCTGTTCCCAAGCACATTCAGCTGTTTAAGCTCTTAGGCTTTAAACCGCCTAAATACGGGCATATCTCCCCTATTATGAAGCTTGATAACGGAGCAAAGCGCAAGATTTCCAAGCGCAAGGACCCCGAGGCGGCGGTGCACTTCTTTGCAAGCGAGGGGTATGACAGCGAAAGCGTTATAGAATATCTGATGACGATAGCCGCCTCCGATTTCGAGGACTGGCGCAGAGCTAACCCTGATAAAGCTTACAAGGAATTCAAATTCAATTTGAAAAAAATGAGCGTTTCGGGCGCACTCTTTGATTCGGACAAGCTTAATGATGTATCAAAAACCGTCATTTCAAAGCTTGACAGTAAGACAGTTTATATAAAGCTTACCGATTGGGCAAAGGAATTTGACCCTGAGTTTTACGAGATTTTAACCGAAACCCCCGATTACACAAGGGCTATGCTTTCTATAGACCGTGATGTGCCTAAGCCCCGAAAGGATATTGCTAAGTGGAGTGAGGCAAAGGATTATTTTTCATACTTCTTTGATAAGCTCTACATCCCCGATTTCACCTTGCCCGAAAATATCTCTTCTGCGGATGCGGCAGAGTTTCTTAAATCGTACAAATCGGTTTACAATGTATCTGATGACCGACAGCAGTGGTTTGACAGAATAAAGCAAATCGCACCCGAAATAGGCTTTGCCGCTGAAACAAAGCAGTACAAAGCCGACCCTGACAACTTCAAGGGTCATGCGGGCGATTTAAGCACGGTACTGCGGATTGCAATAACAGGCAGGCGCAACACCCCCGACCTTTGCAGTATTATGCAGGTATTAGGTTATGACACCTGCATTTCCCGCATTGATGCGGCGATTAATTCATTATGAGGAGACTTTAATATGTCAGACACAATTAAAACCGAGGAAACTGCTGCCCCCTCGAATTTTATACACGATTTTATAGACGAGGATTTAAACGAAGGGGTTTATACCCATGTTCAAACCCGTTTTCCGCCCGAGCCTAACGGATATTTGCATATAGGCCACGCCAAGGCGATTACCATAGATTTCGCCACTGCCGAGAAATACGGCGGCAAGTGCAATCTTCGCTTTGACGATACCAACCCCGTAAAAGAGGATGTTGAGTATATAGAGGCTATCAAAGAAGATATAAAATGGCTCGGTTTCCATTGGGACAATGTATATTTTGCTTCTGATTACTTTGATTTTCTTTACGAATGTGCCTTAAAGCTTATCGACAAAGGTCTTGCCTATGTTGACGAAAGCAGTCCGGACGAAATCCGTGAAATGCGGGGCACACTTACCGAAGCGGGCAAGGAAAGCCCATACAGAAACCGCCCTATAGAAGAAACCAAGGACCTTTTCCGCCGTATGACCGAGGGCGAATTTGACAACGGCGCTATGGTATTAAGGGCTAAAATCGATATGTCCTCTTCAAACCTTAATATGCGTGACCCGATTATCTACCGCATTATGAAGGCGACCCACCACCGCACGGGGGACAAGTGGTGCGTTTATCCCATGTACGATTTTGCCCACCCGCTAAGCGACGCTAAAGAAGGCGTCACCCACTCCCTTTGCTCCCTTGAGTTTGAAAACCACCGCCCGCTTTACAACTGGTTTTTAGAGATGTTGGGTATTCCCACCCCGCCCCGTCAGATTGAGTTTGCACGAATGAATGTAAACTACACACTTACAAGTAAGCGCAAGTGCCTAAAGCTTGTAAACGACGGTCTTGTTTCGGGCTGGGACGACCCGAGGATGGCTACAATCTGCGGTATGAGACGGCGCGGCTACCCCGCAAAGGCAATCCGTGATTTTGTTGAAAAAATCGGGGTTTCAAAGGCATACAGCGTAATTGATTACGCCCTGCTCGAGTCCTGTGTGCGGGATTACTTAAATGAGAATGCCCAGCGTGCTATGGCGGTTTTGCGCCCCCTTAAGGTCATAATTGACAATTACCCTGAGGGTAAAACCGAGGAAATCCCCGTTGATATTAACCCTGCAAAGCCCGAGCTCGGCAAGCGTTCTGTAACCTTTTCCAAGGAAATATTTATTGAGCAGGACGACTTTATGTTAGACCCTCCGGGAAAATATTTCCGTCTCTGCCCCACAAAGGAAGTACGCCTGAAGGGCGCATATTACATTAAATATGCTTCACATGAAATTGATGGAAACGGCAACATAACCGCTGTACACTGCACTTATGACCCCGAAAGCTTCGGCGGCGAAACACCTGACGGCAGAAAGGTTAAGGGTACGCTTCATTGGGTAAACGCCGAAGACTGCTTTGATTGCGAGGTTAGGCTTTATGACCGCCTTTTCAATGTTCCCAATCCCAGCGATGAAGAGGGCGTTTCCTCCTTTGCGGATAATCTTAACCCCGATTCACTTACCGTCCTTAAAGGCTGTAAGCTTGATAATTCCCTTAAAGGCGTTAAGGCGGGCGAAACCTTCCAGTTTATGAGACAGGGCTATTTCTGCGTAGACCCTGACAGCAACGAGGGAAAAACCGTCTTTAACCGCACGGTTGCCCTTAAGGACTCATTTGCGAAAAAGGCATAAGCTATGACTGTTAAAGATATTTTTAATTTTCTAAACAAAAAATTCCCCTCCGACACGGCCTGCGATTTTGATAATGTGGGTCTGCTAGTCGGCGACCCTGAAGCAGAAGTTGAAAAGGCTGTTGTCGCCCTTGACTGCACCCCGAGCGCAATTAATACCGCCGTAAATAAGGGTGCACAGCTTATAATAACCCACCATCCTATAATATTTAACCCGCTAAAACAGGTTTTAGCGGGTAGTGCGGTTTATGAGGTTATAAAAAACGGTATTTCTGTGATTTCTGTGCACACTAACCTTGATGTCGGTGTGGGCGGCGTAAACGATTGCCTCTCCTCTGTCCTGTCACTTAATAATGTATCAAAGGTTGCGGCTGAAGATGGGTATTTGCTTAATATCGGTGCGCTTACCTCTCCCCTTTATCCCGATGATTTAGCGGTATATATTAAAGAAAAGCTCGGCGGAGCGGTAAAGTATTTCGGAGCTGATAAGGCGATTAAGCGAGTTTTGCTCTGCTCAGGCAGCGGCGGTTCATATCTTGTAGATGCTGTAAAGCACAGCTGTGACGCACTTATTACCTCCGATGTTAAGCATAATCAGTTCCTTGACGCCCAGCGTCTCGGTATTTCGCTTTTTGATGCGGGACACTTCGAAACCGAAGATGTAGTAACCGAGCCTTTAAAACTGCTTTTGCAGGCGGAATTTCCTAATATTTATTTTACTGCTGACCATTCATATAGAATCAACTACATAATATAGGGACGGCGTTCCGCTCGCCTTTAATTACATAATATGCTAAAACAGCTCGCTCATCAGAGCGAGCTGTTTTGTTATACATTGTGAAAATAATCATATACCTTTTGCGCGGTGCGGGAGTTCATAGAAGGTGCGGTGCAAAGCTCCTCAACGGTGGCATTCTTAATTGCCGATACGGTTTTAAAATGCTTTAAGAGAGCTGTGGCACGGGCTTTTCCTATCCCCTCAATCTCCAAAAGCTCGGAATTAAGCATAGCCTTACTGCGCCTGTTTTTGTGATAGCCTATCGTAAAGCGGTGCACCTCGTCCTGAATTCCTGTTATAAAGGTAAAGGCGGCACGGTTTGATTTAATTGATATATCCCCGCCTTCTGCCGCAATAGCACGGGTGCGGTGCTTTGAGTCCTTAACCATACCGAATACAGGGACGGTTATATTATGCTTTTGCAGAACGGGAGCCACTGCCGACATCTGCCCTAACCCGCCGTCAAGCAGTATTAAATCGGGTAAGACCGAAAATCCTTCGTCTTCACCTTTTTCATATTCTGTAAATCTGCGATCAAGCACCTCCGCCATAGAGCGGAAATCGTCCTGACCGACAAAGGATTTAATTTTAAAGCGCTTGTAAGCGGGCTTAAAGGGCCTGCCGTCTTTGTAGACAATCATACCCGCTACATTTTCGCTACCTGCCGTATTGGAAATATCGTAGGACTCAATATATCTCGGTGCGGTGGGAAGACCTAAAAGCCTGGCAAGCTCATCAAGTACCGATATTTCCCTGCCGGTGCGTTCGGTTTTTTCCGAAATATTTTCGGCGGCATTAGCAAGGCACATATCAAGCACTGCCTTCTGCTCCCCCTGCTTTGGATTGATAAAGCCCACCTTATGACCTGATTTTTCGGTAAGCCAACGCTCGGTTAAAGAAAAATCGGAATCGGTATCGATCAAAATTCTCGGCGGAATATCGGTTTTATCGGAATAATAGCGGTGTAAAAACTCCGCATAAAGACTCTCTCTGTCCGAAACGCCTTCTATTATAAAATGTTGCTTGTCAGAAAGTCGGTAGTTCCTGAAAACAATTACCTCCACACAGGCGGTCTCGCCTATAAGTGCAGACGCAATAACATCCTCCGACCTATACTGTGCTCTTACAACCTTTTGTTTCTCGCGGATTTTGTTTATCGCATTAATGCGGTCCCGTAGTTTTGCTGCGGTTTCAAACTGTAAATTTTCCGCCGCTTCAAGCATCTTTGTATTTAATTTTTCTACAGTCTCCCCGTCCGAATCGCCGTGCTTGATAAAATCTACAGCGGAATTAACCGTTTCGAGGTATTCACCGAGCGAAATTTTACCCCGACAAGGGGCATCGCACAGCCCGATATGATAGTTAAGGCAGGGCTTTGAAGGTTTGTCAAAGCTCCTTGTGCAGTCAGGAAGCTTGAAAATTTTGCGTGCCTCGTCCACCGTTTCCTTTACAACATACGAAGATGAATATGGGCCTATAAACTCCCCGTTTTTATCAACTGACTTCGCCGTAGTAAGCTTTTTCCACCTATCTGCGGTTATTTTAATATAGGAATAACCCTTATCGTCCTTGAGCAAAATGTTATACTTAGGCTGGTTTTGCTTTATAAGGGAGTTTTCGAGAATAAGTGCCTCAAACTCGCTGTCACACAAAATACACTCAAAATCATCGACATTGGAAACCATACGTCTTACCTTTTCGGTGTGCATGTTTCCGCTGCCGAAATACTGGGTAACACGGTTTTTAAGCGCCTTCGCCTTACCAATATATATGATAGAGCCGTTCTTATCCTTCATTATATAAACCCCCGCCGTCAGCGGAAGTCGATTGGCTTTTGCCTTAAGCTCAGTTAACTTTTCTTGGTTGGCATAATAATTCACTAAATCACCTAAACATTTAAAATGAATATTTAAAGGCGAAGTCAATATATCAGATGTTAATTTTTCTAAACAATTTTTATTAACAAATGAGCATACTGTCGCCGAAACTAAAAAATCTGTATTTTTCCTTAACGGCAGTATTGTAGGCGTTCATTGTGTTTTCATAGCCTGCAAAGGCAGAAACAAGCATTATAAGGGTGCTCTCGGGCAGATGGAAGTTAGTAATTAGCGCATCTATCGCCTTAAATTCATAACCGGGATAAATAAATATATCTGTATCTCCCGAGCAGGTGCAAATTTTGCCGTACTGCTTGGCGCAGCTTTCAAGGGTTCTGCAGGATGTAGTGCCAACGCAAATAACCCTGCCGCCGTTTTTCTTGGTACTGTTAATAGTTTCTGCGGCCGCTTGCGGAATATAATAGTGCTCCGAGTGCATTTTATGGTCGGTTATCTCCTCGACCTTTACGGGCCTGAATGTGCCTAAGCCCACATGTAGGGTTACATAGGCGATATTGACACCCAAATTTTTAATTTCGCTAAGCATTTCATTGGTGAAATGCAGCCCCGCTGTAGGAGCGGCGGCAGATCCCGCCTCATTTGAGTATACCGTCTGGTAACGCTCCTTGTCCTCTAGCTTTTCCTTTATATAGGGCGGGAGCGGCATTTGACCGACCTCGTCAAGTACAGCGAAGAAATCCCCTTCACAGGAAAACTCTATCATACGGTTGCCGTCTGGAAGGACATCTGTGACAGTAGCGTTAAGCTTATCCGAAAACTTAAATCTATACCCAGTCTTAGCCTTTTTACCCGGTCCCGCAAGACATTCCCAAAGCTTATTGCCGTGCTGACGGAGGAGTACAAACTCCACAACCGCACCCGTATCCACTCTAACACCGTAAAGCCTTGCCGGGAGAACTCGGGTATCATTAAGTACAAGGCAATCGCCTTTTTTAAGAAATTTCGGCAAATCGTAAAAATGATTATGGGAAATTTTTCCTTCGGTTTTTGATAAAACCATAAGCCTTGAGGAATTCCTGGGCTCTAAGGGTGTTTGCGCTATAAGCTCCTCCGGTAAATCATAAAAAAAATCACTTGTTTTCATAATAATATAAAACTTTCCTTCATTTTTTGCATAAAATAAATTGACAAACATTATTTGTAATGTTATGATAAATGGTAAAAGAATATGCAGCAAACACAATTCTTTTACCTTACGGTTTAATTATATTGCAGTTTTCAATATATATCAAGCCTAAATTTGCAAATATGTTTGCGAAAGGGATGTTTTACTAATGAAAAAATACAATGTAGGTATCATCGGAGCTACGGGAATGGTGGGTCAGCGCTTTGCGCTTTTGCTCCACGACCATCCTTGGTTTAATGTCACAGCCCTTGCGGCAAGCTCGTCTTCTGCGGGCAAAACCTATGAAGAGGCAATCGGCAGTCGTTGGGCTATGAAGGCTACTATACCTGAGAATTTAAAGAATATGGTCGTTTTTGATGCAGAGGCAGATATTGATAAAATCACCGAAGCGGTTGATTTTGTCTTCTGCGCTGTTAATATGAAAAAGGACGAAATCAAGGCTCTTGAGGAAAAATACGCAAAGCACGAGTGCCCTGTTATATCAAACAACAGCGCTCACCGCTTTACACCCGATGTGCCGATGATTATTCCAGAAATCAACGCTGACCATGCTGAGATTATAAATGCTCAGAGAAAGAGACTCGGCACAAAGCGCGGTTTTATTGCGGTTAAGTCCAACTGCTCGCTTCAAAGCTATGTTCCCGCTCTTTATCCACTTGATGAAAAGTACGGAATTGAAAAGGTACTCGTATGCACCTATCAGGCAATTTCCGGTGCGGGCAAAACCTTTGAACGCTGGCCTGAAATGGTAGACAATGTAATACCCTACATCGGCGGCGAGGAAGAAAAGAGTGAAAAAGAGCCCCTTAAGATTTGGGGTAAGATTGAAAATGGCGAGATTGTACCCGCAAATAACCCGAAATTTACTGCGCAGTGCATTCGTGTGCCCGTTTCCGACGGTCACCTAGCCGCTGTATTCGTTGATTTTAAGAACAAGCCCTCAAAGGACGAAATAATTGATATTTGGAACAGCTATTCAGGCGAGCCGCAGGCGCTCTCCCTTCCCCATGCTCCCAATCAGTTCCTCCATTATTATACCGAGGACGATATGCCCCAGACAAAGCTCTGCCGTGATTTAGAAGGCGGTATGGCAGTTTCTGTAGGCAGACTTCGTGAGGATACTCAGTATGACTATAAGTTTGTTTGTGTTTCTCACAACACTTTAAGAGGAGCAGCAGGCGGTGCTGTGCTGTTGGCGGAGCTTCTTTGCGCCAAAGGCTGGATAGACTGATTCACTTTTAAAAGGAGTGGTCTTTTATGAAAAAAAGAATTTTCACGGGAGCCGCAACTGCGCTTATCACCCCAATGAATGAAGACGGCAGCGTTAATTTCAGCCGCCTTACCTCCCTTGTTGACGAGCAGATAAAGGGCGGCATTGACGCCCTTGTTATCTGTGGAACCACGGGGGAAAAATCCACCCTCGGCTATGATGAGCATGTAAAGGTCATTGAGACCGCCGCAAAGGCAAACGGCGGCAGAGTTCCGCTTATTGCGGGTACGGGAAGTAACGATACTGTTTATTCTGTAGGTTTATGCGCCGATGCTGAAAAAGCGGGCGCTGACGCCTTTTTAATGGTCACCCCTTATTACAACAAAACCTCACAACGCGGTCTTGTAGCCCACTATAATTATATAGCAGACCGTGTAAACAAGCCGATTATTCTTTACAATGTGCCCTCCCGTACAGGGGTTGCGATTAAACCTGAAACATATAAGGAGCTATCAAAGCACCCGAATATTGTGGCTACTAAAGAAGCCAACGGCGACCTTGCTGCGATTGCTAAAACCCGTTATTTATGCGGCGATGACCTTGATTTTTATTCAGGTAACGATGACCAAACGGTTCCGATTATGTCTTTAGGCGGTATCGGCGTTATTTCGGTAATGTCAAACTTCCTGCCCAAAGTTATGCACGAAATATGTGCCGAATATTTAAACGGCAACACCGCAAGGGCGGCGGAGCTTCAAATTAAGTACACAGGGCTTATGAACGCCCTTTTCAGCGATGTAAACCCCATACCGGTTAAGGCGGCTATGAATCTTTTGAGTCTTAACGCAGGACCCTGCAGACTGCCGCTTTATCCAATGGAAGAAAAGGCGCTTGAAAACCTAAAATCAAAGCTCCGAGAGTGTGGTTGTCTGTAAAAAAAATTCCATAAAGTTCAGGATGTGAAATAAATGATAAAGGCTATTCTTTGCGGTGCTTCGGGAAAAATGGGAGGCTTTGTTGCCGCCGCCGCCGAGGCTGACGGAGGATTAGAAATTGCAGTGGGTGTTGATAAAATCAATAATGGTGAAAATTTCCCTATTTTCTCCTCTTTTGCCGATATAAATTTAGAAGCAGATGTTATTATAGATTTTTCAAACCCTGCCTTGCTTGACGATTTACTTAATTATGCGGTAAAGACCAATACACCCGCTGTAATTGCAACCACAGGCTACAGTGATACACAGATTGAAAAAATCAAAACTGCGGCTGAAAAAGTGCCGATTTTCTTCACGTTTAATATGTCCCTGGGCGTAAATCTTATAGCCAGCCTTGCAAAAAAGGCGGCGCAGATTTTGGGGGACGGCTTTGATATTGAGATTATCGAAAAGCATCACAACCAAAAGCTTGATGCGCCGTCAGGTACTGCTATAATGCTTGCAAATGCCGTTAATTCGGTTTTTGATGATAAGCTTAATTACGAATATGACCGCCACTCGGTACGCCGTAAAAGGCCTAAAAACGAGATTGGTATACATTCTGTACGGGGCGGCACAATCGTAGGCGAGCACGATGTTATCTTTGCAGGTCACGATGAGCTTATAACAATTTCCCACTCTGCACAGTCTAAGGAAGTTTTCGCTGTGGGCTCTGTGCGTGCCGCAAAATTCCTTTACGGCAAAAAGGCGGGACTGTACGATATGAACAGTATGATGTCCTTTGAGTAAGAATTTAATACTATGTTAAAGAATAAAACGGTCAGCAATTATGCTGACCGTTTATAATATTACCCAGCCTTTTTTAATGCTTCTATTCCTTGCGCGGTTTCGAGCATATTCTCTGCAAATATACCGTAGCCCTTGGTGGGGTCATCGACAAGGACGTGGATTACGGCTCCAATCGGCTTTCCGTTTTGGATAATGGGACTACCCGACACGAGTGTGTCAAGTGGGATACAACAACTTTTTTTGAGCGATTTTTAACCTGTTCTTACCCCAAAATGCTCATTTTAGCTTGAAAATGAGTAAATTTCAGCCTTCGGAATA
>JAEIGA010008828.1_pt1 | contig 15252 bp, 13 predicted proteins | sample 9270691 | NCBI WGS metagenome assembly JAEIGA01 (sample SAMN17057246, study PRJNA624740) | gut metagenome | biome: biome; isolation source: fecal sample | host: Bos grunniens | place: China: Xizang | collected 2019
AGGAATTACAAAAAATCCCACAGTTCCTATTGCTACAATTGATATATAAGAAACGGGATTTCCTATTGGCAATTGTGCAGGAGGAACAAAGGAAAGCGCTAAGGCAAACAAGGCTGCTATAATTCCAACGCCAGCTAATAATTTTAATGCAGGCGCTTTGTAAGGTCGTTCCATATTTGGTTGTTTTTTTCGTAAAACAATTGCAGCCATATACATCATCAAATACATAATAATGTAAACTGCAACAGTCAAAGCAGAAAGCAAAAAGAATGCTACACTAACATCTTTCATTACAAAATACAAACATGCCAAAACAGTAACAATTGCGCCCTGAATCAACATCATATTTTTAGGAGCGCCAGCTTGTGTTGTTTCTGCAAGTTTACTTGGTAAAAGTCCATCTTTTGCTGTGTTTAGCAAACCTTTGCTTGGCCCAGAAATCCAAGACAAAACTCCTCCCAAAGAACCAAACGCGACACAAAATGCAAGAATGTACAAAACCCATTTCATATTTACAGCATCTAGCATAGTTGATAATGCTTGCATTAATCCTGATTCAAGTTGCAACTGAGAATTAGGAACTACAGCTGCAATTGCCAAAGAACCAAAAGTAAACAACGCAAACACAATTACGGAAGAAATAAAAATTGCTAATGGATATTGCTTTTTAGGATTTTCCATTTCGGAAGCATGAACAGCCTGAACTTCAACACCAGCAAAAAGCAAAACTATTCCTGATAAATATGAAAGGTTATTTACATTAGATAAATTAGGGAACCATCGTGGTGAAACTTGACCATTTACAACAGTTGCAACAGCTGTTTCTGAAGCAGTAAGTTCTTCAAAACCTAATGGCTTTTTCATAGCGACCCAAACAATTCCCAAAATTATAACAATTACACCTGGTAAAACTGTTCCTATCAAAAATCCGTAACTCGTAACTTTTGATAAAATTTTTGTTCCACCAAAGGCTATAAATGTTGCAATCCAATAAAAAATAATGATGAACAAACCTGTAAATTTTCCGTTACTTGCAAGTTCAGGTTTTCCAATTCCATAGGCAATAGCAGCGGCAGCAAAAGCTAAAACAGTTGGATACCAAACAACATTCTGAATCCACTGAAGCCATATTGCTGTAAATCCCCATTTTTTTCCAAAGGCAGCACCGACCCAACGGTAAACGCCTCCTTCCTGTCCTGCAAAAGCACTTCCCAATTCAGCAGAAACTAATGCAGCAGGAATTAAGAAAAAAATTGTAGCAAAAGCTATATAAAAGAACATTGTCATTTCTTCAGCGGCCATCAAAGGAAGTCCACGCAAACTAATAATAGCTGCTGCAGTCATAAATGCCATTGCACCTGTTGTAATAAAACTTTTTTTACTCTTTTCCATATTTTCACCTTTTTTAATTAACGCCCGTGATTAAAACTTCCTTTGGGATTTGTAATTTTTTTGCCGTGCTTCGTATGAGGATTTTCTAAAAGTTTTTGAATGGCTCTTTCAATATCTTCTAGCAATAATTCCATCAAATCAAAAGTACAACCGTGGCGAATTAAAACACGCTGAACTACAGTTTTTTCACAATTTGCAGGCAAACTATATGCAGGCAAAAGCCATCCTCGTTCCCTTAGCACATCTGAAAGCTGATACAAATCAAAAGGAATTTTTTCTGAAGGTTCGCCATTGCAATTATCACAATGTTTAAGTTTCCAAGTTACAGCTGGAATTCCTATTTTTGGATCACAATTGTAAACAATTTCAAAAAGCCCTAATTTTTCTATTCCTTTTGCAAAATATTTACCAACCTCGTAGCACCCCTGCTGAACTTTGTAATACCCTTCCCTTCCCAAACGCAAAAGATTGTAGTATTGGCAAACAATTTGCCCACCAGGCCTTGAAAAGTTAATTGCGAATGTTGGCATATTTCCACCCAAATAATTAACATTAAATATTAAATCTTCAGGCAAATCTTTTTTGTCTTTCCAAACGACCCAACCACAACCTAAAGGAGTTAATCCAAATTTATGGCCAGAAGTACTAATTGACTTTACACGAGGAATTCTAAAATCCCAAACTAAATCTGGAGCACAAAATGGAGCCAAAAATCCACCAGAAGCACCGTCAACATGAATAGGAATATCCCATCCCTTTTCTTTTTGAAGAACATCAAGTGCATGAGCAATTTCTTTTACTGGTTCATATTGGCCTGTAAATGTTATTCCCAAAGTAACAACTACACCGATTGTATTTTCATCACATCGTTTTATTACTTCTTCAGGATTTGAAATGTAGCGATTGCCGTCCATGGGAATTTCACGAAGTTCCACATCCCAATAGCGAGCAAATTTATGCCAACAAACCTGAACAGGGCCACAAACCAAATTTGGCTTTTCACAGGATTTGCCTTTAGCCTTTTGACTAGCTTTCCATCTCCATTTCATTGCCATTCCGCCAAGCATACATGCTTCCGAAGAACCAGTTGTTGAAGTTCCTATTGCGTCATTTGGATTTGCATTCCACATACCTGCAATGATATTTACACAACGAGCTTCAATTTCGGCAGTCTGAGGATATTCATCTTTGTCAATCATATTTTTATCAATACAATCGTCCATAAGCTGATGAATTTCTTCGTCAACAAAAGTCTGACAAAATGTTGCCAAATTCTGTCTGGAATTTCCATCGAGTAGCAATTCATCTTTTATTAGCTGACACATAGTTTTAGGGTCAGATTCTTTTTCTGGTAATTTAGTTTTGCTAAGTGGTTTTGTAGCAGAAGTTTTATCAAAGATATCATCATTTGTTGATAATTTAGTAAAATGTAATGCCATTTCTTCTCCCATTGTCTTGATTCTTTTATTATGAATCAATCACAACTTTTTTAATTTTTTTTAAATTTTAGAAAGTTCTGATTGGTACCGTATCAAAACTTATCTAACTCAAAACTAATTCTTTTTTATTTTGCAAGGCAAGTTTTTAATAAATGGACTATACACTTTTAATTTTGTTTTTGATAAAATACCAATCATGAAAAATCAGAAAACCACAGAATTTTTTAATTCAAATCCACTAAAAGTATTTTTTTCATACTACAAACCACATTGGAAAATTTTTGCATTAGATATTTTTTGTGCAATGATGATTTCTGCAATTGATGTTGCATTTCCAATGATAAGCAAATTCACAATCGATTCACTTTTACCAAATAAAAATTTCAAAACCTTTTTTATTTTAATTGCGTCATTAATTTTGGTTTACATTTTGCGCAGGACTTTTACTTGGTTTGTTAATTACTGGGGACATTACTTTGGAACTTTAGTAGAAACAGATATGCGTCGTGATGTTTTTACTCACTTAGAAAATCAGTCATTCACTTTTTACGACAAACACCGCACAGGAAAATTAATGTCTCGTGCAACAACTGACCTTTTTGAAATTACAGAACTTGCTCATCACGGGCCAGAAGATTTTATAATTTCTATATTGACATTACTGGGTTCATTTTTTCTTTTGCTAAAAATCCGCTGGGAACTTGCGATTGTAGTTTTTATTTTTTTGCCAATAATTATTGCAATTATAATGATTTCCCGCCGTTCCCTTTCAGAAAGCTCACGAAAAGTAAAAGATGCAACAGCAGAAATAAACGCAGTTTTAGAATCAAGCATTTCTGGCGTGCGTGTTACAAAAGTTTTTACAAACGAAGAATACGAACTTAATCGTTTTGAAGAAGGAAATAAATTATTTAAATCTGCAAAGAAAAAATTTTACAAACACATGTCTAGTTTCCACGCAAACATAGAATTTTTTAGCAGTTTGCTTAGCATTTTAGTTTTGGCAGTTGGTGGATTTTTTATTATGCAAGATAAAATGTCAATTTCCGACTTAGTTGCAGCAAATCTTTTTATTGCAGCCTTTTCTTCACCAATTCGCCGTTTGTCTTTTTTAGTTGAACAATACACAACTGGAATGGCAGGCTTCAAACGCTTTTTAGAAATTATGAGAGTTGATACAAGCATAAAAGATTCTGAAAATGCTCAAGACATTTTTTGTGCTAGAGGCAACATAAATTTTGAAAATGTAAATTTTTCATACACAGATGGAATTGAAGTTCTAAAAAACATAAACCTTAAAATCACACCAGGGCAAAAATTTGCGTTAGTTGGACTTTCTGGCGGAGGAAAAACTACAATTTGTAATTTACTTCCTCGTTTTTACGAAGTTACAGACGGAAAAATATTTCTTGATGGAATTGATATAAAAAACATCACACTAAAATCTTTGCGCAAACAAATTGGAATTGTTCAGCAAGATGTATTTTTGTTTGCAGGTTCAATAAAAGAAAACATTGCCTATGGAAAACCAAACGCAACTGATGAAGAAATTATCAAAGCCGCAAAACTTTCAGAAATTCACGAAGATATTCTAAAAATGCCACAAGGTTATGATACTTTAGTTGGCGAGAGAGGAATAAAACTTTCTGGAGGCCAAAAGCAACGAGTTTCTATTGCACGATGTTTTTTGAAAAATCCACCAATTTTGATTTTAGACGAAGCAACATCAGCCTTAGACACAGCAACAGAATTAAAAATTCAAAAAGCCTTTGATGAACTTTCAAAAGGTCGAACAACAATAATTATTGCGCACAGACTTTCAACAGTAAAAAATGCAGATTGCATCGCAGTAATCGGTGACAAAGAAATAAAAGAACTTGGCACCCACAATGAACTAATTTTGCAAAACGGAATTTACGCAAAATTACACAATACAAAAACAGAATAAATTTTATAAACTAGGAAAATATTATGCAAATACAAATTTTTGGAACAAACAAAAACTTTGATTGTAAAAAAGCACAAATGTGGTTCAAAGAACGCAGAATCAACTTTCAGTTTGTTGATTTAAAAGAAAAGCAAATGAGCAAAGGTGAATTTGATTCAGTTGTGCAAGTTCTTACAAAAACCCAAGGAAATCGCCAAGATGCAATTCTTTCTATGATTGATAAATCTTCAAAAGATTATTCAAGCATTGCATATCTTGATGATTCAGAAATTGAAGATAAACTATTCAACAACCAGAATTTACTAAAACAGCCAGTAGTTCGCAATGGAAAAACACAAGCCACAGTGGGACTTACACCAAAAATCTGGGAAACTTGGAGCTAATCATGAAAGAAAATAAAATCGGCCTTGTACTTGAAGGTGGCGGCCACAGAGGAATTTACACAGCAGGAATTCTTGATGTATTTGCACAAAACAATATTTCTTTTGATGGAATAATGGGCGTTTCTGCAGGATGTATTCACGGGGTAAGTTTTTTATCAGGACAAATAGGTCGTTCAGTAAGATATACAACTAGATTTTGCAAAAATCCTTCTTACATGAGTTTTAAATCCTTAATCAAAACAGGTGATTTTTTCAATGTTGATTTTTGTTATTACAAACTTCCAGAAACACTTGATCCTTTTGATAATGACGCTTTTGACAAAAACCCAACACCTTTTTACGCAGTGTGTTCAGATGTAAAAACAGGAAAAGCAGTTTATCATCAATGCGACACCGTAAGAGGTGAAAAAATCAAATGGATTCAAGCATCTGCATCAATGCCACTTGCTGCAAAAATCGTAAAAATTGATGAAGGTGAATTTCTTGACGGTGGAATCACAGATTCAATTCCAATAAAAAAAATGCAAGAACTTGGATATTCCAAAAACATCGTAATATTAACACAAGAAGCAGGATACAGAAAAAAGCCAAACTCACTTTTGCCATTGATTAAACGGGTTTACAAAAAATACCCAGAATTAATTAACGCAATCCAAAACAGACACATAATTTACAACCAACAATTAGATTATCTTGAAGAACAAGAAAAATTAGGCAATGTAATAATTATTCGTCCATCACAAAAACCACAAGCTGGAAGAATAGAAAAAGACAAAGAAAAAATTCTTTCAACATATAATCTTGGTCGCAATGATGCAGAAAAATTATTAGAAACAGTAAAAAACTTTATTTGCTAATTCATTTTTCTTGACCGCTTAATTTGCTCGTAGTTATTTTCCTCTGTGGAGGTATGATTAATGAAAAAAATCATAACAATAATAACTACAATGGTGATAGCTATGAGCAAACTAATTTCACAAACAACTTTAACTGCAGAAGAATCAAATCCAAACAAAATGGGATGGATGCAAGGATTTCCACCTCCAAAGGATAGAATCATTTCTGCAGCCGACGGTTCCTTTTTTGATTTTCCTGCACTTAGATACAGCGTAAATCACATGAGAGAATTTTTCCCAACAAGGAATGTTCCTTCAGCAAAAGAAGATTATTATTCATTCAAAGAAAAAATCGACAACAACATTGACCAAGTCGCATTTATTCCTTGGAATGATACAAATCCAATGACCTGGAAAGAATCTTTAGACAAAAACTATGTTGACGGAATTATAATTCTTCACAAAGGCAAAATCGTTTATGAAAAATACCTTGGAGGATTAAAACCAGACGGATTACACGCTGCAATGTCAGTAAGTAAATCTTTTACAGGAACTCTCGCATCTATTTTGATTGCAGAAGGGACAATCAATCCAACAAAATTAGTATCAGATTATGTACCGGAATTGGCAACATCAGGATTCGGTGATGCGACAGTTCAAGAAGTATTAAACATGACAACCGCAATCCAATACAGTGAAGATTACAACAATCCAAAAGCTGAAATTTGGCAATTTTCCGCAGCAGGCGACCCATTCCGCCCAAAAGATTACAAAGGCCCACAAAATTACTATGAATATTTAGAAACTGTCAAAAAACTTCCTAATCAAAAACACGGAGAAATTTTTGGCTACAGAACTGTAAACACAGAAGTAATGGGATGGATAATTTCTAGAGTAACAGGAAAATGTATCACAGAATTAATTTCCGAAAAAATATGGATTCCATTGGGAACAAAATACGACGGTTACTATCAAGTTGACCCTGCCGGAAAAGCATTTGCAGGTGGTGGCTTCAACTTGAATTTGCGTGACATGGCTGCCTTTGGTGAACTTATCAGAAAAGGCGGAAAGCGTGGCAGTGAACAAATAATTTCTCCAGAAGCAATAAAATTAATTTCTGGTGGAGGAAGCCCAGAAGCCTTTGCAAAAAGCGATGAATATCCATTACTCAATGGATGGAGTTATCACAATATGTGGTGGATTACAAATAATGAACACAAAGCGTTTATGGCTCGTGGAGTTCATGGACAGGCAATCTACATTGACCCAACAGCAGAAATGGTAATTGTAAGATTTGCATCAAATCCACTTTCATCAAACAAATACATTGACCCGCTTTCTATTCCAGCTTACGAGGCAGTAGCAGAATACTTAATGAGTAAATAAAAAAGGGACTGTCTAATTAGTTTCAACAAATGTCATTCCGAACTTGATTCGGAATCTGTAATCAGTTCAACAGAAGTCATTCCGAACTTGATTCGGAATCTCATAAAATGTTGTAAAATATAATATCCAAAAAAAAATGTCATTCTGAATTAATTTCAGGATGACATTTTTTTTACATTAAACAAATATATCAAGTTAGTATAAAAACTAAATTATAAAGATTTTACAATTCCATAAACACAGTCACCAGCTTTTTCAACATGGCGAACAATATCAATATAATTAAGTTCGCTTCTTACATCTTTTCCATCTTCAATACGATGTCTAGCAAGAACTTTTAATTCACCCTGTGTTTTATCAATATTTTCTTCCATTTCTGTATAAAGTTTTCGCTCTTCTACTGTAATACCAACTACCAAGTGATGACTTACATAATCAAAGAATTCTCTTACTTGTGCCATATAAGGTAAAAGTTTTTCATAAGAAGAAGTTTTTCGTTCCACATTTTTTTCAATATACTTTTGCAAAATATGAACAATAGAAGCACATTCATCACTTAATGCTTCCATTCCATTTGTAACCTGCAACAGTTTATTAATTTTTGTCTGCATAGCTGAACCAGTTCCACTCATTTGGAAACAAGCCATTAACAAACTAGATATTTCTTCATTCATTTCGTCAATATAATTTTCTTGAGCCAACACAGTTGCAGAAATTTCTTCAATAGATTTTTCGTCATAACCTTCAAGAGCAACATAAACTTCATCAAGCATATCCATCACTCTAGCAGCCATTCTTGCAATTTCTTTTTCAACCTGCATTACATACAAATCAACAGTATTTCTTGTTTTTGAAATAATAATAGGCATTTTATAATGAGTATTATCTTTTACAGCTGAATCTTTTACAACTTTAGAAGCTAATTTTGCAATTTGATTTACAAAAGGAAGGAAAATAATAGTTGCACAAACATTAAATACAGTATGCAACATTGCAATATGAGTTGTAATATTAGCAGGTGAATTTGTTATAGATACAGGTAATGCAGCATCATAGAAAGGTTTACCAGGCACTAAAATATCAACAAGTGCAAGGAAAGGCTTAAACAAAATCAACGCAATAATTGTTCCGCAGATATTAAAGGCAACATGAACAAAAGCTGCTCTTTTTGCATTTGCACTAGCATTCAAAGAAGAAAGAACAGCATCAATTGTTGTACCAATATTACTTCCCAAAACTAACGCAGCAGATAATTCCCAATTCAATGAACCAGAAGCAGCCATTGTCAAAACAATTGCAGTAAAAGCACTAGAAGAATGAATCAAGGCAGTAAGAGCTGCTCCTATCAAAACTCCAAGAATCACTCCCCATGCACCTAAATCAGTAATTCCATTTATAAAAGCAACAGATTCTGGATTTAATTTTAATGTATCACCAAGCAAATCAAGCCCAAGGAATAACATTCCAAAACCCATAAACATATCGCCAAAATCTTTAATACGATATTTTTTTAAGGCTTTCATAAAAAAACCAATTCCAACTAGTGGAATTGCAAATGCAGAAATACTAAATGAAAAGCCCAACAAAGAAACAATCCACGCAGTAACAGTTGTTCCTATGTTTGCACCAAAAATAATTCCAATTGCTTGTGTTAATGACAAAATCTCAGCATTTACAAAACTGACAACCATAACAGTTGTAGCACTTGAAGACTGAATAATAGAAGTAACTAAAAGCCCCGTAAGAACTGCTGTAACGCGATTACCAGAAATAATACTTAAAAGTTTTTGAAGTTTATTTCCTGCTCCTTTTTGGATTCCGCTACTAAGCAAATCCATTCCAAAAAGCAAAAGTGCCAACGCACCTATAAATCCAAAAACTGCCGAAACAATAGATAAAAACATAAGTCCTCCGACTCTAATTTCTGTCAAAAGTATATAAAAAAAATCAAAATATTGTATACTATACACTCACAAAAAAAATTAAATTTTATAACACATAGTTATAAAGAAATAACATCACGAAAGCACAAGACTACAAGCTTTTTCCAAAATCACAATCAATTGTGAATATTTCTTCTTAATAACATCTTCATCTTCATTATTCATATACTCAAGTTCTGCATGGAACAATCTATCTTTTCCAGAAATAGGCATATATTCAATTTCATTTTGCGTGTAATAATGCTCAATACAACCTTTTGGAAGAATATAAACACGAGCCGCTTCTGCTGCTGCAAAAATCAAATATGCAAGATTTTTTACCAACGGAATCGTTCGAGCCAAAGGCAAAGGCAACACATCTGCAAGTTCATTACCAATTTTCATTACAGCTTGCAAAATTACAGTTTTGAATGTATCCAAATCTTCAATTTTTTCATATTTATTGAATAAAATCTTTACTTTTTCCACAAGCAAATCAATTTCGGGGCTAATTGAATTATCAATTTCAGCAACAGCCTTTCCAATATTCACAAGGAACAATTCCAATTTGCAAACCAATCTTTCCAAATCAATAGGAACTTGCAATTCCTTCTTTGTAAAAAGCAAATTATAAAATGGTTTCTGCTTTTCTTCCTGTTTCATAAGCCATTCCAAAGGCCTGTTATCTTCGCAAATCACATCACGCAATTTTCCACGGAACAAAGAATCCAAATCCCCAATAATTCTTCCGTTAGTTCCCAAAAGCGAACAAACCTTAAAAAATACGCCAAGTTCGTCTTTTCCGCCAACATCAATAATTCCCGTGCCTGCCGACCCAAGTTTATTATTCACATAGCCTAGCAAATTAGAAAACAACTTTTGGTCAGTATAACCTTCCACAAAAATCTGATTATCAGAAAAGAAAAACTGCTTGTGATAAGTATTAAATCGTGGCAAAAATCTTCTGAACAAAACTTCATCTTCACTAGAAAGATTTTCCACATAAGTTGGAACATGATTCACATGACAAACAACAACCCCAAGCAAATCTTCAGGCTGCTTTAAATCAATAAAAAACGGTGAATGAGTAATCAAAAAGAAAATCCTGTGTGAATCAGACGCCACAACTTTTCTAATTTCATTCATAAAAAACAACTGAAACTGTGGATGCAAATGAAGTTCCGGCTCGTCCAAAATCAAACATTTAGAATCACAACTATAAAGCGCAATCAAAAGCGTAATAATTTCTTTTAATCCGTGGCATTCCCCATCTTTTAAGTTATATTCAACACAACGCAACTTATTAATTACAATAGGAACAATCACACCATTTCGTTCTTCAAATTTGATAGATTTTCCAAACATATTAGAAAGCACATCTTCAATCTTTTGCCGAACCTTCAAATCCGTATTCAAAATCTGCAAAAGAGACTCTTCATTTGCCCTATCAGAACGCAAAAAAGTCACAGGATATCCAGCGCCTTCAAATTGCAACGCCAATTGTTCCGAAAGCAGCGTCTTTCCCGAACCATTAGGCCCAACAATCAAATTAATTTGAGACCACTTAGATTTTCTAAAAACCGCCTTTCCCCACAAAAACGGCAACTTTACTTTAGTTTGAACACGAACCATCACTTTATGATAACCCCAAAAAAAATCCCACGCAAGCAAAATTTGTCAAGTAACTTTTTTTCAGGAAGATGGTACAGACTCATTCGAAAAAAGATATCCACACTAATTAGATTTATGTTTATTATCTAAGGGTAAAATTTTTGATTTTTAAATATAAACTTCCGTCCCAGTCTCCAACTACAAATTCATCTGCAAAATCATCTTTGTAAGATAATGTTTCTTCAATGAAAGATGGAACAAAATTTTCATTATCATAAACAATATTTAAATCATAATGAATAAGTTTTTTAGATTCGTATTCTTGCTTTCTATTATTCACAACAGATTTTATATAAGAATAAATTTCATTTATTGAATTAAAATTAATTTTTATGTTTCTTTCTGCATATCTAGTTAATTCTTCTTCGTAACCTTCATCACCAAAAGTTAAACCATTTATAGTAAGTTCTACAGAACCTACACCATCACTTACTGTAACAATTCCAGTAACTGCATTTGGAATAATATCAGAAACAGAATATTCAAAACTGTAATTTAATAAATTCCGATTATTCCATTTTTCCCCCATCTGATTAAAAAGAACTTCATCATAAGACCAAGTTTGAACTGGTTCTCCTTTAAAATTACATGAAGAAAATATCGATGTCATTAAAAGACATCCTAAAAAAGTAAATGCATTAAATTTCATAACTATCTCCCCTAAAAAAGTTTTTATCTTACATTACTTTAGGTTTTAATATATTAGTTTGACTTAATTTATACTGATAATAATATGATGTTCCCTCTATTGAACGATCTGTATTATCATTAGTAAGAGGCCCCATACCAAAATTCATTACTCCACTTAAATAATAACCATTTCTTGAACCTCCCCAACCAGTGTTACAATGAATAAAGTTATCAGTAATTGTAATTATATTTGAACCATTAGTAGCAGTACAAGTCATATTGTAATATCCATCAATTATAAAAGCATGTCCACCTGAATATGAAACACTTGAAGTTGTCCAAGTCCACCAAAGAAATCTATGATTTTTAGTAGTTGTTTTCTTCATAGATTGTCCGCAAATTGGAACTGGACATCCTGCATCAATTGATTTTTTTATATTATCAAAAGAATAACCACTAGTACTAGAATAAGTATACCCTTGAGATTTTAAATAAGCTAAACGGTTACTTTCATAAGTACTCGTTCCATCTGATTTATATGTAGATTTACACCCCTCAGCAACATCATACAAAAAAGCTCCAAGCTGAATCCTAAGATTTTCAGAACTAAGGGCATGAGGAGTTTTTACAGATGTTAAAACGTTAAAATCATATTTTCCATCCCAGTTTTTTGCCAAAGACCATTTATTTTTTATTGTATTTAAATTTGGAGAAATTGTTGTTTTTGCATATTTATGAAAAGCCATAATTTGAGCAACCTGAATTGCACCACAACCAACATAGTACGAATCTCCTCCTTTTACGGCAATAATACAATCATTAAATGGAGAAGGATTCTGGTTCCAGTTTATAGGTAAAATACATTTTGTATTACCGTAATTTTTTTTCCATGCAGAATAAGTGTAATTCCACTATTAGCAATATCTTTATAAGCAGAACGATCTTTATAAACATATATATCTTCATCTGTAATCGAGTTCCATTCTTCTACAGTATTTAAAACATAATTGCTTAAGCACTCTGCAAACATAATAGAAAAGTCATCATTAGAAATATCACTCTTAAATTCTGAATCAACAAGAGCAAGAACATTTCCAACTCTTTTGTCGTCAGATGTAACTGCATACAATTCTTCATCATCAGTTTCAAGGGAATATAAATCAAAATTAATTTCATTACATTCTTCTACAATCGCAGAACGAGAAGGATTTAATTTTGCAGGAACAACAATAGATGCTTCATCAATCTTAGACATTTTGACAGAACTAGTTTCAGCACTTCTTCCTTCTTTTTCCAAAATAGCAAGAATTGCATTTTCAACTTCAGTTTCTGAAGACTTCCAGTTACCAGTTAGTGCAAGTTCAATTAAATGATCTTTTCTTTCTACAGATACAGTAGACTGTGACTCAATCAGATTTTGGTTGAACAGATTTTCACATCCAACAAAAACCAAGAAAATTGACAACACTATGGCTTTACAGAATATCGTAGTTAACTTTTTTAACATAAACACTCCTCAAATATAAAATTATAAGAAACAAAAATCCCTACACTATATAATTCGCAAAAAGATGATTTTTCGGCAAAGAAATCTAAAAAAAATTCGGCTGAAGCAAACTACAACAGTTTTTAAATACGAGCCTAGTGTACACTAGGCTAAGGAGTTGCATAACTCCTTATTAGCAAATCCTCGTAAACTCGGATTTGCTAATAATTTTATCCAAAATTTTTGGTACCATTCAGCAACACTCACAGACACAGGAGTATTTTATGAAAAAAACTATACTTTTATATTCTTTACTATTTTTATTTACAAGTGTGTATGCTATTTCTCCTATAAAAGAGAATACACTTGTTATTGATTTAAAATCATTAAAATCAGTACCTGAAGATAACATTAAAATTTATAACAAATCAAATGTATCCTCGTATAAATTCGCTATTTATGGATACAGTATTATTGCAGATGATTGGCTTCCAATAAATAAATTTCAACAAAAAGATATGGTAAAATCTCCAGACAGTTGTCATATATCATTTAATTTTGAATCATATAATGTAAGTCATATTGCTATTGGTACAAATAAAGGTTTTATTACGCAATACTCCACATCTGTGAAAAATGATGACTTAGTAATTATAATTGAGAATATTGATACATCTTCAAATTTAATAGATGACTGCACAATGGAAATACCCCCTATTCAGCACGAAATAAAAAAAGTTATTTCAGTACCAAATGTAAAAAAAGATATTATCTATGATTCAGCTTTGTCTGCTTGTGTTGATTTTTTTAATAAATCAACATTTGTTATTGAACATAAAGATAAAGAAAGTGGTACTATAAAAGGGAAAACAGATAAATATATTTTTACTATAGAAGTAAAAGATGAGAAATATAGAATTACCGTAAATGATATCATTAATGAAAAAGGCCACATACATCCTTCCGATCTTGAATCAATATTTAATACTTATGCATCATACGTTGGCTTTAGCGAAAATAAAATAAACAGTCTCATTATTGTTATTAGTAAGTGCATTCAAAATTCTGATTGGTAAATATAAAAAAAATAGAAAATTGCAGAATTTAGCTTAAAATAAAGTTTAAAACTAAAGCACTTTATTTCTACCAAACTCAACTTAGCTGCTTGTATGCAAAAATTAAATATTTGCTGGTGCAATTGCTTTTATCGCTTTTCCTCCTACAGATGCTCTTTCTAAAAAAAATATGATACATCAATAGTAAAGATAAACATATTTTTACGGAGGAAATTATGTCATATGATTCAATGGTAGAACAAATAAAATCTGTTCCTCAAGAATGTCTTGAAGAAATTGAAAATTACATACAGTACATTTTATACAGACATTCTATTGTCACAACAACAACCAAAAATAAAGATTTATCAAAATACTTTGGTTCCGTAAATTTCCCCCAAGATGGTCTTTCTTTTCAAAAGAAAATAAGAAATAAATGGAATTAATTCCAGCTTCTGCAATCATAAAAAAAATCCCACTTATTACAGCTGATAAAGGCTTCAAACAAATAACAGAATTAGATTTAGAATTGATTGTTCCAATTTTGTAATATTAAAATAATCCGAAGCAAATTACATCATTTTCTTCCAGTTTTACGAGGTTTACACTCACGCCCATTACCCTGTCTTTACAAACAAATCCTCGCGAAGGGCGTTAGTCCTGAGCAAATCCGTGTGGCAATATAATGCAAAACTTTTAAGATAACTATTTTTATAAATTCTAATTTTACTTAACAGAAGAATATAATTTCACCAAAAAATTCTTTCCATTTAGAAATAATTTCAAAAGTACGACCTTCAATAACTCGAAGTAACAAATTTAAGGTGTGTGATGGAATTTTTGAATTGTTATTTGCGACAATACAGCCTTGTTTTTTAGTAATCCATATCTTTGTTGCATTTTGTACAGGAGTTCCTTCTGCAATGTGAACATGAATTGGTTCTCTAGGATTACCTTCGTTTGACCAAAAATAAATTACATATTTTCCAATTTTAAATATTTGCGGCATTATCAAAGCCTCCGGTTCTTGCAAATTCAAAAATCATGTGAGCTTCAGATTCAACAAGTTCCTTTAGATAATCCATTTCATTTTCTGTAAAATTA
>JAEIGA010008829.1_pt1 | contig 15251 bp, 15 predicted proteins | sample 9270691 | NCBI WGS metagenome assembly JAEIGA01 (sample SAMN17057246, study PRJNA624740) | gut metagenome | biome: biome; isolation source: fecal sample | host: Bos grunniens | place: China: Xizang | collected 2019
AGAGAAGATTTCGCGTAGATTTAGACTAAATCTTACGCGTCCGCAGCTACGTTCGCAGGCTCACTTCGCACAAGAACGCAAGCGTTCTTGCTTCGCGACCAAGGTCGCTTGTTCCGCCAACCCGCATATTAAATTGATAACAGTATAAACTTTTTTCCGTAGAGAAGATTTCGCGTAGATTTAGACTAAATCTTACGCGTCCGCAGCTACGTTCGCAGGCTCACTTCGCACAAGAACGCAAGCGTTCTTGCTTCGCGACCAAGGTCGCTTGTTCCGCCATACCCGCAAACTAAAAACTAAAAGATAATAGATAATAGATAATAGATAATAGATAAATATCGACTATAAGATTTTATCATAAAAATAGCCGATTGTCAAGAGAAAAAGCCTTACAAAAGAAGGCTTTTTCTCTTTGGCGCGGTTTATTATTCGACTCCCGCGATGGCGCCTACGTCGTTGAGGATGTACTTAGGTCTGTACGCGAATTTATCGAGGTCCTCCATATGGGTAACTCCCGAAAGCACCAGCACCGTATCTATATCGGTTTCAATTCCCGCTATAATATCCGTATCCATTCTGTCACCGATAAGCACCGCGTCCGCTCTATGGCAGCCAAGCACCTTAAGTGCGTGTCTCATCATCAGGGGGTTGGGCTTTCCTACGTAGTAGGGCTTTTTGCCTGTGGTTAATTCAATAGGAGCGATAAGCGCGCGGCAGGCGGGGATTATTCCGTCCTCGGAGGGGTCTACCAGGTCGGGGTTGGTTCCTATAAGCTTTGCGCCGTTCATTACCAGCCGAGAAGCCTTTTCTATCTGCTCATAGTTTATAGATTTAGGACCTCCGAATACCACGTAGTCGGGGTTTACGTCGTTCATACTGAAGCCCGCCTCGTAAAGCGCATAGGTAAGACCGGGGTCACCGAGAACGTAAGCTGAGCCTCCGGGGCACTGGCTCTGCAAGAAGGCTGCGGTAGCCTGAGCGCTGGTATAGAAGTGCTCCTGACCTACGTGAAGTCCCATTCTTTCAAGCTTTTGAGCCAGCTCTCTGGGAGAGCGTCCCGAGCCGTTGGTCAGAAAGAGAAAGTTTTTGTTGTTGTTCTCAAGCCATTCGATAAATTCCTTTACGTGGGGGATGAGACGGTTGCCGTGATAGATAACACCGTCCATATCACAGATAAAGTTGTCCTTGTTGCGGATTGCTGAAATATCCATCTTCGTCTTCTCTTTGATTTTTTGGTTCATATTATTTGTCGTCATCCAGCTTGAGCACAGCCATAAACGCCTCGGGGGAGACCTGAACCGAGCCCAGCTGACGCATCTTCTTCTTACCCTCTTTTTGCTTCTCGAGCAGCTTTTTCTTACGGGTAATATCACCGCCATAGCACTTTGCAAGGACGTCCTTACGCATAGCCTTGACCGTCTCACGGGCGATTATCTTAGAGCCGATAGCCGCCTGTATGGGCACCTCGAAGAGCTGGCGGGGGATATTGTCCTTGAGCTTTTCGGCTATTCTTCTTGCTCTTCCATACGCCTTTTCCTCGTGAACTATGAAGGACAGCGCATCCACCTGCTCGCCGTTGAGCAGGAAATCAAGCTTTACAAGCTTACTTGGAACGTAGTCACCCAACTCGTAGTCAAGGGATGCGTAGCCTCTTGAGCGGCTTTTGAGGGCGTCGAAGAAATCGTATATTATCTCGTTGAGAGGAAGCTCATAATGGAGCTCCACACGGGTTGTGTCGATATATTTCATATCTATGAAATTTCCGCGTCTGTCCTGACAGAGGTCCATAAGACCGCCCACGTATTCGGTGGGGGTGATAATATTAGCCTTTACGATAGGCTCGTAGGCTACGTCTATCTCATCTGCCGTGGGGAAGTTTGAGGGGTTGTCTATACGCACAAGCTCGCCGCTCTTGCGCTTTACCTCGTAGATTACCGAGGGAGCGGTGGTTATAAGGTCGAGATTGAACTCGCGCTCAAGTCTTTCCTCGATTATCTCCATATGAAGCAGTCCAAGGAAGCCGCAACGGAAGCCAAATCCCAGCGCGATGGAGGTCTCGGGTTCAAAAACCAGAGCCGCGTCGTTGAGCTGGAGCTTTTCAAGGGCATCGCGAAGGTCTCCGTATTTTGCTCCGTCAGCGGGGTATATACCCGCATAGACCATGGGCTGAACCGCCTTGAAGCCGGGCATAGCCTCGCTTGCGGGGTTACTGTCGAGAGTTACAGTGTCGCCAACTCTCGTTTCGCCCACGCTCTTTATGGAAGCGGTTATATATCCTACCTCGCCTGCGCGGAGGATATCTGCCTTTTGCAGACCGAAGGCGGTCATATATCCCACGTCCACCACGTCAAAGGTAGCCCCATTACTCATAAGTCGTATCTTATCTCCGCTCTTGACCGAGCCGTCGAATATTCTGACGTTTACCACGACTCCAAGATAGCTGTCGTAGTATGAATCGAATATGAGCGCCTTGAGGGGAGCGTTTTCGTCACCCTTGGGTGCGGGAATACTGTCTACCACGGCTTGGAGCACCTGCTCGATATTAAGTCCCGTCTTTGCTGATACTGCGGGACAGTCCTCGGCGGGAATACCTATAACGTCCTCTATCTCTCCTCTTACGCGCTCTATGTCGGCAGAGGGGAGGTCTATCTTGTTTATAACGGGAACTATTTCAAGGTTAGCGTCCACCGCCAGATACGCGTTGGCAAGGGTCTGCGCCTCTATGCCCTGAGTGGAGTCTACCACAAGGAGCGCGCCGTCGCAGGCATTGAGCGAGCGAGAGACCTCGTAGTTAAAGTCAACGTGACCGGGAGTGTCTATGAGATTGAACTGATAGGTTTCACCGTCGGGGGCGGTATAGCTCATTCTGACCGCTCTCGCCTTTATGGTGATACCTCTTTCACGCTCAAGGTCCATATTATCCAGAAGCTGCTCCTCCATCTCACGCTTTGAGACTGCCTCGGTAGCCTCAAGTATTCTGTCGGCAAGTGTGGACTTGCCGTGGTCTATGTGAGCCACTATGGAAAAATTCCTTATATTATCCTGTCTTTTGGTGCTTGACATCTTACTCTCCGTTTGAAGTGTTTTTTTCAAACTATATTATACAATAAAATTTGATTTTTCACAATAGTTTTTTTACAAAAGAATAACTTTTTTAAGCTGATGCGGAGTCACGGATATGGGCATTTATGGAGGAGGGCAAGAGAGGTCCTTGCCGAAATTTTGATTAAAAAAGAATAATCACCAAAAAATAGCCTCCGACATACTATGGTAGCAGAGGGGCAACCCCCTTAAAAGTATTTATCGGAGGATATTTTTATGAATAACTGTCTTTGCAATCTTTTCGGCGGCGATAACATCTGGTGGATCATCATAGTTCTTATCATACTCTTCAGCTGCTGCGGAAGCTTCAACGGCTGCGGCTGCTAAAAAAACATCCCCGACGGGAATACCCGTCGGGGACTTTTATTGAATAACTGTTATACAAGCTCCGCTAGGTCGTATATGAGACGCTCGGTCTTTTCCCAGCCGAGGCAGGGGTCGGTGATAGACTTGCCGTAAACGCAGTTCTCGCCTATCTTTTGCGTTCCGTCCTCAATATAGCTTTCTATCATAAAGCCCTTTACCAGCTTTTTGATGTCCTCGGAGTGGCGGCAGGAGTGGAGGACCTCTTTACAGATGCGTCCCTGCTCCAGATATTTCTTACCGGAATTTGCGTGGTTCGCGTCAACTATAAGCGCGGGGTTCGCGAGGTTTCGCTTCATATATTCGCCGTAAAGATGGGCGAGGTCCTCAAAGTGATAGTTGGGAAGCGACTCTCCGTGCTTGTTTACGTATCCGCGAAGTATGGCGTGAGTCAGGGGGTTGCCCTTGGACTGACATTCCCATCCGCGGTAGAGGAAGGTGTGGGAGTGCTGAGCGGCGGTGATGGAGTTGAGCATTACCGAGATATCTCCGCCCGTGGGGTTTTTCATTCCTACGGGAATATCTATTCCGCTTGCCGCCAGACGGTGCTGTTGATTTTCAACCGAGCGAGCTCCTATGGCAACGTAGGACAGCAGGTCGGAGAGGTAGCGGTAGTTCTCGGGGTAGAGCATTTCGTCGGCACAGAAGAGCCCTATTTCCTCGATAGCTCTCGTATGCAGACGGCGAATGGCTATTATACCCTCAAGCATGTCCTCAGCGGCATTGGGATTGGGCTGATGCACCATTCCCTTATATCCGTCGCCGGTGGTACGGGGCTTATTGGTATATATACGAGGAATTATAAGTATTTTGTCGGCTACCTTTTCCTGAATCTCTGCGAGGCGGGATATGTAATCAAGGACCGCATCCTCACGGTCTGCGGAGCAGGGCCCGATAACAAGGATAAGACGGTCGGACTTGCCCGTAAATACGTCGGCTATCTCGGCGTCACGAAGAGCCTTCTTTTGGGCGTATTCGGATCTGAGAGGATACCTTTCCTTAAGGTCCATGGGAATTGGAAGCTTACGAATAAAATTCATATTTTTTTGCATGACATATACCTGATTTCTTGAAGTTATAAACAATATTGTATACTATTTTCCACTTTTTGTCCACATGTAAATGAAATTTTTTTGAAAAATGGGGTAAAAAGATTGACGAAATCCCAAAATTTTGCTATTATAGTAAGTAAGAATAGCTTTAGGAGGCAATATGAAGGGCTTTATTCAAATATCACCCGAAGAGCTTGGAAATGCTATGAAGTGCATAGGCTCGGATTGGATGCTCATAACCGTACGTGATGAAAAGCAGGGCAGAGCAAACGCCATGACCGCCAGCTGGGGCGCTATGGGCGTTTTGTGGAACAAAAATATATGCGTGTGCTTCGTGCGACCTCAAAGACATACCTACTCCTTGCTTGAGAATGAAAGCGAGTTTTCAATAGCCTTTATGGGCGAGGAGCACAGAGCCTCTCTCGGTCTTTGCGGAAGAGAGAGCGGCAGGGATTGCGATAAATTAAAGAGCTGCGGGCTTACCGTCAATGATGAATGCGGGGTTCCCGTTATAAACGAGGCGAAAACCGTGCTCGTATGCAAAAAGCTTTACGAGGATGATTTAAGAGAGGATTGCTTCCTTGACAGCTCGCTTCTTTCCAATTACGCAAAGGGCGATTACCACAGATTTTACGTGTGCGAGATAAAGGAAGCTTATAGAAAGGGATAAGAATGGATATTTACACAGAAGTAGAAATACTTGCCAAAAACGCCAAAAGAGCTTCGCGCTCGTTGGCACTTGCATCCGAGAAAGAGAAAAATACGCTCCTGCTTACGCTTGCCGAGCTTCTAAGGAATGAGAGCGGCGAAATAATAAAGGCTAATGAGCAGGACCTCGCCGCCGCGGAGAAAAACGGTGTTCCAAAGGCTATGCTTGACCGCCTTATGCTAAGCGAGGGCAGAATAGATGGGATAGCAGAGTCGCTTCACAGCGTTGCCGCCCTTGAGGACCCCATAGGTAAGGGCGACGTGTGGTCGCGCCCCTCGGGAATAACTCTGCGCCGCGTGCGCGTTCCCCTTGGAGTGGTGGGAATAATATACGAGGCGCGTCCCAACGTTACCGTGGATTCGGCTGCGCTCTGCCTTAAGACGGGTAACGCGGTGGTTCTCCGCGGAGGAAAGGAAGCGATCAATACCAATAGGGCGTTGGTTGCTATTATCAAAAAGGCTCTCCTTAAGTGCGATATGGATGAGTGCGCGGTGGAGCTTATAACCTCTACGTCCCGTGAGAGCGCCAACGCTCTTATGTCAATTAGGGGGCTTGTTGACGTGCTTATACCCAGAGGCGGAAAGGGACTTATCCGCGCCTGCGTTGAAAATTCCAAGGTGCCCGTTATCGAAACGGGGGCGGGAAACTGCCATCTTTATATAGACGAGTGGGCAGACCTTGATAAGGCGCTGAGAGTAGCTGTAAATGCAAAATGCTCCCGCCCCTCGGTCTGCAACGCTATTGAGACAGTCCTTGTTCATTCGGCGGTGGCTGAGAATTTTCTGCCTATGCTTAAAACGGCGTTTGACGAATACAAGGTGGAGATACGGGGCTGCGAGCGCTCTGCGGCTATACTTGGTGATATTACAAGAGCCACCGAGGAGGATTTTGACACCGAATTTGACGATTATATAGTAGCTCTCGGTATAGTTGACAGTCTTGACGAGGCTATTGAGCATATAAACAGATACAGCACGGGGCACAGCGAGGCTATCATTACCGAGAATATGAGTAATGCCGACCGCTTCCAGAAAGAGATAGACTCGGTGGCGGTTTACGTGAACGCTTCCACACGCTTTACCGACGGCGGCGAGTTTGGCTTTGGGGCGGAGATAGGTATATCTACTCAGAAGCTCCACGTCAGAGGACCTATGGGGCTTTCGGCATTGACCACCGAAAAGTATCTTATAAGCGGCGACGGAAGTGTGAGGTGATTTTATGGCAAAAATATTAATAGCATCGGATATACACGGAGATGCCCAAACAGCACGGACTCTCCTTCAAAGATATGAGGAGAGCGGAGCGGAGAAGCTGGTCCTGCTGGGCGATATACTCTACCACGGACCGAGGAACGACCTCCCCGCAGGCTACGCACCCAAAAGGGTCATAGAGCTTTTGAACTCGGTAAAGGACGATATTCTCGCCGTAAGGGGAAACTGTGATACTGAGGTAGACCAGATGGTTCTGAGCTTTCCCGTCCTTGCGGAATACGCTTACTTGTCATTTGACGGCTTGCGTATCTTTGCTACCCACGGTCATAACTTCAACATCGCGAAGCTTCCGCCCTTGGGGAAGGGGGATATACTTCTGCACGGGCACACTCACGTTCCCGCGGCAGAGCCCTTTGGAAATGAAAATATTTATATAAACCCCGGCTCGGTTTCCATACCCAAGGAGAATTCTCCAAAGAGCTATATACTTTACGAGAACAGGTGCTTTTCATTTCGCACCCTTGAGGGTGAGGAGTACAAGCGCGTAGAGATGTGAAGAGGCAAAATAGAGCTGCTTAAATACAAAAACAGAGGATAGCCTAAAATCTATCCTCTGTTTTTTATATTCTCTTTATATCCGCGCCCAGTCGTTTGAGCTTTTCGATAAGATTTTCGTAGCCGCGGTCTATGTATTCTATATTGGAGATAGTGGTGACACCGTTTGCGGCAAGCCCCGCTATAACAAGACAGGCGCCCGCCCGCAGGTCGGTGGCTTTGACGCTTGCGCCCTTGAGCATATCCACTCCGTTTATAATGGCGGTGCTGTCGATGACCTCTATATTAGCCCCCATTTTGTTAAGCTCGGCGGCATACTTAAAGCGAGTGCTGAATATGCCCTCGGACACCTTGCTCACACCCTTAGCCAAGGACAGAAGAGCGCTGAACTGAGGATGCATATCGGTGGGGAAGCCGGGATATGGGTTGGTCTTTATTTCGGTAGCTCTAAAGCTTTCCGCTCCGTTTACCGTTATAAAATCGTCACCTATCTCTAAAGGGATGCCTATTTCATTCAGCTTTGCTATTACCGCATCCATATGCTTGGGCACGATGTTTCTTACAGATACCCGTCCACCCGTAGCGGCGGCAGCCACCATATAGGTTCCCGCCTCTATCATATCGGGAGCAAGCTCGTAGGTACAGCCGTGGAGTGATTTTACGCCCTTTATACGTATCATACTCGTTCCCGCGCCTGTGATATTGGCACCGCAGGCATTTAGGAAGCAAGCGGTATCCACTATATGAGGCTCGCGGGCGGCGTTCTCGATTATGGTAGTGCCCTCGGCGAAAACTGCCGCAAGCATTACGTTTATAGTAGCGCCAACAGATGCTATGTCAAAGTAAACGAAATTGCCGCAAAGCCCGTTGGGCGCGTCGGCGTTTATCATAGCGTTGCTGGTGTAGGTTACTCGCGCGCCAAGCAATTCAAAGCCCTTGATGTGCTGATTTATTGGGCGCAGACCGAAGTCACAGCCGCCGGGATAGCCTACCTGAGCCTTGCCGAAGCGACCGAGCATAGCACCTATAAGATAGGTAGATCCGCGCATTTTGCTTACGTATTCAAGGGGAGGGCTCTTCATCTTGACCTTGCGTGTGTCGATAATAGCGGTGGATGTATCTATAAAACGCACCTCCGCGCCTATGGTCTCAAGTGTTTCGAGAGCTAAGGCTATATCGCTTACGTCGGGAAGGTTCTTTATGGTGCATATATCGTTGGCAACGATAGTTCCGAATATAACGGGAAGAGCAGAGTTCTTCATTCCGCTTATATTAACGTCGCCGTACAGCGCTTTGCCGCCGCGGATCATTATCTTTTCCATAATTACCTCCCATAGTCATTTGAGCATTACCTTACAGTATATGCAGTGTTTTTTAAAAAAGAACGTCAGTTTTGGGTTTTATAGTAGGCTACGGCAAGGTCTACCACAAGACCGTAGCTTTTTGTGCCGTTTTTGTCGCCGTTGGCGTTGAGATAAAGGTCGTTTACCGCTCCCGATACCTCACTGGCGACCGATTCGCGGTACTTATCGAAGAATTTGGAGTATGCCGCCATTTCGCGCTTTGCCTCCTCGGGCAGGGTATAATATACCGCCGAATAATATTCGGGATTTGCCTGATATAAGGCGCTTGCCACGTATTCGTAAAGATTGAGATATGCGGAGTAGCGTATATATGCGTCGTTAGAGTCTATGCAGACGAGATACGCAACGAAGTTTGCCTCGTCCTCACGTGCGATGCCCCGCTGGTGGGCGAACTCGTGAGCGGCGGTATAGGGCTGTGTATATTGCGGGTAGTTTGTGTTGAGATTTGCCTCACCCGTAAAGAAGGTGTACACGCCGCTGATATGAGTGTAGGTCATAGGCTCGCTGAGCATTATGCGCTTGATATTGCTGTCAAGGTCCTGTATAAAGTCATATTTCCGACAGGTCTTGTCGTAGGCGTACATCAGCCTATGGTTAAGCTCCTCATAGCTGTACGGCATTACCGAGGAGCCGTCCTCGGCGAATATTATATTATCTATTTCTCCGTTTATCTTTTTTGAAAGTATCATTGCCGTTTCCCGAAGCTCCTCGGCGCTGACCTCTTTTTTGTCAAGCCCCATTTTCGCGTCAAGAGGAGTACCTCTGTACGCGGGAACAAAGCCTAGGGTAAAGGTAGAAAACACATACGCGGCGATAGAGAGAACTATGACACAAAACACGCCTACGTTTCTCCAGGATGATGAGTAGTGCTTTATTCCGCAGGACACCGCCGCAATGAGAATGACAGGAACACAGAGCAGAAGAAATTCCGCAAGTGAAAAGGGAATCCAGCCCGTAAGCTTTGCGAGGGGTCCTCTTATCCAAGGGGAGATATTCTTATTGAAAAAGTCGGAAAATGCGGGAAAAATGATGAACAGCACGTAAAGCAATGCGCAAAAGCCCGCAATGGCATAAAGTATCTTGCAAATAAGAGGAATCTTTTTCCTCGGTGTCGGTTCTTCTGAGGACAAGACGGTTATTGTGTCGGTGGCTGCAATGTCGGAAGCTTCAAAAATTGTGTTATTGTTTTCCGAATTCATTTCGTGTTCCTTTATATAGATTTATTGCTCTGTCAGATCTGACACACACTTCAGCAGGTCAGCGCAGCTCATATCAAAAAGCTCACCGACAAGGGAGTCCATATCCTTGGGAAGCGGTGCTGTTAAGGTCAGCCGCTCACGGGAGATGGGATGCGGAAGGCTGAGAGACAGGGCGTGAAGGGCGTGTCTTGATATGAGAGGACTTTCCTTGCCGTAAAGCTCATCGCCCACTATGGGGCATCCCAGCCCCGCGAAATGCACTCGAAGCTGATGGGTACGTCCCGTTTTCGGCAGGGCTAAAATAAGGGTATAGCCCTTAGCACGAGCTAATACGTAATACTGTGTCAGGGCGTAGTCACCGCCCTCACCCTCGGCGCAGTTCTGTCTGACTATTATGCTTTCGGCAGTACGCTTCATATAGGTTTCGATAACACCCTCGTTCTCTGTAAGCTCGCCTTCAAGAATTGCCACGTATTGCTTGCTTATCTTGTTGCTTTTCATTGCTTCGGTGAGCCTTGCCGCACTTATTCTGTCCTTGGCTATAAGGGTTATTCCGCTGGTATTTCTATCGAGGCGGTTAACGGGACGGAAAACAAAGGGAGTGCCGCTCTTGGAGTATCTGTATGCCAGCGCATCGGCGAGGGTATCGCCGTGATGAAGATGAGAGGGGTGTGTGGGCATAAAGGGCGGTTTGTTGGGAAGTATTATATACTCATCCTCGTAGACTATGTCCAGAGGGATGTTGACGGGCGTCAGATGCTCGGGTGTGCTTTCGTCCTCAAGGGCGAGAGTTAAGATATCTCCCTCACTTAGCACTTTTCGAACAGTGACCCGCTCGCCGTCAAGCATTATTCCGTTTTCAAGAAATTTAAGGTGTTTGATAAATGCCTTGGAGAGACCGAGCTGCCCTGATAGCAGCTCCTTTACGGTCTTACCCGCATCCTTGGCGCTGACAACGTATCTCACGGGGAACCTTCCTTGCCAGAGGGCAAAATTTTACTGTTATAATTATACCACGGGGTGGTTAGTATTACAAGAATTTTTCTTAAATTATTGATCAAACTATTGTAGAAAAACAAAAAATCAGTGAAAAAACAATAATTTTGAGATTTAGAGATTGCCATTTTGTGTAAAATTGGTTGTTTTACACAAAACGTATTTTTCTGCAAATTTCGCCAAAAAAATCTGTTGAAAAGTCCTCGACTGTGGAAAACTCTGTGGGAAGTGTGGAAAACCTCATAAATCAAGCCTCGTTTTACATCCAAAAAATGGTTGAGGCTGTGGAAAACTTTTTTGCTGTCTGTCAAGTCCATTTTTGGAAAAAAGCTGAATTCTCTGTTTTGCACAAAAAATTAAACGTTTTTAGAGTCGGACTTCTTTTTTGGGGAAGCGTGACCTTTTTTCTTTTTCTTTTTAACAGAGTATCCGAAGCTGCCCAGCTTTTCTCCCAAGGCGAAATATTCTCCGTGGGCAAAGGCAACAAGCCCCGCCTTATCCAGCCTGAGCTTTCCCTCCTTGTCCATAAGCGACTCGTCCACGTCCACCGCTACAATGTCGGCTAAAAACATATGATGAGAGCCAAGGGGAATGATGTCTGTGACCTTACATTCCAGTGAAAGAGGGCTTTCGGCGATAAGAGGGCAGGATATCTCGCTTGCCGCTTCCTTAGTCAGTCCGCAACGCTCAAACTTATCTACCTTAGCTCCCGTATAAACTCCGCACCAATCGGCGTGGCGCACAAGGGAAGCGCAGGTCAGATTTATGGCAAACTCTCCGCTGTCCTTTATTATGTTGTAGGAGTGCCTTGAGGGGCGCACGGATATATAGGTCTTAGGCGGAACGGTATTAGTTATGCCCGTCCACGCAACCGTTATTATGTTGCAGTTGCCCGCGTCCTCGCTCCCGCAACTTACCATAGCGGGGGGAACGGGAGCGATAAGAGCGCCGCCCTTCCATTTAAGCTTTGCCATTGATATCCTCCTTACCGAGAATAGATTTTACAGCCTCGGATGCTGCCATAAGTCCTGCTACCGAGGGAACGAAAGCGATGCTTGCGGGAACACGCTTTCCGTTGTCGCCCTCCGCTATACGCTTTGGGGTCATAGCCTCCTCCACCGAGTATATTACGGGCAGATGAGTGATACCTCTTGCCCGAAGCTCTCGGCGCATGACCCGCGCCAAGGGGCAGGTGTTGGTTTTTGATATATCTGTAACTCGGAAGGCTGTGGGGTCAAGCTTGTTGCCCGTGCCCATACAGCTTATCATAGGAGTTTTTGCGGCGGTACAGCCCTCGGCTATTGCCAGCTTTCCCGAAACAGTGTCGATGGCGTCTATAACGTAATCAAAGGAGCTCCAATCAAAGGTGTGAGCGTTTTCGGGGAGCAGAAATTCCTTTCTTACGGTTACCTTAAGTCTTGGATTTATGTCCAATAGACGCTCTGCAACTACGTCTGCCTTATATCTTCCCACAGTGCTGTGGAGGGCGCAAAGCTGACGGTTTATATTACTCAGGGAAACCGTGTCGTTATCCACCAACAGTATGTTGCCCACGCCCGAGCGCGCCAATGCCTCGGCGGCGTAGCTTCCGACTCCGCCCACACCGAAAAGAGCAACGCGCGAGCGCGCGAGCTTTTCTATGGCATCATCTCCAAGGAGCATAGCCTCTCTTTCAAATTCCTTACACATAAACAATTCCTTAATCTGTTTTTCTGCCAACGAGGGCAAGATATTCGTCGTAGCTTATAAGTATCTTCAGTGCCGCCAAAAGGGCGTTTGCCGTCATTCCCGAGGGCAGAGATAGCTTTTTCGCAAGCTCATCTCTCGCGCGGGAGCTGTCGGTGTTGCCCGAAAGACCGTCTATATAAAAATCGGTCTTGGATAAGGGATTTTCAGCCGCCTTGCTCAGCTTGTCCTCGGAAACGAAGGGAGAAAGAAGCTCGTAGAGAAGCGTGCGCTCCATTCCCTCTACACCAAGCGTTCCCTCGGCAGAGGGCTCTGCCTTGCGCTTTTCCTTGCCCTCAATCTTGGGTATGTAGAGCTGTATAAGCCTATCTGCGGGGATTGCCGAGGTAATGTGTGAGCGTATGAGCTTCCCCGCTCCGTCACTGTCGGTGAGAACTATTATAGGCGTTTTTGAGGAAAGCTGACGCATAAGAGCCAGCTTTTCGCTTTTTTTGAATATTCCAAAGCCCTCGGTGGTTATTATCTGCGCGTCGCAGACAGAAAGCAAACGAAGGCGGTCGTATTTTCCCTCCACTATGATAGGGTAGGGAATCCTTAATTTTTCATTGACGGAGGACACGTGGGACTCCTTTGTGTTTTATTTTATGAATAACAGCACCCCTATCCCGAGGAATATTCTGTATATACCAAAGGGAATAAAGGTGTGCTTTTTTACAAAATCGGTGAGAAAACGGAGAGTGAGCATAGACACGGCAAAGGCGGCGGCGCCCGCTGTGAGGAGCAGGAGCAGAGCGTCCATAGGTAGCCCCGTACCGCTGTGAGCTATATATTCTCCGAAATCTATCGCCTTAAGCAGACTCGCCGCCCCAATAACGGGGATAGCGGCGAAGAAGGAAAAGCGCGCCGCAGTTTTTCGGTCTATACCCAGTATTCTTGCTCCAAGAATAGTTGTGCCCGAACGCGACGTGCCCGGTATTATAGCCAGCGCTTGGAAAAAGCCTATGGCAATAGCCGAGTGGCAGGTAAGCTCCTTGGAGGCTGCTTGATTTTTTGTCAATCGCTCCACAAGTATGAACAAAATTCCGTATATTATCAGGGCGGAGGCTACGGTCTGGGGAGTAAAGAGAAGCGTGTCAAGGCTGACACCCAAAAGGCTCTCGCACAGGTAATCGGCGGCAAGTCCGATTATGGCGGCGGGGAGGGTAGCTAAGACCAGCTTGCCCCAAAGACTCCACACGTCCCCCTTGCCCCTTCCAAGGGGATATAGGCTATTCCAATGGGTGACTAACACCGCAAGGACGGCGGCAAGCTGTATTACCACGTCAAACATAGAGCTGTATTGCTCCCCAAGCTCCTTGGCGCAGTCAAGGGTGATAAGGTCCTCAAGGAGGATAAGGTGCCCCGTGGAGCTTACGGGGAGCCACTCGGTTATACCCTCAACAATGCCGTAAATTATAGCCTTTATATATTCGATCAGCATAGCTCCACCTCGGTAAATTCATAGTAAAATTTATGAGTGGAGTAAAAATTTTATGCTTATTCTCCCGAGCGCACTATATCGCCCTCACGCACCTCAAATGGTACGCGGAGGAAGAATTTTTGAGATGGATGGGGCGCGGCTTCTATGGGAGAGCCATTTTCGTCGTATAGTTCTGTGACGGTAAAGGCACGTCCAAGCTTGTTGGGAGATATCATCTCCGCGGAGTCCTCAAGCTTTATTTTGTTGCGCTGTATAAAGGGATAGAGCATTCCGTTTTCGTTGGATTTTTCCAAGGCTTTGGGGATAGGAAGCTCGTCCTCGGCAAGGGCGGTGGCAAAGTATGCCTTTTCTCTTATATATCCGTTAATGGTGGACATCTGCGGGTTTTCCATAGGAGAGTCAAGATAAAATCCCGTGCAGTATTCACGGTGTGAAACGCTTTCAAGCTCACGCATAAGCCGCTCGTCAAAGGTATACGCGGAGGGGTCCGCGTTGTACGCGTCTATTGCCATTCGGTAGGCGTTGGTGACAACCGCCGCGTAGTAGGCGCTCTTCATTCTGCCCTCAATTTTAAAGGAATCTATTCCCGCCTCTATAAGCTCTGGAATGATAGAGATAGTACACATATCCTTTGAGGACATAATAAAGGTGCCAAGCTCGTTTTGCTCAATGGGGTACGGCTGCTCGGGGCGCTTTTCCTCGGTGATGGTATATCCCCAGCGGCAGGGTTGCGCGCAAGCTCCGCGGTTGGCATCTCTGCCCGTAAGGCTGTTTGAGAGCATACATCTTCCGCTGTAAGACACGCACATAGAGCCGTGGACAAAGGCTTCAAGCTCAATGCCCTCGGGGAGCGCCGCCTTAATAGCCTTTATTTCATCGAGTGTCAGCTCGCGGGCAAGAACAAGGCGCTTTGCGCCCAGAGCCACGTATGCCAGAGCCGCCTCGGGGCTGACAATACTTGCCTGAGTGGATACGTGTATCTCCATTTCGGGCATTATTTCTTTTACCAGAGTCATAACGCCAAGGTCGGCTATGATACACGCGTCGATACCTGCCCCCGATATACGTCGGAGAAACTCCCGCAGAGCGGGATACTCGTGAGCGTGGGGCATAGTGTTGAGCGTGAGATATATTTTTTTGCCTCTTGCGTGTACGTATTCGGCGGCGGCGTAAAGCTCCTCGTCGCTGAAATTGTCGGCGGCGGAGCGCATACCAAATCTGGTTCCCGCAAGATATACTGCGTCTGCTCCGTAGAGCAGAGCTGCTTTAAGCTTTTCAAAATTTCCCGCAGGGGAAAGAAGCTCGGGCATAGTGATGCCTCTCTTTCTTAGATAATATTATTTCAGTATAATTATAATATATTTTACCATTCCTGTCAATAAGCTAAGCCACGTTGGATAAAAGAAAAGTTTATGAAATATAACCTTGAAACAACCTGATTTTGAATATCTCTAAATCTTGTAGGGACAGGCGTCCTCGACTGTCCGCAAAAAACATTTTTTCAAATCTTGATTTGTCGGAAAGTAAGCTTGCG
>JAEIGA010008830.1_pt1 | contig 15250 bp, 29 predicted proteins | sample 9270691 | NCBI WGS metagenome assembly JAEIGA01 (sample SAMN17057246, study PRJNA624740) | gut metagenome | biome: biome; isolation source: fecal sample | host: Bos grunniens | place: China: Xizang | collected 2019
AGTTTACAATCATTCCATACGGAAATGGGCTTGCTTTTGATGCTGATTCCAACGTAAGAGAGAGCACTTCTGATTATACCATTTATACGGACGGAACAAAAACATATTCAACAGTCAATTCAATAAGTAACTCTGTTCATCCTATTGAAGCAAGTGCTGTTTTCAAACTTGAAACATTTCCACTAACTAGAATGATTGCAAACGTTTCGTTTGATAGGACAACATTTCCACAAAATGCAATTACTGTAAGTGATTTAGTAACGTTTTTGAAACAACAAAGTTATATCGAAACAAAAGACCTTATTACAGGTTTTGACGGAGTACATTTAATTTTAAACTTTGTAAATAGTTCTGCTTCTGCGTGGACTTTTTACAATGCTAACTTAAGAAGTGGATTCATTGAGTTTTACGGAAATTTTATAAGTCTTACCTCAACTGCATCAGAGGAACGATATATAATGAAAGTTCATTCGACTGCAAGTAATAAGTTTTTTATTATATATAAGTTACCAAATAGCAATCCAACAGTCTTTGAAGTAGATTGTACTTTGAAATCTTAAAATGAAGATAGTGTAACTCTAGTTATACTTGTTATTTCTCCGTTATTTGCTTTAAGTTTAATTATATTGTCTCCCGAATGATTAAGTAAGAAAACAGTACCATTTTTTGCAGTTGTAGTTCCCGAAGTCCAAACTGCTAGAGCAATAAAAATACCCATATTATAGAATTGACAAACATCAATTACAGGCGTCATTAATGTTTGACATTTATTTAAGAGTATAATTCCTATTTCTTCCCAAGACTTAGCAGGTGCACTGTTGTATTGTACACTATCGGGTAACTGTGATTTATGAAAAGCCCACACCGCATTAGAGGTAGATAAGTTTTTATTATTATTTTCTATTACATCAACTCTCTGCAAACCGTCCGTATAATCTAAACATATAAAACTTTAAATGATATTTCATCGTTTGTGTATAAGATAAGACTTCCATTACTATATTTATAAAATCGTATCCACCCAGTAGAAGTTACACCAACAAATATAAGGTCGTTATCTGTTAATATGTTTATAATATTATCATTAGTAATACCAAAGCCCAAAGATGGAATATAAATTACACCGTTCCCATTTGTTGTTTTTGTAAATTGCTTGTACTTAAAAGGATATGTGGTTACACCGTCCGTTATGAATAAAAACTTTATTTGCAATATAATCACCGTTTACGAGGTGATTTATGATATACGGTTACATTAGAGTTTCTACAAGTTCACAGACAGTTGAGAATCAGAAAATACAGATTAAGAAATATTGCAAGGAGAAAAGGCTTCATAACATCGTATGGTATTCTGAAACCATATCTGGAACAATAGCACCAAGTAAAAGAAAACTTGGAGAACTTCTTGAAATTACAAACGAGGGTGATGTTATTATCTGCACCGAAGTTTCAAGGCTTGGTCGCTCTATGATGATGATTATGAATGTACTCAATGAGTTCCTTGAAAAGAAAGTAAAGGTAATTGCGATTAAGGAAAACTTTATTCTTGACGATTCCATAGCCTGTAAAGCGTTGATGTTTGCGTTCGGACTTTCTGCTGACATAGAAAAATCTTTAATCAGTGAAAGAACTAAGGCAGGACTTGAAAGGGCAAGAAAGAAAGGAAAAAGAATCGGCAGACAAAAAGGTGAGAAACCTCATTACTTCAAACTGACACCTTACAGAGCCAAAATTAGAAGGTATATACAAGAGGGCAGGACTATCAATTCAATGGCTGACGAGTTTGGTGTAAAGTGGAAAACAATGAAAAACTTCTGCACGACTAATATGTATATCAAACCATTACCACCACTTACGCAAGAACCGAAAAGACACGGACACCCTACAAGGAGAGAAATAGACTGGTTCAGAAAGCACGATAAGTAATTAAAGCACCGATTCAAGTCGATTCAACTACCTTCCGAATCAGTTTTCCTCTAGTGTTAGGCTAGGGGGAAACTATGCAAATTAAGAAAATCAACGCTTGGTTCAGAGATGCAAACAGAGCAGATGTAAACGACTTACTTGAAAAGATTATTTTGTCAGACCGACAGACAAGAATCTTTGAGATGTTTTATCTGAAACGACAGAACATTGGATTTATCGCAGATACGCTCGGATTCTCTGAAAGGGTTATCTGTGAAGAACTTAGTCTTATTAGAGATAAAATAGACAAGGGGCTAAACCTTTCGGAATAGCCCCAAAAAACAACCTTGGAAACAGTTATGCTTCGTTTATAGTATCGGTAAGAAATCCGCAATAATTCAGCATTTATTCCTCAACCTTGAAATCTGATTCAGATGTACTCTTAAAACAAGAGGTGCGTATGTATCAGAATCCGATGAATGATTATTATTTGCGTCAGCCATATCAGCAACAGTTCAACTTTCCACCGCAACAGCCACAAATCAAATCCAGTTTTGTTTCGAGTGTAGAAGAAGCAAAGGCAAGCCAGATTGATTTTGTTTCGACAAACCTTTTTTGTGATACCGCAAATGGCAAAATCTACTTGAAGAAAATCGGAGACAATGGAAAACCGTTATTCCTCACTTATGTAATCGAGGAAGAAGTAAACACCGACCCACTTTCAGAAATCAATTCCAGACTTATGAATATCGAAAAATATCTTGGAGGTAGACGAAATGAATCCGTTTCAAATGATGTCGGCTTTACAAAATCCGAACCAGTTCCTTACTCAACAACTGCAAAACAGAATGAACCAAATGATGAAAAGCAATCCGCAGGCTTTCCAAAAGATGCAGGAAATGACAAGTGGCAAAAGCGAAGGTGATATGAAGCAGACTGCTATGAACCTTGCAAAAGAGAAGGGTATAGACCTTAAGCAGTTTGCACAAGGCTTTGGAATCAACCTTTAATGGCTCGACATAGATGTCGAACGAAAAAGTCATATTTTACGTGGGAAGTTTTCTCACTTATTTATTCTTAATATAAAAGGAGACGCTTATGGCAACAATTGAAACAGGAAGTCCAATGGTAATGGGCGGTGATTGTTTTGGTGGAAGTGGCTTTATCTGGGCTTTTCTTATCTTTGCTCTTTTAATGGGCAACGGTGGATTCGGCTTCGGTGGCAACGGAAACACAAATGCTCTTAGTGCTGATATGCAGAGAGGATTCGACAATCAGAATACTATGGCAAATCAGCGAGAGATTCTGTCAGCAACCAACGGAGTTTATCACGATGTAGTTGCAACACTCGGAGATAAATACTCTGAACTCGCTCGTGACATCGCAGGTGTAAACGCAGGTGTATCACAGGCTATTGCAAATCAGTGCCAGTTGAACGGTGACTTGAAGTTGCAGATGTCAGAAGGATTCGGACAGAACCGCTATGACGGTGCTATGAACACAGCATCTATCAATGCTGTTACAACCGCACAGACCCAGAAGATTCTTGATGTTCTTGCACAGAACAAGATTGAAGCATTACAGGGCAGAGTAAACCAGTTGGAAATGCAGAACGCTATGTGCGGTGTTGTAAAATACCCACTTGCTTCTACCTATAACGCAGGAAACTCACCATTCTGTAATTGCGGTGGCGGTTATCCGCTGTACAACTAACTGTTTCCATTTTGGAAATAGTTCAATTCCCTTAACGGTGACAATTCCGCTTGTAAGAGTGTTTGACATATAAGAGGGAGAGCAATCTCCCTTATTTTTTTGGAGAATGTATGGAAACAGAATATTGTGCTTGTATTCCACAATTCAGAGCAACAGGAATTGCGGTAGCAGACGGTGTAACCACAATCACACTTCCTGCAACTGCAACGATTGAAAGTGGACAGATTATTGATGTACTGCTTGCGACTGCAATTCCAGACGGAACAGACGGAACGCAGATTACAATTACCAACGGAACAGTGACAGGCGATTTGATGAACGGTAACGGTAACTATCTTAGACCTTATCCGCTTACATCAAGAACAGTTATCCGCTGTCAATTTTTGTCAGACCCAGACCATTTTCAGATTATTCAGATTTTCGGAAGAAAGTTTAGGAGAGTTTGCGTATGAGAGCACTTGAAGAACTGAAAAAAGATTTCAAGGAAGCACTAAGTCATATCGACTTTTCCGAGTACGACCCTTATTCTAAACCGTTTATGAAAGCACTGTTTATCGGGCAACTTCTTATGGCTGTAAAAGAAATGGAAGATGATGTTGATGAAGAACTTGACGGAGCAAGAAACTACTGGAACAAGTATCTTGAAACCAACGATGTACAGTTCAAAGAAATGGCTCACGATGAACTTAAACACGCAGGTATTCTGATTAAGAAACATCTTGCAACTGCTGACGAATCAGAGAAAGCGTATCTCAACGGACTGGAAAAGGAACGACAGGAAATGCTTAAACTCGTAGGAGGTGTTGTATGATGTACACAAAGAAACAGATTGCGGATGCTCTTAGCAAGTTTATCCAGACAGACTTGATTGACAGCGGAATAGATTCTCATTCAAGATTTTCACTTTGTATGGCAAAGAAAGCATTGAGAGAGAATCCCGATTTACTTGACCACTTCTTCAAAAGTCCGATTGTAGCAAGCGTGGTGAAGGAAGAAGGTGATATGTACGATGTCGATGTTCTGATTAAAACAATCAAAGGAGTTTTTGCAGACGATTCATATTCGATTGTCCTGCCGAAGATTCCGATGTTTGCTCCGAAAGACTGTATCATAAAAATTGATTCCGCAGACGTTGATAAAATTGTAAGTTACATTCAGCCAGTTTCGGTTGCGTAGTTAAAAGTTTTGGTGTAAAATAATTGCAGAGGTGGGAAAAGGCTAAGCAATTATTCAGAGTTACTTTTAATCGCACTCGCAACAGTGGGTGTAACTGAAATCATCAAGAATCTTGTACAGAAAGGCGGTAAGCGTGTATGGACACTCGTAACCATTGGAGTTGGTGTCTGTATGGTGCTTATCGCTTTTTATTTGCCCGAAAAAGTTCTGTACGGAATCATCGGTGTATCGGGAGCAACAGTTTTCTACGATACAGTATTCAAGACTTTTCAAAAACTGTTTGAGAAGAAAGCAGAAGAATCCGAGAGGTGATTGTATGAACGAAGAAACAATTGACTATCGCCTTACCCAGATTGAAAAGAAATTGGACACCGTTACAGATTTACTATTACAGACACAAGCACAGGAGTTGAGAATATCTACTCTTGAAAAACAGAATATCGACCTCAAAGACGAAATTGAAAAAATGAAGTCACAGAAATCAAAAAATATCGACCGTTGGTTGAATCCGCTTATTTCAGCAGTCGTTTCGATTGTTGTTGCGTTTATCGCTATTAAGGTAGGCTTAAAATGATTTACGTTATTCTTGGCTTATTTGCACTTTTTATTTGTGCATTTATTTTCGCTGTCTGTCAGCACGGTTTGAATAAAAGCCTTAAAGACCAGTTGGCACGCAAAACTGAAATGTACAACGGACTACGAGAGGAGTTTGAGTTGTACCGACAGTCTGAACAGTTTAAGCACAAAAAGGAAGAAGAAGCAAATGAGAAAATTGATGATTTGCATAGTGGTAAGTTGTCTGCTGATGACATCTTGCCAAAGCGTTAAGGTTGTTTATAAATATGTAATTCCAGATTATAACTGTCCGAAGTTTCCTGCACTTGACAGAGAGATTCACCCAGACGGTTCTTGGACTATTCCAGAAAAAGACGTTGATGCCCTTGCAGAGTTTTATATTCAGTATTCAGCACTCGAAGCAACTATCAAGCACGATAAAGAATTGTATGAGAGGATTGATAAATGACACTGACAACATTCATTAACACGTATCTTGGACAGAAGGTTGATTACACAGATGAAAACTTCAAGGGTGACGGTTCATTCCAGTGTGTTGATTTAGTTCGTCTGTATGTAAAACTCGTAAAGAATATGAAACAGTTTCCTGCTCTTGGTGCTGACGGAGGAGCAAAAGACATTATCGATAATAGCGGTGATTTCAATGTAACCCTTGATTCCGCACTTGCTGATTATTCCAGAGGTGATATTCTCGTATGGGGAGCAAGCAAGACCAACAAGTACGGACATACAGGAATCCTTGTCGAGATTTACAACACGAAGTATTTTATCGTTCTCGAACAAGACGGATTCAAGCAAGACGGAGTTAAACTCACTATGAGAAGTAGAGAAAACCTTCGTGGTGCTCTGTGGAAGTAGGTTAGTTTAATGATTTCATAGCGTCGTTGAAGCGTTTCCTTTCGCTAATTTCAATAGTCGAACTTGTTATTGTTACAAGGAAATCGTCATTGTAAACTTTACTGCCGAGCAACTTATAGCCATTATCCAGCAGGTAGGCATACATCAAGTCTGCAATATAATATTCAGAAGCATAGATAATTTTTATACTGTCAAGTTTCTTATCCTTACGATTGAACGACAGGGAGACTTTAGGTGCTCTGGCTGTATTCAAAAGAGCGAACGGAGATAGTGCTTCAACAACTCTTGATTCAAGTTCTTTTGACACTTCGTTTTTTTCGCTTTCTGTTATGTTAAAAGAAACTCCGAAAAACTTTGGCTCTGCAAAAGCAAAAGTAACCGACGTCAATAAAACAAGACTTACAAAAAATCTTTTCATAGACTTAGACCTCCTATTTTCCTTGCCTATATTTATCTCGTAACTTAGGTAATAATCGGGCTTCCTTCTCGTCGTAGACAGGCACTATAGCAGGTTCAAAACCTCTCTGCATAGCGTCGAAAATCTGATTGAGATATTTTTCAATTCTAGCCTTATCACCTTCTGGGATTTTATCAGAAACCTTTACGGCTTCCACCTTGTTAATATAAAACTTAGAACCTTTAATAACAATATCTTCCCGACGATTCTCGGTAGAAGGTAGGGCTTTCTTCTCTTTGAAAGAAGAATACCATTCATTATATTCTGCCCAAGTATCATTACAAATATGTTTGATTGTTTCGTGAACATCACCGCATAATTCTGTTGCAAGTTCAGCCATAGCAAGTTTTCTGTTATTGCCAACAGGGTTAAAGCCTTGTCTTTCAAGTTCTTTATAATTTTTAATAAAGAAGCGAGCAGAAGAAAGTTGGTATGTAATAACGTTTCTTTCAAGTCCTAATCTCTCTCTTGCCTGCATAGAATAATCTTTCCAAGACAATCCAGATTGAGTATACAATCCTTTGTTATAAATTAGGGTATAAAGAAGGATTGCAGACAAAAGCCAAGACTTCTCTGAAAAGTCATTCAATTTCTTTATACCAGATTCAATGTATTCCAAGTCGTCGTTATAAAATAAATCCAAGGCATCGAAACCTGCACTGTTTTGCATTAAAGCAACGGCAGTTTCCTTTGCTGATTCCACTTCGTCAAGACTTGCGTCAATTACTTTGGTCACTCTAGGCATTTGTTATCTCCTTATAAAGTTTTAGTTGGGCTTCGTACACTTCTGGAAACATTTCTGGCTTCCAGTAAGTGTAGAGGTTTGTCATAGATTTATCTTTATGACCGATTACGGCTCGTATCTTAGGTTCTGGCACATTCTGCGATTCAAGGTAGGTGTTATAAAAGTTCCTGTTAGTATGAACGGTTAGATGTCTACTTTTATAGTCAATCTTACAATAATTATAAACGTCGATAATGTTGGTGTAAAATGAGTTTATGTTTAATGGACTTCCTTTGTGTTTTCCTTCGTGGTTTACAAACAAGAATCCAGTTTTTAATTTTAGACTGTTGGCAAGTTCGGCAGGAATAGGAACGTATCTATTCTCGGAAGTTTTAGTATTACCAAGTCCAAACTTCCTGCTGTAAGAGTGTTTTACATCTATGTAGTTATCAAAAATATTTTCACGCTTTAAGGCTACAATTTCAGATATTCTCATTCCTGTAATTATATCCAAGAGAAAAATCTGCTGATTGTCATACCACCACTTACCACAATGATACATTTGTTTGATTTCCTGTAGTGTAAGCAATTCTCTTGTTTTCTTCTCAATGGTACGGAATGTCAAATTACTGCAAGGATTGTATTCTACAAGTTCGTCGTCTATGGCTTGATTAAAAATAATGTTCAATACAGTTTGTGCAGAGTTTACAGTTTTAGGAGACCACTGCTCGTTTGCCCAGATAACCCATTCTTTTACATCGGCTCTCTTAATCTTTGTGAGGATATACTTCTCAAAGAACGGCAACAACTGATTGCGTAAAAACTTATCATAGGCGAGTAGAGTTTCCTGCGAGATACGTTCTTTATTCGCAACCTTCCACTTGTAATAGCGTGAGGATTCAGAGAAAAAATCCTTTGTGTAGTTAAAGAAGGATAACTTAGTATTCAGAGTGAGTTCACCAGAATTATAAAGTTTCTGTACAAAACGCTTTGCAGATGCTAGAGTAGTGCAACCTGTAGATTTGGCAGTAGAACGACGATTAAGTTCATCACGGAATTGGTAGTAATATACAGTTTTTCCAGAATTAAGTTTACGAGGGAAGATTGTATAAGGCTCTGTAACTCTCATAACGTAGACGCTCCGTTATTTAAGATTGCTGACAATCTGCTATCACGGAATACTTTTAACAAATCTAATTCCCTTTGGTGTAAAGAATTAGCAAATACCCGAGAGGAGACTTGAATTACTATAGCATTAAAGCCTAGTAAAATCAGCGTGCTTTTACTATATTACATAAACTGCAAGAAGTCAATTTTATTTTATATGGTGTAAAAATCAGATACACAGACAACCGTCGTGCTGACACAAATGCTTACACGATTCTATCCGCAATCAGCATAAGTCTTAACGCAGACTTTGTAGGGTCTTTCTGTTTCCAAGTTTCTAAGTGCCCCGATATAGTCACTTCGTCGTTTACCTTTATTCCTGCCTTCTTAAATAAATCATAAAATGCTTTATCTCCCAGACAACTTATCTTTGCTATCTGTTCGGAGAATGAACCTGTACGCTTGGAAGTTCCTTCCAGTTTAAGGCTTACAGAAAACTCGCCTTCAAGTTCTTTAAGATAAAACAGCCTGCCGTAAAAAGTCCATTCATTCATTCTATGCCTTCTTAATTATTAAAACTACTTTCCCGATTATTTCCAGACATTCACTATCAATAGATTCTTCTATCGTTTTATATTTCGGGTTATCAGAACTTATATAAATCTTTCCTGCTCCAACCTGTATGCGTTTAATGTAGCCGTTACCGTTCAGTCGGATAGCATACAAACCTTCCTCATTATCCCAGCCCAGAGAAGTGCAAACAACTAAGTCGCCATTATTAAGAGTAGGTTGCATACTGTCACCGTGTACAAATAAGCCAGCCAGATTCTCACCATACTCTCGAAGAAAAGAAGGCAAGGAGACAAGCCCTTTAATAAAGTCACTATCTGGGAGAAGTTCACCTTTACCAGCAGACAGTTCTTGATTCAGAATAGGTACAATGTAGTTATTCTTTCCGCTAGTAATGATTCTTTGTTTTCCGTCTATAAGATATTCTACAGATGTATTTAGAAGTTTTGCCGTTTTACAGGCTATGTCGGCTCTTGGAATAGAACCCTTTACCTTCCAGCCAGTAATGCTGGCTTGTGTCAAATTAAGTTCTCGGCTTAAATCCGCTTCCGTCAAATCGTTTTCCGAAAGGGCAGTTTTTACACGTTCCCAAAATGTCATAAAACACCTCTAACAATTTTTTTATCCCTTCCCTTAATTATCGGTCTAATTATACATATAAAAAGCCGAAAATTGCAAATTATTTTTTATTTTTCTTAATTTTTACTTTACTTTTCTTAAATAGTGTATTATCTTGGAAATATAGAATAGTAAAGTATAACTTTACTTTACTAAACTAAGTTTCTGGGAGGACTAAAATGGTTATTACCGAAAAGATGTTCTTGGAAATGCTTTCTATCCTTACAAAGGACAAAGAGCAGGAAAAGAGACTTGCCGAAGTTTTCAAAGGAGATAAGTAGTATGCCTTTTGAAGAAGTAATCAAAGAGATTAAACGGCAGGACAAAATTATCGACGAAGCACAGCAGAAGAAAAAAGAACTGTATGCAGAACTCGATAATGCTGATTGCGAATGGATTTCCGTTCAGACAGCATCTAGGTTGCTGGGTGTGTCTACTGGAACTATCTATAACAAAATCAATGACGGTTCTCTTACCGTAAAACAAATCTTAACGGCTAAGAGAGTTAAAAAATCAGAAGTGCTTGCTATCAATGATAATTAGCACGTGTGAATTAAAAGGGGGCTTCAAATGGGAAATGAAGTTGTATCGGCAGGTTTCAATCCTGTATCTTTAATGCCAAGTAGTTTTGACGCTAAACTCAAAATGGCTCAAACTCTGGTAAAAAGTGGAATGTTACCACAGGGCTTAAACACAGCAGAAAAAGTTTGTGTCGCTCTTGAATGGGGTCACGAATTACAGTTGTCTCCTATGGTAGCAGTAAACAATATTGCTGTCATAAACGGCAAACCAACTTTATCGGCAGACCTTATGGGAGCACTTGTACGACGTTCGCCAGAATACGGTGGAATCGAGTGGACTTGCCAGACTGATGTAAAAGCAGAGTGTATTATTACACGTCTTTTACCGAGTGGCAAAGAAGAAAAGTATACTAGCACCTTCACAATAGAGGATGCTAAAATTGCAGGCTTGGCAAGTAAAGACGTTTGGAGAAAATATCCACGTCGTATGCTTAAACACCGCTGTATGTCTTACGGGCTTCGTGACGTGTTCCCAGACCTTCTTGCAGGAATCTACGAAACAGAAGAAGCCGAAAGTATTACTTATAAAGAGCCTACAGAATCAGAATTGCGAAATGTAACTCCGCCAGCAGAAACTTATACAGAAAATGCTGACGACGCAACACCAACAGGACAGGTAGCCGACGACAGACAGAAACTCAAAGACCTTATTGAGAAGTATGAACCGCAGTTGAATGTAAATAACGTCAATGGCAATCCTTATGAAATGGCTTGTGAAGCACTCGCTGAAAATAACCCAGAAAATATTTCTACAGTTCTCGCAAGAATCATTCCATATTTAGGCTACAAGGGAATACAGGTGGCATAATGGAAAAACTTAAAATTGTCGAAGATGAAACACCTGCTGAAAGCCTTGAACTTATTGTTACTGAAAAATCTGTAGGTTATTTACAAACAAATATCCGTGGCTTGGAACTTTATATAGACAAACGTCTTGAAGATTACAAGCCAGAGAATTACGACGGTGATGCTGACCTTGCAAAAAAAGACAGAGCAGAACTTAACAAAGCGGTTGAAAAAATCAAACGTGCAAGAATCGACCTTATAAATGAGTTGATGAAGCCTTACCAAGATTTTGAAAATCGCTGTATGGCTCTTGAAAAAAAGGTTGCAAAAGCAAGTGGACTTCTTGATGAAATTGTAAAGCAGAAAGAAAACGAAGAAAGAGAACTGAAAAGAGAATTGATTGAACAGTTCTGGCAGACTAAAAACTTCGATTTATTTCCGCTTGAAAAAATCTGGAATCCAAAATGGCTTAATAAGACTTTCAAAGAATCTGACATTCTTGCTGAAATGGATAGCAGAATAGACAAGACTTACAAAGATTTGAAAGTTTGTGAACGCTATTCTGGTATGTACAATCTGGATGCTGACACAGTTAAAGGTCATTACTTAATGAATCTGGATATTGAAGAAACAGTCTCTTATTGTGATGAACTTGAAAGACAGAAAGAGATTGCACAGAAGGAAGCAGAAGAAAGAGCCGAGCGTGAACATCAGACAAAAATATCAAAACAAAAAGACGAGGTGTGGAAGGAAGAATCTAATAAGGAGCGTACACAGGAAATACAAAGTCTTGCAAGTATGGCACTTAATGGTGGAGTTCCTGTTCCGCCTTCACGAAAAGAGTTTGTGATTTCTGTTTGTTGTTTCGACGAAGAACTTTACAAATTAAAATGTGCTATGAACGCACTGGGAATAGAGTTCACAGTGCAGGAATTAAAGTTTTGATAACCTTGTCCGTATGGACTGGTAATATGGCGGTGGGAAAGACCACACTAGAAAATGTTGGCAGTCTGGAAAGACAGACGCTATGTTAATTTTACTTTTGTTGTCGATTCATTCAAAGCAGTTGGAAAAGGTTCGTTGAAAGTTCTTACAGCCGAGATTGGATAGCCGTGTCGGGCGGACTGAATGATATGAAAGTTGCTGATGTTGTATCGGATTTTATCAGTAGCAAGTAAGGTACTAGATGTCAGTCAAAGACTTTTTTCTTGTGGGAGGAAAATTGTGGTAAAACTTAAAGAACTTGAATCAGTTGTAAAGGGTATCTTAAAGGAGAAGCCTGCAACACGTGGCGACGACGATTTACTTTACGTTTATGTTTTAGACAAAATGCAAGTAAACCTTTCCGCTTATAGCGTTACAAGTTTTTTACTTAACTACCGTAAAATCGGAGTTCCAACTATCGAAAGTGTTGGAAGGTGTCGCAGAAAGATTCAGTCAAAGTGCAAGGAATTAAAGCCTACACCAGAAATCCTGCTGAATCGTAAAAAAGTAGAGAATAGTTTTTATGACTATTCCCTGTTTTAAGGAGATAAAATAATGACAGACTTAAATCATTTAGTTCTTATTGGTCGTCTCACTAGAGACTTAGGTTCAGACCCGAATGGTCGAGATTTTGGTTATACTCAAAATGGTACAGCGTGGGGTAAAATCAGTATTGCAAACAATCGCAGTAAAAAAGACCAGAACGGTCAGTGGGTAGAGGAAGTGAGTTACTTCACTGTAACTATCTGGGGTAAGACAGCAGAAAACCTTAAACCTTATCTTCTTAAAGGAAAGCAGGTTTGCTGTGAATGTTTTATCAAGCAAGACCGTTGGGAAAAAGACGGACAGAAGTTTGACCGTGTTTCAATTGTTGCTGACAACGTGCAGTTACTTGGTGGCAAGAATGAAGGCGGAGAAGGATTCAGCCCGAATACTGTTTATAACAATGCACAGCAGGCAAGACAGGATTCACAGCAGTATCAGCAGAGCCAAACATCACAATTCAAGCCTGTAAATAATCAGCCACAACAGCAGGGCTTCCAAGAGGACTTGCCATACGACGATATTGAAGACATACCTTTTTGAAGTAAAACTACTTCTTAAAGTTTTCAAAGGAACTATAGTCGAGGGTGGAAGGAATGAGAAAAATCTATAAAAGAAAACGCAATCCACAGTTTGTGTTCAATTTCTGGTGTTTCTGTTGTGGATTTCTAACTGCGATGATAATTGCGGTGATTTTGGTAAATATGTAATTTATTGCCCTGCACGATGTTTCGGCTCGGTAGGGCTTTTTGGAACAGTAGTTCAACGAGGAATCAAGGTAGAACTTTTGGTTGAAAAAAATCAGTACACCATATCTGATTGATGCAGGTTCAAGCCCTGCCTGTTCCTTCCCCAAACTTGTTGCTTTGCTAGTGGATAAAAAATTGAAGAAGCAACACGGATTCGCCTTTTATCCGTCTGTACGAGATACAGTGTAAATGTTGGCAGACGTGCTGACAAAAGGTTTCGGGTGTAACGGATAGAGGAACTGTCGAAGGGATTTGTTGGATAGCCCTGTCATACGATAGCAAGGTTCGATTCCTTGCACACCCATAACGGCTAGGGTAGTGTTGCCCCTTTTCTAACTTTCCCACACTGCCCGATGCCGTATTTTTTAGGAGATTAGATAAAAATGGAAATAGATAAACTGCTTAATTGTGATTGTATGGACTTTATGAAAACTATGCCAGATAAGTCTGTTGATATGACATTGACAGATATTCCATACGAAACAATTAACGAAAAAATGGGCAGGTCTGATTTAAGGAATCTCAACAAAGGGCTTGCTGATAATAAAACTTTTGAACTGGAAGATTTCTTGAAAGAAGTAGACAGGGTTACAAAAGGTTCAATCGTTATATTTTGCGAGATTGAGCAGGTAGCACAGATTTTTCATTATTTCAGATACAAAGAATATCCTACTCGCCAGTTAATCTGGAATAAAACGAATCCTTCTCCAATGAACGGAGACAGAGTTTATCTTAATGCAGTTGAAAATGCTGTATGGTGTAAAAAGAAAGGTGCATACTGGGGGGGGGCATTGTACGAGTAATGTTTTAAGTTATCCGACAGGTTCAAGTGAGATTCATCCTACAGAAAAGAATCACGATTTATTGCGACAACTTATTATTGATAACACAAAGCAGGAGCAGTTAGTTTTTGACCCTTGTAGCGGTTCTGGTTCAACACTGTTAGTAGCAGGGCAAGAAGGCAGACACTTTCTTGGCTGTGAAATACATAAGCCCTATTTCGATAGGGCTGAAAAACGCTTAAAAATGCAAGGTGGCTTTGTACCACAGTTGCTAGGAGAAGATTGTTATGCGTAAAAACAAAATCCCAATGAAAAAGGTGCAGGTGGCTTTCGCTAACGCTATTAAGCGTAGAGACTGTCGTTGTATGATTAAGGACTACGACCCTTGCTATGGGCAGTTGGAGTGTTCTCACTTCTTTACGCAGGGTAGTTCTCCGAGTTTGATGTTTTATCCGCCTAATGCTTATGCACAGTGTTCTAAACACCATTATAAACATCATAACGATAAAGACTGGAAAGGTGTTTATGAAGAATGGTTGTCTTACAATCATAATGCAGACCTTGAAAAAATGCGGAGAATGAAAAACAAAGTAATCAAGTATGATGATGACCTCAAAGCAACAATTATCCGCTTATGTGATTACAATAAACTTGATGAACTTACTGAACTCATAGAACAGGAGTTAGGAGAAAATGAGTAAGCCACAATATAAACTTGGAAAGAAAATAGAATCTGTTGCAGATTTTGAAAAATCTACCTGCACATTTTTCAAGATTGGTATTAGAACTTATCACAGAGGTTGGTTAGAAAGTTTTCAGTACCGAGTTCTGAAAAATTATATCAGTTCTGGAAATGTTCACGAAGCAGATTTGATTGAGGAGGGTAAAAAATGTTGATATTTCCACTTAAAAAACAATGGTATGAAAAAATAAGGTCTGGTGAAAAGACTATTGAATACCGTGAAGTAAAACCTTATTGGAAAAAAAGACTTTTCCGTGCTATGTTACCTTTCACTGTACGAACATATTGCAACGAAGGAATATATACAGAAGAACCTGTAACCCAACCTTGCCCTTGTAAACTTCGTCTAGGTTACACAAATCAATATCTGATAGCCAATA
>JAEIGA010008831.1_pt1 | contig 15249 bp, 11 predicted proteins | sample 9270691 | NCBI WGS metagenome assembly JAEIGA01 (sample SAMN17057246, study PRJNA624740) | gut metagenome | biome: biome; isolation source: fecal sample | host: Bos grunniens | place: China: Xizang | collected 2019
GTTCCAGCGGGATATCAAGTTGTCGTGTGAGTGTGTAGCCTCCTGCAGCAATCATTTCTACACTATCAACTACGACATCTGCTCCGAGAGTCATCAGTCTGTCGTGCAGAGTCTCAAGTGTATCATCGTCACCGATAGGAGTTTCGCGTTGCATCAGAATGTCTCCCGTATCAATCGTGTGGTTAAGGAAGAATGTTGTAACACCACTTTTGTTGTCGCCATTGATTATGGCGTGGTTTATCGGAGCTGCTCCTCGATATTGCGGCAATAGTGAGGCGTGAAGGTTAATTGTTCCTAATCGAGGCAGAGCCCATACGACTTCCGGTAACATTCGGAACGCAATGATAATCCCTAAGTCCGGAGCAAGTTCTCGTAGTTGGTTTATGAATTGTTCATCTTTTAATTTTTGGGGTTGCAGAACGGGTAGTCCTACCTCGAGAGCATATTGTTTGACTGCACTCTGTTGAATTTTCAGACCTCGTCCCGATGGCTTATCGGGCATTGTGACTACACCCACAATGTTATATCCCCCTTCGACCAGACGTCGCAGTGGTTCGACTGCAAAGTCAGGGGTACCCATATATACTATTCTGAGTTTTTGACCGCTTGTCATTGCTGATTATATTTTAAAGAATAGTCCCTAACGTTATGCCGTAGGGACTATCTGTGATTTGACATTAATATCCAAGGGTTATTCTTTGTGGAACAGTCCGAGTTTGTGACCCATCAGACGTTCTTTAGTTTCGAGGTAGTGTTCGTTGTGTTTATTCGGAGCAATTACGATGGGAATATTCTCAACGATTTTAAGTCCATAACCTTCAAGACCTGCCTTTTTCTGAGGATTATTTGTCATCAATCGAATATTTCTGATTCCGATTTCTCTCAGAATGCTGGCACCGACTCCGTAGTCACGTTCATCAACTTTAAAGCCGAGTTTTAGATTGGCATCGGCTGTATTGTATCCGTTTTCTTGCAGTTTATATGCATTGATCTTATTGAATAAACCGATACCTCTACCCTCCTGACTCAGATATACGACTGCACCTCGACCTTCTTTTTCAATCATACTCATTGCCTCGTGTAGCTGTGAGCCGCAGTCGCAACGATACGAGCCGAATACATCGCCAGTCAGACAAGATGAGTGCATTCTTACCAATACGGGTTCATCTTCTTTCCATTCGCCTTTAATGAGGGCTACGTGTTCGAGTCCGTTACTTTTCTGCATAAACGGAATCATTTTGAAGTCACCCCATTGAGTCGGCATATTAACACAGGCTCCGCGCTCGACAATAGATTCGCTTTTGAGTCTGTATGCGATGAGGTCTGCGATAGATATTATTTTCAGATTGAATTTATCGGCAATCTCTTTGAGTTGAGGTAGACGTGCCATTTCGCCATCTTCCTTTTTGATTTCGATCAGAGCTCCTCCGGCCTTCAGACCTGCAAGTTTAGCCAGGTCAACTACGGCTTCGGTGTGGCCGGGACGGCGGAGTACACCACGTTCGCGGGCTGCCAATGGGAAGACGTGTCCCGGACGACCCAGGTCCTCTGGTTTGGTATTATCGTCAACTAGGGCACGAATCGTAGCTGCACGATCGTGTGCTGAGATCCCTGTTGTACAACCATCACCCAGCAGATCTACGGATATTGTGAACGGAGTTCCGTGCAAAGAGGTGTTGCTTGTGACCATCATTGGGAGATCCAACTTGCCACAGAGTTCAGGACTGAGTGGTGCACACAACAATCCTCTGCCGTGAGTCTCCATAAAGTTTACGATTTCCGGAGTAATTTTTTCTGCGGCTACAATGAAATCGCCCTCATTTTCACGATCTTCATCATCTACTACGATGACCACTTCACCCTTTCCGATTGCTTCGATAGCCTCGGCAATGGTATTTAACGGACGTTCATTTTTTTCTGTTATCATAATATTGTTTTACTTTGTTATACTTGTTTAGAATCAGAGTTTTTGCTCTGAGAATATGTTTCAAATACCATTCGGTATTGAGTAATCCCGAGTCAGTTGATGCCTTGTAAAGCAGGAACACTGCTATGGGAAGCAGTACGAATGACGACAGCCAGGTCCCGATGAATGGGTGTGTTGAGCCCTCTTTTGCCATTTTTTCACCACTAATCATAAGGATATAGTAGATGATGAAGAATGCAAAAGAGATTACGAAAGGCATACCCATACCGCCTTTTCGTATGATTGCACCAAGTGACGAGCCGATCAGAAAGAATATGAACACTGAAACGGGTAGTGCAAATTTGCTGAAAAATTCGATTTGGTCTTTGTAGAGAACTTGTAGTTTCTCTTTGAGGGAGGATTCATCGAATGTCATTCGTGATGATGAACTTGAAGCCAGAGATATGGCGTGTTCCATCATTTCATATTTTTTTCGAAAATCTGATATGTTTGTTATTGAGTCACTTATATTGATCGAATGGACCGTTTTTGTGCTGTCGTTAGTAGTGCCTTTAGACTGAAACAGATTATTGTTGATGATGTCATCATTCAGCGAGTAGACCTCGGTGTCGACCTCTTTTTGCAGCGAATCAATTTCTATACTTAGTTCATCTACGCGTTTGGTTGATGCATTGGTGAATGTTGATGCATCTGAACGTTCGAAATTAAATCCTTCGAGGGCAATCATTGCCTTCTGAACATCAAAGAAATGGTGTCTGAGATTACTTTCCGAGTACCACGAATTGCTGCGATTTTGTTCATAGTTTTCTCCGTTAAACAATGTGACCATCAAAAATCGTTTATCGTCAGAGAGGTTAATATAACCCGAGTCGGCAATAATTGTAGTCATCTGACCATTGTTATTTCGAGTGTCGTAAATCAGTACGTTATGTAGCAATTTTGTTTTGCGGTCCTGATGTTCAACACGGATAGACATATCTTCGATTCCGTTAAAGAAAATTCCGTCATCAAATTCGAGTGCCTGTTTTTGCTGTCGAATGTCATAGATAATGGCGGTCATCTTCTTGTAGGAGTATGGCACAAGGTTGTTTGCTGCAAAGAAACTTGCCACCGAGATGATAAACGTTACAATCATCAGAGGTCTGAGGATTCGACTGAGGGATATGCCTGCTGCCTTGAGGGCTAGCAATTCATAATTTTCTCCCATATTGCCAATGGCCATCAGTGATGAGAACAACGTCGAGAGAGGCAATGCCATCGGGATAGTCGTCATAACGGCATAACCCATAAGCTCGAAAATGACACCGATTGTCAGACCTTTACCTACGAGTTCGTCAATCCACCTCCACATAAAGTTCATCAACAGAATGAACGATACGATGAAAAAGGCCATAAACATTGGCCCTAAGTAGGATTTCAGCATTAGCAAATGTACCTTCTTCATCTGTGGTTTGAATTTTTAGCGTACAAAGTTAACGATTTTTAATTATGCGTGCAACAACTTTCGCGATAATCAGAAGTGTTGCCAGAATAAAAATCGTAGAAGCACCTGATGGTATGTCTGTCGAGTAACTGAACCAAAGTCCTAAAATAGTGCCGGAAGTTGCAACAATGCAGGAGCCGATTGCCAGACGATTGAATCGTTTTGAAAATGAATTAACGATTGCTACGGGAATTGTTAGCAGTGATATCAGCATAACTATGCCGATGACTCTGATGCTGAGAACGATTGTTGCAGCCACCATCATCATCATTACGTAGTTGACCATTGTCACGGGAATATTCTGACTCTCGGCATAATTTCTGTCGAATGCTACGAACATAATCTTTCGGTGAAACAATGTAAAAATCAGAAGTAATACGACATCTAGCAGAGCTATTGCTATGAGGTCTGAACTTGTGACTGACAGTACATTGCCGAATAGAAAACTCATTAGATTTGGGGCATATCCGGGAGTCATATAAATGAAAATGATACCGATAGCCATACCTAATGACCACAACATTCCGATGACCGAATCTTCTCTGATTTTTCCCTTTTGAGAGAGCAGTTCAATGCCAACTCCAGCCAGCAACGAAAAACCGAAAGCTCCCCAAAGAGGATTGATTCCGAGATAGTATGCGATGCCGATTCCTCCGAATGAAGCGTGCGTAATTCCACCGCTGAGAAATACCAATCTGCGACAGACAATATAAGTTCCGATTAATCCGCAGGCTATTCCCGAAAGCAGAGATGCCAACAAGGCATTGCTCAGAAAGTCATATTTTAGTATTTCTCCGAGAAATTCCATTTTATTTTGCTGTCTGATTTATGCAGACAAATTTTGTACAGATTTTAGAATTCCGACGAAAATTTGAAATTTATTTCGGGGAATTTTTCTATTGCCATATTCAGGGCATATTGAGTTTCTGCCATAAATACATCACGACCGTGTTTGTCGATAGCCATATTCTGCCATTTGCGTTTGATGAAATCGTTATAAACGGTCTTGTCGTCACATTCAATCCAGCAGGCTTTATACATTGGCAAAGATTCGTAACGACATTTTGCTCCATATTCGTGTTCGAGACGATATTGGATAACGTCAAACTGCAATGCTCCGACCGTGCCGATAATCTTTCGACCATTGCCTCTTGAGGTAAACAATTGAGCTACACCTTCGTCCATAAGTTGGTCAATACCCTTTGAGAGTTGTTTGAATTTCATTGGGTCGGCATTCTCTATATACCTGAACAGTTCGGGTGCAAATGTCGGTATACCTGTGAATTTTAATTGTTCACCTTCGGTAAATGTATCTCCTATTTTGAAAGTTCCGGTATCGTGAAGACCTACAATATCTCCGGGAAACGCTTCATCTACCACTGATTTTTTTTCTGCAAGGAATGCATTGGGAGATGAGAATTTCATATTTTTCCCGCTACGGACGTGGAGGTATGGTTTGTTACGTTCGAATCGTCCGGAACAGATTTTCAGAAATGCCAAACGATCGCGGTGATTCGGATCCATATTTGCGTGGATTTTGAATACAAAACCTGTCATTTTGGGTTCGTCGGGCTGAATAGTACGTTGCTCGGTTGTGGTAGCTCTAGGTGAAGGGGCAATGCGAATAAAACAATCGAGCAACTCTTTGACTCCGAAGTTATTTAAAGCACTACCGAAGAAGACGGGTGCAAGACGTGCTGCACGATACTCCTCGATTTCAAATTCAGGATAGACTCCATCTACAAGGTCTATGTCTTCAATAAGGCGGTTGTGAAACGGAGCAATATATTTTTCAAGATCGGGATTGTCGAGTGTAATGTCAATGACCTCTCCGTCAGCCCGTTGTTTATCTTCTGACATAAACAGCGAAAGTTTCTGTTCGTAGATGTTATAAACACCTTTGAAAGTTGGTCCCGTACTAATTGGGAATGCCAGCGGTCGGACCTTGATTTTCAACTCTTCTTCGAGTTCGTCCATCAGATCGAACGGATCTCGACACGGGCGGTCCAATTTGTTGATGAAAATCATAACAGGAGTCTGACGCATACGACAAACTTCCATTAGTTTACGTGTCTGGGTTTCAACGCCTTTTGCACCATCAACTACGATAATAACACTGTCTACGGCAGTCAGTGTTCGGTAGGTATCTTCTGCAAAATCATCGTGCCCGGGAGTGTCGAGAATATTGATTTTGGTATCCTTGTATTCGAATTCCATTACTGAGGTTGCAACCGAGATTCCTCTTTGACGTTCGATTTCCATAAAGTCTGATGTTGCACCTTTTTTGATTTTATTCGATTTAACGGCACCTGCCACGTGAATTGCTCCCCCGAAGAGCAGTAATTTCTCTGTCAGTGTTGTTTTTCCGGCATCAGGGTGACTGATAATTGCGAAAGTTCGTCTTCTGTTAATTTCCTGTTTAAGATCCATATAGGTTTTGTGGTCGAATCTCTGACCGCGATAATTATGATTTATTTACTAAAATTCTTTAATAGGGTGTGGTTGCGACGGGTAGTCGAGGGTATAGTGCAGACCTACACTTTCTTTCATCTGTCGAGCCTGTTTGATTATTAGGTATGCGACGGCAATCATATTTCTCAATTCGCACAGCTCTTTGTTAAGAGTTAGTTTAGAGTACATTTCTTCGGTCTCTTTGTAAATGATTTCCAATCTTCGGTTTGCTCTTTCGAGTCGCATATCTGAACGGACAATTCCGACGTAATTGCTCATAATCTGCTGCATCTCTTTGTAGTTTTGCGTAATTAGCACCATCTCGTCGGGCAATGTAGTACCCTCGTAGTCCCAAGCTGGAATATTCTCACAAAGAGTCAGTGATTCTAGTTGGGAGATGGCGTGTTTTGCTGCAAAATCTGCGTAAACGATTGCCTCACTCAGTGAATTCGAAGCTAGACGGTTTGCTCCGTGCAGACCAGTACAAGATGTCTCTCCAAGTGCATAGAGTCGGTTGATGGTAGTCTTTCCATTATAGTCGACTTTTACACCTCCGCAACAGTAGTGTGCTGCCGGTACCACTGGTATCATCTCTTGAGTAATATCTATTCCGATTGACAGACATTTCTGGTAGATGTTTGGAAAGTGGTTTATCAACTTTTGTGGATCGGTATGACGGGCGTCAAGGTATACGAAATCGTCACCTCGAACCTTCATTTCGTTGTCGATGCTGCGTGCAACTATATCTCTCGGAGCAAGTGACCCCATCGGGTGGTATTTCTCCATAAATGTATTTCCGTCTTTGGTTTTGAGAATTGCACCAAAACCACGCATCGCTTCTGTTATCAGGAATGAAGGCCTTTCTCCTGGATTATATAACGAGGTCGGGTGGAATTGTATGAATTCCATATTTTCGATAACACCCTTTGCACGGTGAACCATTGCGATGCCATCACCTGTTGCTACATTCGGATTGGTTGTTGTATGGTATATATTACCAATTCCGCCTGTTGCCACTACGGTCACCTTGGACAGAATGGTCATTACTTTGTTTTTCTTGAGATTGAGAACATACGCACCATAACATTCGATGTTAGGCGTACTCTTCTTTACGAGTTGTCCGAGGTGGTGTTGTGTTAGCAGGTCGACTGCGAAATGGTATTCGAGAATCTCGATGTTCTGATGTTTTTTCACCTGAGATACAATCGAGTGTTCGATTTCGTAGCCTGTATTGTCCTGATGGTGCAGAATTCGATGGCGAGTATGTCCACCTTCGCGAGCAAGTTCGTATTTGCCACCAGCCTCTTTGTCGAATCTGACTCCCCATTCGACGAGTTGTTTGATCTGTGACGGAGCATTTTTTACCACAAGTTCAACAACTTTGGGGTCATTGATGCCGGCTCCGCACACCAGCGTGTCTTTGATGTGCTGGTCGAAAGAGTCAGGTTCGTAGGTTACAGATGCAATACCACCTTGTGCGAAATTGGTATTACTTTCACATATTTCGGACTTGGTAACAATTATTACCTTTCCGTGTGCAGCGGCTTTCAGTGCAAAACTGAGACCTGCGATGCCACTGCCGATTACAAGAAAATCGCATTTAAGTTCCATTACCTTAATACTAATTTTTTAAGGTCGTCTTGTGAACCGTCGAATACGTTTCGGTCGATGGTTCCCGAGATGCCTTTAATACGATGATTATCTGTATGTTGCCAGATTAACCATTTGACGGAAGGTTCGCCTCTGTAGTCAGCAATCCATAGTACATACTCGTCTTCAGGAAAATCTTTTTTTAAATATTTTTCGTAAAAATTTGATGAACAATATATTATCGGATATACTCCATAGTAACTTCTGATTTTTTTGCAGAAAGCTTTAGCCTGTTTTATCATCCAGTCCTGATCTTTGAAAAAGCGGTGTGGTTCGATGTCGAGAACTGGAGTCAAATCGCCTTTTTTTAATTTGGCAGTTTTGATGAAATTTAGAGCTTGTTCTTTTCCATCGGTTCTATGCCCGAAGAAATGGTATGCTCCGCAGAGAATATTTCTTTTGTTCAACTCTTGTTTTCGGGTGTTGTATGTCGGGTCGACAATCAGAGTTCCCTCGGTAGCCTTGAGGAATACAAACGAAATTTGATTATTATCAATCAGTTTGTCCCAATTTACTGAACGTTGATGTTTAGAGAGGTCGATGCCCCATATTTCGAATTGGTCTGAAGATCGGTTGCTTTTGTGACTGCAACCGACAAGCACGATACTCGCAATGAGCAATATTATGGTATGGACCTTAAAACGTCTCATTAAAATCAAATTCCAAAGTGCAAAGTTACTAAATCATTGCTATAACTGAAATATTTTAGAGAAAAAAGGTTGAATTTATTCATATAATTTGCATCGATTTTTTGAGTTTGGGTTGTGATTTGTATGATTATTGAGTGATTGTGATTAAAATTTTAATGCTATGAATGAACTTTTTTTTGAACAATTGGAAAAATCGAAACGTGCAATTCACAATTGGTGGTTGGTGATTGCTCTAGGAGTACTGATGATTGGTGTGGGAGTCGTTGTGTTTGTATTTCCGGGATTCAGTTATTGGACAATGTCGTTGTTGTTCGGTTTGTTGTTGCTGATATCAGGGTGCGTTTATGTGTGGCTAGCTGCGACCAACAGCAAGGGTGTAGTCGGTCGTGGCTGGGTAATGGCTGGAGGTATTATCGAGATATTGTTGGGTGTGATTTTGACGTTTGCTCCGGGAGTTTCGGCGATGACGCTGCCTCTGTTTTTGGGATTCTGGCTGCTGATGCGTAGTTTTGCTCTGATGGGTGTTGGTGCAGATATGAGTTCTATCAGGATTCGTGGTGCAGGCTGGACTATATTTTCAGGCGTAATTCTGATGATATTTTCGATAGTCATAGTTCTGCAACCAATATATTTTGGGGTCGAAGCTGTTATTGCGTGGGTAGGAGCAACGTTGATATTGTTCGGAATTTCGATGTGTACATTGGGCGGTCAATTGAAGAATTTGCATCGCCATTTCTCGAAATAAAAATCACATTGGCAATTTAATGAGGAGCTGATACACCGCCTGTGTCGGCTCCTCGAATTGTTTTTGTGTGTAAATTTATGCGTGATAAGATGATACTTTTGCGGAAAATTTCATATATTTGCCCGAATTATGAATGTATGAATTATATGAGTAATAACAAAATAAGAGTAGGTATTACCTCCGGAGATATTAATGGCATTGGATGTGAAGTTATTATCAAGTCGTTAAGTGATAATAGAATATGCGAAATGTTCACACCTGTTATCTACGGTTCTGGTAAGGTGCTTGCTTTTCACCGGAGATATATAAATTGCGATCAATTGGTTTATAATCAGGTGAAATCGGCTGACGATGTGCGTGATGGTAAAATCAATATGATTAATTGTATTGATGATGCTGTGAGAGTAGAACTCGGACAATCGACAGAGGCTGCGGGTGAAGCATCATTGATCGCACTTGAGATGGCAACGGCCGATCTCGAACGTGGTGCAATAGATGTTTTGGTGACGGCTCCGATAAATAAGAAAAATATTCAAAGTGAAAAATTCCATTTCAACGGACATACCGAGTACATCGCAGATAAATTTGGTGGTGAACCGTTGATGATAATGGTTAATGATGTGATGAGAGTCGGCTTGGTGACTGTTCACGAGCCAATCTCAAAGGTGGCATCACTGATCAGTAAAGACTTGATCATAAGTAAACTTAAATTGTTTAGAGAGAGTCTGATTAAGGATTTTGTAATTCACGAGCCCAAGATTGCTGTATTGTCGCTGAATCCTCACGCTGGAGATGGCGGACTGCTTGGTAGTGAAGAGATTGATGTAATTCAACCTGCTATAAAAGAGGCCTACGACAATGGAATTTTGACATTCGGCCCATTTGCCGCAGACGGATTCTTCTCAAGCGGAGCATTTGCAAAATATGACGGCGTTTTGGCAATGTATCACGATCAGGGATTGATACCATTCAAGTCAATGTCATCATCGGTGTCAGTGAACTATACAGCAGGATTGCCCATCGTGAGAACAAGTCCTGCACACGGTGTCGGTTACGACATTGCAGGAAAGGATCGAGCTGACGAATCATCAATGAGATCAGCTATATATATGGCAATAGATATTTTGCGTAATCGTGAACAACACCAGATAATCACGGCAAATCCGTTGCGTAAGTGTCGAATCGAAAGCGGACCTGATGTTTCAGCTTCGGATTTGATGGAGGAAAATGGCGAAAACTAATTTGAATAATCGTCTGAGTGCAGGACAAAAAGTGTTGCACTTGCGTTTTGTTAAATGAGGAAATAAAATTCATAGTAATGATAAAGATAACTTTTCCGGACGGAACCGTTCGTGAATACGAAAAAGGAATAACCGCCCTTCAGATTGCTGAAAAAATTTCATCACGTCTGGCTCAAGAAGTGATGGCTGCAACTGTAAATGGTCAGGTTTGTGACCTGATGTTGCCAATCGAACAAGATGCTACTCTTAAGTTGCACAAATGGGAAGATCGTGAAGCTCAGGATACATTCCACCATACATCTTCACACTTGCTGGCAGAAGCATTGGAATCACTCTACCCCGGAGTTAAGTTCGGTATTGGTCCGTCAATTGAGAACGGATTCTATTATGACGTTGATCTGCCCGAACCAATCACCGATGCCGACCTGAAAAAAATCGAAAACAAGATGGTTGAACTTGCTCGTAATAAAGAGCCGTTGGTGCGTCGTGAAGTGCCAAAAGCAGAAGCATTGGAAAACTTTACGCAAAAGGGAGATCAGTATAAGGTCGAGTTGATTCAGGATCTGGAAGATGGTAAAATTACGTTCTATACAAATGGAGCATTTACCGATTTGTGTCGCGGACCACACTTGCCTAATACAGGTTATATTAAGGCAATAAAACTGACCTCAATTGCAGGTGCATATTGGCGTGGTAACGAAAACAATAAGATGTTGACTCGTATTTATGGAGTTTCGTTCCCGAAGAAATCGATGCTTGACGAGTACCTCGCAATGCTCGAAGAGGCAAAGAAACGTGACCACCGTAAATTGGGTAAAGAATTGGAATTGTTCCACTTCTCACAGCGAGTAGGTCAAGGTTTGCCATTGTGGTTGCCTAAAGGTGCAGCACTGAGAGAACGTCTGGAAAATTTTTTGAGAGCAGTTCAGAAAAAACACGGATATCAGCAGGTAATTACTCCGCATATCGGGATGAAGGACCTTTATGTAACATCGGGTCACTATGCTAAGTATGGAGCCGATTCGTTCCGCCCGATCCGTACTCCGGACGAAAATGAAGAATTCTTGTTGAAACCGATGAACTGTCCTCACCATTGTGAAGTGTATAAGTTCAAACCTCGTTCATACAGAGATCTGCCTCTTCGTTTTGCAGAGTTTGGTACAGTTTACCGTTACGAACAGAGTGGCGAATTGCACGGTTTGACACGCGTTAGAGGATTTACTCAAGATGATGCACATATATTTTGTCGTCCTGATCAACTGTCAGAAGAGTTCAAAAAGGTAATTGATATCGTATTGTATATCTTCAAGACATTGAGTTTCGAAAACTTTACGGCACAGATTTCTCTGCGAGATCCGAACAACAAGACTAAGTATATCGGCACAGATGAAAATTGGGAAAAGGCTGAATCTGCAATTATTGAGGCTACCAAAGAAAAAGGTTTAAATACAGTAATAGAATTGGGTGAAGCTGCATTTTATGGACCGAAACTTGATTTTATGGTAAGAGATGCAATCGGTCGTAAATGGCAGCTCGGAACAATTCAAGTAGACTATAATTTGCCAGAACGTTTTGACTTGACCTATACCGGAACAGACGACAAACCCCATCGTCCGATTATGATTCACCGTGCCCCATTCGGATCAATGGAACGTTTTGTGGCAGTATTGCTCGAACATACCGGTGGTAAATTCCCATTGTGGTTGACTCCTGATCAGGCTGTGGTTATGCCTATCAGTGAAAAGTTCAATGACTATGCACAAGCAGTCACCGATAAATTGAACGAACTCGATGTGAGAGCTTTGACCGATTTGAGAAATGAAAAAATCGGAAGAAAAATCCGTGATAATGAATTGAAAAAAATACCATATCTGTTGATCGTCGGAGAAAAAGAAGAAGCAGAAGGTCTTGTATCAGTTAGAGTACAAGGTGAGGGAGATAAGGGTGCAATGACTATCGAACAGTTTGCAGCAGAGGTCGCACTCAAAGTGAAAGAAGAGGTGCGTCCGATTGGCGAATAGGATAAACCATTAAAATAATAAACATAGTATTAACTAATTAGAGGAGGGTACAGTCATAAATACTATTAAAACTCCTAGACCTCAGCCACAGGGCCAGCAAGATAAAGTTGCGGATAAAGAGGTCGGTAATAGAATCAATGAAAATATCACAGCACCTCAAGTACGTTTGGTGGGTGATAATATTGAAGGATCTCAAGTTGTTTCTCTGCGAGAAGCTCTGAGAATGGCCGATGAATTAGAAGTCGATTTGGTGGAGATCTCACCAAAGGCTGATCCACCAGTGTGTCGACTCGTTGATTATCAAAAGTTCCTTTACCAACAAAAGCGTAAGGCTAAAGAGATTAAAAGTAAGTCGGTGAAAATCGTCGTAAAAGAGATCCGTTTTGGACCCAATACAGATGACCACGACTACAATTTTAAGTTGCGTCACGCCGAAAACTTCTTGAAGGAAGGAGCAAAAGTTAAAGCATATGTATTTTTCCGTGGTCGTCAAATTGTGTTCAAAGATCAGGGCGAGATATTATTGCTGAGATTTGCTCAGGACCTCGAAGAGGTGGGGAAAGTTGAGCAAATGCCTCGTCTCGAAGGTAAAAGAATGATTCTGATAATTGCTCCGAAACCTAAAAAGTAATAGGAATATAAAAATATGAAATCGTTCTCGGTAGTCCAACGAGAACATTTCGTATTTTTGCAAGTCGTGTACCTTAATTTTGAAGACTTTTTTGTTGAGAGTTTTTAAAATTAGGTGTACATTTGCAATGTGTTTAGAAATACATAAAACCTCAAAATAAAATCAAAAATGGCTAAGGAAAAAAAATTTATTACCTGTGACGGTAACTATGCCGCAGCTCACATCGCTTATATGTTTAGCGAAGTATCTGCAATTTACCCGATCACTCCGTCTTCGACAATGGCTGAGTACATTGACGAATGGGCTGCCAATGGTCGCAAGAATATCTTCGGAGAGACAGTGAAAGTCGTTGAAATGCAATCTGAAGCAGGTGCTGCAGGTGCAGTTCACGGATCACTCCAGGCTGGTGCATTGACAACAACCTATACAGCATCTCAGGGTCTGTTGTTGATGATTCCGAATATGTATAAAATCGCAGGTGAATTGTTGCCTGCCGTATTCCACGTTTCAGCACGTGCGTTGGCTTCTCACGCATTGTCAATCTTCGGTGACCACCAAGACGTAATGGCTTGTCGCCAAACAGGTTTTGCAATGTTGGCATCCGGTGGCGTTCAAGAAGTAATGGACCTTTCTGCAGTATCTCACCTTGTGGCAATTCGTTCGCGTGTTCCGTTCGTAAACTTCTTTGACGGTTTCCGAACATCTCACGAAATCCAAAAAATCGAACTTATCGAACAAGACGAATTGGCACCTCTGATTGACAAAGAGGCTCTTCAACAATTCCGCAATCGTGCATTGAATCCGTCAAATCCTGTGACTCGTGGTACAGCACAAAATCCGGATATTTATTTCCAAGCACGAGAAGCTTGCAACCGCTACTATGATGCAGTGCCTGATATGGTTGCTGAAGAGATGGAAAAAATCTCAAAAATCACAGGTCGTACATATAAACCATTCAACTACTATGGAGCAGCAGATGCTGACCGTGTTATCGTAGCAATGGGTTCTATTACTGAAACTATTCGCGAAGTCGTTGACTGTCTGACTGCTAAAGGTGAAAAAGTCGGCGTTGTTTCAGTTCACTTGTATCGTCCGTTCTCTGCTAAGCACTTTATGGCTGCAATGCCTCAAACTGCTAAAGTTATCACTGTTCTGGACCGCACAAAAGAACCGGGTGCTGTTGGCGAACCTCTTTACCTCGATGTTAAATCACAATTCTATGGTAAAGAAAATGCTCCGAAAGTATATGGTGGTCGCTATGGTTTGTCTTCAAAAGATACAACTCCGGCTCAAATGCTGGCAGTATTCGAAAATATGAAGGCAGCTCAACCTAAAGAGTTCTTTACAGTTGGTATCAATGACGATGTAACATACTTGTCATTGCCTGTTGGTGAAGAAATCAGCTTGGCTAAACCAGGTACATTCGAAGGTCGTTTCATCGGTCTTGGAGCAGATGGTACTGTAGGAGCTAATAAGAACTCAATCAAAATTATCGGTGAAACAACTGATAAATATTGTCAAGCATATTTCTCATACGACTCTAAAAAGTCTGGTGGTTATACATCATCACACTTGCGTTTCGGTGATGAACCAATTACATCTCCGTATTTGGTGACAACTCCAGACTTCGTAGCTTGTCACGTTCCGTCATACATCGGAAAATACGATCTGCTGAAGGGTCTGAAAGATGGTGGTACATTCTTATTGAATTCTGTACACGATGCAGAAACAACTAAAGAAAACCTGCCAGACGATATGAAAAAGTATTTGGCAGAACACAAGATCAACTTCTATATCATCAATGCAACTAAGATTGCAGGTGAAATCGGTCTTGGAAACCGCACAAATACAATTATGCAAAGTGCATTCTTCAAGGTTGCAGAAGTTATTCCTTATGAACAAGCCGTAGAACAAATGAAAAAATTCATTTATAAATCTTACGGTAAGAAGGGTGAAGATGTTGTCAATATGAACTACGCAGCCGTAGATAAAGGTGGCGAAGTTGAAAAGGTTGAAGTTCCTGCAGAATGGGCAAATATAATAGTTAAACCAGTTGAATCTAAGAAAAATCAACCTGAATTCATTGAAAAGGTAGTAAACCCGATTAATGCTTTGGAAGGTGATTCACTGCCTGTAAGTACATTCCTTGGTCGCGAAGATGGTACTTGGGACGCTGGTACTGCAAAATATGAAAAACGTGGTATCGCATCTTCAGTACCTGAATGGTCTGCAGAAAACTGTATCCAATGTAACCAATGTTCGTTGGTATGTCCTCACGCCGCAATCCGTCCGTTTATTTTGACAGCTGACGAGGCTGCAGGTCTGCCAGAAGGTACTGTTTGTGCAGATGGTAAAGCTCAACTCAAAGAGTATAAGTTACGTATCCAAGTCAGCCCGATGGACTGTACAGGTTGCAACAACTGTGTGAATGTCTGCCCTGCTCCGCAAAA
>JAEIGA010008832.1_pt1 | contig 15248 bp, 11 predicted proteins | sample 9270691 | NCBI WGS metagenome assembly JAEIGA01 (sample SAMN17057246, study PRJNA624740) | gut metagenome | biome: biome; isolation source: fecal sample | host: Bos grunniens | place: China: Xizang | collected 2019
AGCGTTAGTATTAGAATCGTCACCGCCAATGATAACGATAGCATTGAGGCCCAATTCGCGGATAATTTCCATACCCTTTTCGAATTGTTCAACTTCTTCAAGTTTTGTACGACCAGAACCAATCATATCAAAACCACCAGTGTTGCGATATTCATCGATAAGTTCATCAGTCATTTCAATATACTTGTGATCAACGAGACCACCAGGACCCATCAAGAAGCCATAAAGCTTACTAGCAGGATTCTGTTTCTTGAGACCATCGTAGAGACCACAGATTACATTGTGACCACCAGGAGCCTGACCACCAGAAAGGATAATACCAATGTTTATTGGAGCATATTCCTTAGCTTCATCTGTAGGCACAAACTCAACGAGAGGCATACCATAAGTATTAGGGAAGAGAGCCTTAATTTCTTCCTGATTACCTACGCTCTGAGTAGGTTCACCTTCCTTTACAGCAACATTTCCACGAAGGCCTGCAGGAAGTTTGGGCTGATAAGCAGCACGAGCAATTTGAAGTGCACTTTTTTCCATATTTACAGTTAAATTTGGGGTTAATGTTAATATTTTGCAAAAATACTCTTTTATTTTGAATTAGCCAACAAATCCCTAGGCATAAAAAATGCCAATGAGAGAGCATTGAAACCCCTCATTGGCATTTTTATAGCATGTAATTATTCTAAATAATTCCTTGAGCCATCATTGCTTTAGCAACTTTCATAAAACCTGCGATGTTAGCACCCTTTACATAATTTACATAACCATCTGTTGTTCGTCCATAAGCCAAACATTGATTATGCACATCAGCCATGATTTGATGTAAACGTTCGTCTACTTCCTCAGCTGTCCATGAGATATGCATCGCATTTTGTGTCATTTCCAATCCGGATGTCGCCACTCCACCAGAGTTAACAGCTTTACCTGGTGCAAAAAGAATCTTATGCTCAACAAAATAATCTACAGCTTCTGCTGTACATCCCATATTACTTACCTCTGCAACACACTCTACGTTATTAGCTACTAACATTCGAGCATCGTCTTCATTCAACTCGTTCTGTGTTGCACATGGTAGAGCGATATCCACTTTCACCTCCCATGGCTTACGCCCTGGGAAAAATTCTACGCCATACTTTTCTGCATAAGGTTCTACAATATCCTCACCGGACAATCGCAGCTCCAACATATAATCGATTTTTTCTCCAGTAATGCCATTGGGATCATAGATATAACCATCGGGGCCTGACAATGTCACTACTTTTGCTCCCAATTCCGTAGCTTTTTTTACGGCTCCCCATGCCACATTACCAAAGCCTGAAACAGCAATTGTCTTTCCGGCAATATCTGTTCCATGTTCTGTTAACATTTGATGAACGAAATATAAAGCGCCATAGCCAGTTGCTTCAGGTCTTAAGATTGACCCGCCAAATTCCAGACCCTTTCCGGTGAAAGTTCCTGTATGCTCTCTTGCCAACTTTTTGTACATACCATACATATAGCCAACTTCTCGTCCTCCTACACCAATGTCTCCGGCCGGAACATCCTGATCGGGACCCAAGTTGCGCCATAATTCTAGGATGAAAGATTGACAGAATCGCATGATTTCTCCATCACTACGTCCTCTAGGTGAAAAATCAGAACCACCTTTTGCTCCACCCATGGGCAATGTGGTTAATGCATTTTTAAAGGTTTGTTCAAATCCCAAAAATTTCAGAATGCTCAAATTTACTGATGGATGGAATCTTATACCTCCTTTATACGGACCTATTGCATTATTAAACTGCACCCTATAGCCTAAATTCACATGCACCTCTCCTTGATCATCCACCCAAGGTACCCTGAAAGTCAGAATTCTATCTGGTTCTACCAAACGTTCAATTAATTTAGCTTTCTCAAATTCTGGATGTTGATTATACACGTCTTCTATAGAAAGTAAAACTTCGCGTACTGCTTGTAAATACTCTCTTTCACCTGGGTGTTTTGCTTCTAATGCTGAGAGCAATTGTTCTGTTTTCATATATTTAAGTTTTAAGGTTATTAGAAACTGTCCAAATGTAAAGAAAAAGATATTTATACCCAAAATTTCAAGTGACATTTTTTAAAATTTTGCCGTATAACATATCTTTTCCTTACATTTTGATATTTATACTATATATTTGTCATTGTCTGGCACCATACTGCTGGTCTAAATTAAAAATAGCGGTATCCCCCATTTTCCTTATTCTATCAACAATACTCGAAGCCGTAGCTTCTTCTTCTACTTGTTCACGTACAAATGTCCAAAGGAAATCTTGGGTTGCTTTATCTTTTTCTTCCACGGCCAAATCTACTAGATGATCAATCATCCTTGAGACTCTGCATTCATGTTTATATACTTGCTCAAAGGCAGCTAAAGGGCTATCCCATTCCTGTGGAACCACACTAATTTCTCCGACTTTGGCTGTACCTCCTCGTTTGATGATGTAATCAGCCATAGTATAAGCATGTTCCATTTCTTCGTTAGATTGCTTTTTCATCCAATTGGCGAATCCATTGAATCCTTCTTTATCAAAGTAAAATGCCATTGATAAATAAAGGTGAGCACTCCAAATCTCGGCAACGATTTGAACATTGATCGCATCTTGTAATTTCCGTGAAATCATAACTGTAGTTTTTTTAAATTAAAAATGCAACAGGGTCCACACATCAGACTCCTGTTGCAAAGTTATCGTTTCATTAAATGCAATGCCAATATTATAATCTTATTTTAAAAAGATTAGCATCTTTTCACCGTTGCCCAAAAGTATCATTGGGATAAAGAGTTTTCCACCACAACGGCTCATCTTTCAGCCAATATGCAAACCAAGCAAAAATAGAGTTTTGCCATGCTAACCTCTTTTTATAATTAGCAATCACATGGTCTTCTCCATCAATCTGTATATAGCTTACTCGCTTACCTAGTATTCTTAACGCCGTGAACAATTGAATACTTTCATTATTGGGAACGTTGGTATCCACGGTTCCATGCAAAAGTAAAATGGGAGTATTAATCTTTTCTGCATTAAACAAAGGAGACTGCTTAACATACAATTCCGGAGTATTCCATGGATAGCTTCCATATTGAGCTACCTCTCCATAGGTATATCCCCAATATCCACCACCCCAATAGCTAGCAATATTAGAGATACCCGCATGAGATATTGCTGCTGCAAATATATCTGTACGAGTTTGCAAGTATTGCGTCATAAAGCCGCCATAGCTAGCGCCCATACACCCTATTTTTTCTGCATTTACAAACGTATGTTCTTTAACAAAGGCTTTTGTTCCCTCTATTATATCATCAGCCGATTCCATTCCCCATGTATTTACATGGCGAGCAGCAAATTCTTGTCCAAATCCAATCGCTCCGCTTGGCTCAACTACATACACAACATATCCCTGCGCGGCCAACACCTGTAAAGGATATTGAAATTCCAATACCTTCGCGGTGGGAGTACATCCACCGTAGTAATAAACAATCATAGGGTATTTCTTTGTTGCGTCAAAATTGGGCGGTAAGAAATAGAAGCCTTTAATAGTATCTCCTCTAGAAGAAAGATAATCCCAATTTGTACATTTACCAATAGCCACATTCTTGTACAACGCGTCAAAATCAATATTACCAATCTTCTCAGTTTTTGGCTTATGTGAATTTAAAGTACAAAAATACATATCTCTTGCTCGTTCTCCTGTTTGACCAAAGAATACCACCTGAGGTCGTTTTGATAAAGAGGTCAAGGAATAACCTTGTATATAACTAACTGGCAATTCATACTTGATGACTTTCTTGTTTTGAGGATTCAGTTGGAACAAAGATTCATCATATCCATCGGTCGCTGAAAAATAAATGTTACCATCAATTGGTGACCAAATGGTTTTACCGACTGCAGGATTAAACAAACACAACAATGGTTCAACAGTCTTATCGTCTATATTATATACATACAATCTGTAATCGAATGCATTGGGTATTTGTCCCTCTTTAACTTCTAGGCCAATACCTTCAAAAGCTGCTGGAGAAGCTTTAATCAAAACTTTTTTTGCATCTGGAGAAAATTGTGCCCCGGCAACATATGCTGTGTCTGTCAACAAAGTATCAACTAAACCTGTATAGGCATTCATTCTCAACAATGTCATACGCCTAAAAGGTCGATCATTAGGGTTCATCCTAGAATATGTCAACAATAAATATTGCCCATCTCTGGATATATCATTGATACCTACAGATACACTTCCAAAAGTAAGCCTTTGTCTTTGGCATGTCTTTAGATCATATCGATACAAAGTACTCCGATTTCTCCAACCAGGTTGTCTATCATCCGGATCGATTAGTAGCTTTAAACTTTCTTTTGGTTTTTCACCTTCTTCTGTTATTGTATATATCAAATAATCCTCTTTGGGTGAAATCATAAAATTTCCTTCTGGAATGCCTTCAGAAATCACATTTTCTGTACCATCCACCGGATTATATGTCATTAATTGACGGCTGTCATTTCCTTTTCTGGTATAATACAAAACATCACGTTGAGGCATCCATGTGCATCCTGCATATTCATTCTTCGTCCAAATCACACGTTGAGTTGCAGTTTCTGTCAAGATAGTCCTGAATAAATTACTGCCATCTTCTTGCTTATTGTAATAATTTATAACCAGATATTTACCTGTAGGTGAAAGCAAAGCACTATGATAATGATCGCCCAAAAGCATATCTCTCATATCGTACAATTTCTGTTCTTGGGAGTTAATTACCAATTCTTTAACATGATTTCCCATTATCTTTACATCAAATGAGTCTTTTTTGCTTTCATTAGTCAAACATAACAAAACTAGTTCATGTCTTCCTGGGAGTAATTTTAAATCACCATTGATTACCTCTGTTTTGTCAATATATGCTTTATGAGAAGTAAGGCCTTTTACTTCAAGTTTTGCAATAGTATAACGATTTGCATCAATCGTAAATTTCAACAAATTGATATTTGATGTCCCTTTTGCAGACATAGGGATTTTCTCACCTCTACATATCGTATTATTAAACTTTAAATTAGAGGTTTGTCTTATGAGATGAATATTATCTTGCAAATAACTTTGCTCATTAAAGACTGCATATTTCATATTCATAGAATCTGTTTGATAAGGAACAGACATTTCTATGGGCAAAATCATTTGTGCAGTTTCCACAGAAATAGTGTCAGCCGATGCAAATAAACTACAACAAGCCAATAGGGTAATATATATCTTTTTCATCATTGTTAATTAGCAATTTTCATAAAACAAAGAGAGAGCCTTATCACAAGGATAATTCTCTCTGTTGTCCTAATAGTTGAAAATCTTTCTTTCTTAATTTGAAACTATTCGTCAAATATTTATCTCTTACAACCTGATTTTCTGCAAGTTCCTCCGGTGTTCCTTGAAACAAGATTTTACCTTCAAACAACAAGTATGCCCTATCTGTTATACATAGCGTTTCTTCTACGTTGTGGTCCGTAATGAGGATTCCAATATTTCGATCTTTCAATTTCCAGACTATATATTGAATATCCTCTACAGCAATAGGGTCTACACCGGCAAAGGGTTCATCCAGCATGATAAACTTAGGGTCTATGGCCAAGCATCTTGCAATCTCGGTTCTTCTTCTCTCTCCGCCGGAAAGCGCATCACCATTGTTCTTTCTTACTTTTTGCAATTTGAACTCAGAGATAAGGCTTTCCAATTTTTCACGTTGATATTCCTTTGAGCGTCCTGTCATCTCAAGTACTGAGGCAATATTATCCTCTACACTCATTTTTCTAAAGACGGATGCTTCTTGCGCTAAATACCCTATACCACATTTTGCTCTTTTATACACCGGATACTCAGTTATTTCTTGTCCGTCAAGAAATATTCTTCCACCATTGGGCACTACCAATCCGGTAGTCATATAAAAAGACGTTGTCTTGCCTGCCCCATTGGGGCCAAGCAAGCCAACGATTTCACCTTGTTTTACTTCAAATGACACACCATTTACAACAGTTCGCTTACCATATTTTTTAATAAGCCCTTCTGTCCGTAAAACCATGCTATCGTCATTTGTAGCATTATTTTTCATTGTTTCGTCAATCATACTTCCGCATTTTCATAAAGGAAACGCTTAATACTACGTTTCGGAGTTTTTTCAAACTCTTCATTATAAATCTTTATACCCGAAAGTTGTTCATAATTGTTCACCATTTGGTTCAAATCTCTACGATTTTGTTCCATAGCCGATTTTAGTCCATTTTCATCAAGTCCGGCCTTTTCTGCTTCGTCAAAATCGGGGAAAACCAAACCATAAAGTTTATCACCCTTTTGGATAACAATACATTCACTAACGTAAGGCAATGTATTCAACTTATCCTCAATTTCTTCAGGATAGATATTTTGTCCACTTGAGCCTAAGAGCATGTTCTTGCTACGTCCTCTGATGTATAAATAACCATCAGCATCCATCACACCCAAGTCACCGGTATGATACCATCCGTCTTTATCTATGGTTGCTGCAGTTACTTCAGGATTCTTATAATATCCCAACATCACATTCATACCACGAGCCAATATTTCACCTGGTACATTTTCCGGATCGGGACTATCAACCTTCACTTCCATATTCAAAACGGCACGGCCACAAGAACCTATTCTATGGTCTTTCCAGTCAGCATATGTAATAATCGGAGCACATTCCGTTGCACCATAGCCTACCGTAAAGTTAAAGCCGATTTTGTGCAAGAATTGTTCAATTTCACTATTGAATGCTGCTCCACCAATGATAATTTCATAGAAACGACCACCAAATGCAGCAACCAATTGTTCACGTATCTTTTCTCTAATCTTTGAGTTAATTACAGGGAGCTTAAGCAAGACCTTCATGCTGACTGTTTGAAGTTTAGGCAGCACTGATTTCTTGATAATCTTCTCAATGATAAGCGGAACAGAAATAATGACATGAGGTTTAATATCTGAAAACGCTTTGAATATAATTTTGGGAGAAGGAACACGTGTCAAATAGAAGATATGACATCCATGGAGTATTTCAAAAATGAATTCAAATGACAAACCATACATATGGGCCATTGGCAACATAGAAATTATATGGTCTCCACGACGAAGTTTTGAACCAAGTTCTTGACGAGCAAACATTAAGTTTGACCACATGGCGCGATAGGGAACCAACACACCTTTTGAATTACTAGTAGTTCCCGAAGTATAGTTAATCAAGGCCAAAGCATCGCCATCTACAGCTTTTCTATAAGCGACATGTTCCTGGCGGAAATATTTGGGATATTTTTTACCAAAGAATTCATTAAGGCGTTCGCGTGCTTCTGTCAATTTATCTGTACGACTTACCAATAATGAATAGTCGGGTATATAGATAATACCTTCCAATGAAGGCATTTCGTCAGCATTGAGGGTTGGCCATGCCTGATCACCAACAAACAACAATTTTGCTTCAGAATGCGCTACAATATTATATACCTGGTCAGACTTAAACTCATGCAAAATAGGTACGGGCACCGCACCATAAGTCATTGTTGCCAAGAATGCTACCGCCCAATTTGCGCTATTTCGTCCACAGAGGGCAATTTTATCCCCTGGCAATATTCCTGCATTTTCAAAAAGGATATGCAATTTTTCAATTTTGCGTGCTACATCCTTATATTGGTAGGTGCTTCCTTCATAATCAGTCAAAGCATCTAAATCCCAATTTTCTTTAATCGCTTCTTCAATGTAAGAAATAAAATCTTTATACTCTTCCATAATTATAATAATATGTGTAATTCCTTTATTTTACTGTTTTTTGGGTGCTGGTGTTTTTCATTTAAAAAAATTGTCCACACTAAATTACGCACACTCTTAGCAATTTTGTGCAAAAGTAATAAAAAAGTCAATACGCTCCAATTTTTCATGAAGTTTCCATTAACTAGATAGATTTTTTACCTGTTTTTACGAATTTCAGTACAAAGATGAACAGATACATTATCATTGAACAGCAGTTACATATCTTTTTACATTGCCTCTCATTCAAAAAGACATCCATCCACCCATATTTTTACTGAAAAAATGTAACTTTGCGCAAAAGTTTATATACTATGATACAATCAATGACCGGCTACGGAAAAGCCGATGCCCTTTTTTCCGAAAAAAAAATACATGTTGAGATAAAATCCCTCAACTCCAAAAGTTTAGATTTATCCATGCGCTTAGCTGGCCTTTATCGTGAGAAGGAAATGGAAATTCGCCAATATATTTCTCAGCAATTGGAACGTGGGAAAGTCGATTTTACCATTTGGGTTGAGAAAGACGTTACTACTCAAACACCCTCAATCAACGAAGAGGTGGTAAATAAATACATTCAACAAATTAGAACTATCAGCGAGAACCAATCTATCCCCTTTCCGGAAAATCATATCTGGGAAGTTATAGTTCGTATGCCTGAAATCACACAAACTGCAACCATTGAAGAACTCTCTGATGAAGAATGGAATATTGTATGGCTGGCAGTAGAAGAAGCGGTTGCACAATTAATCGCATTCCGTAAACAAGAAGGCGAAGCCCTCACGCTTAAATTCAAAAAAAATCTCAGCCGCATAGAATCTTTAATGAAGGAGATTGAGAGCTATGAACAATGCCGTGTAGAAAAAATTCGCCAACGTCTTGAAGAAAGACTCTCAGAATTAAAAGGTGTTGACTACGATAAAAATCGTTTAGAGCAAGAACTCATTTATTATATTGAGAAGTTAGACATTAACGAAGAAAAGCAACGACTTACCAATCATCTCAATTACTTCCGCGAAACGATGGAGAATGAGAAAGGACAAGGTAAGAAACTTGGATTCATTGCGCAAGAAATGGGTCGCGAAATTAATACAACCGGTTCTAAAAGCAACCAAGCAGAAATGCAAAATCTTGTTGTAATGATGAAAGATGAACTTGAGCAAATAAAAGAACAAGTGCTCAATGTCATGTAATATCTTCTTTTAAAACCTACCTACATGAAAGAACAACAATCTATACACCCTGGAAAGTTATTGATATTCTCTGCCCCAAGCGGTAGTGGAAAAAGTACGATCATTGAATACCTCATGTCAAAAAACTTGGGCTTGCACTTTTCCATTTCTGCCACTTCGCGTCCTCCCCGTGGAAAGGAGCAGCACGGCGTTGAATATTTCTTTCTCTCCACAGAAGAATTTAAAAAGCATATAGAAGCCGGTGATTTTCTAGAGTACGAAGAGGTATACGAAGGTCGTTACTATGGCACTTTGCGAGAACAAGTAGACCGCCAATTGGCTGCTGGCGAAAACGTGGTGTGCGATGTAGACGTATTGGGGGGCAAAAACATAAAAGCCGTATATGGCAACCGTGCGCTTTCTATCTTTATTCAACCACCCTCCATCGACGAGCTCCGAAAGCGACTGGAAGGTCGTGCCACCGATGCTCCCGAAGTCATCACAAAGCGTATAGAACGAGCTGCTTTCGAGTTGTCTTTTGCCAAGGACTTTGACAAAATCGTAATAAATGACGACTTGAGCACCGCACAAGCAGAAACTTTGAATATTGTAGAAGCATTTCTAACAAAAGAATGATTCGTACTGGCATCTTTGGAGGTTCTTTCAACCCGATACACAATGGCCACATCAATTTGGCCCAACACCTCCTACAAGAAGGTGAGGTAGACGAGATATGGCTAATGGTTTCTCCGCATAACCCATTGAAAGAAACCACATCACTTTGGGATGAGAACTTTCGCTTACAAATGGCACAAATAGCTACTGCCGATTACGAAAACATATGTGCCAGCGACTTTGAATTCCATCTTCCCCGTCCCAACTACACTTGGAAAACCCTACAAGAACTAGAGAAAGCCCATCCTAACCGGAGTTTCTCTCTCATTATTGGAGCAGACAATTGGTTGGTATTCGAGAAATGGGCAAACTACAAAAACATTCTTCAGAACTACCCTATCCTCATCTACCCTCGTGAAGGATACCCCATACAAATTCAATCCTTACCAACAGGAGTCAAGTTCATTGAAGCTCCCCTCTTCCCTTGGAGTTCCACCCAAATACGTGAAGCTCTTGATCAACAATGCGACGTTGCTGACATGTTACACCCTCAGGTGATACAACTTTTAAAAGAAAGGAATAGATAGCCCCCCCCGAAGGAAAACACATATGAGATAAAATATCTAACAAGGGCTGACTTCCGAGTGTGAAAGTCAGCCCTTAAATTATACGTTTCAAAAAGCAATATTCGGCAGATCTTAATCCACTAAGATTCTCTTGCTTTCATTGCCACATTTATATATATATATACCCTTAGGCAATTTCGCATTTACATTACCAAGCGTAGCTTTATTTCCTTTGCAATATAAACGGCCAGACAAGTCGTAGATTTCAACATTAGACGCGTTAATAGTTTCAACTTCAGAGATGCCAGTCATTGTTTTATCCAAAAAGCTAAATGAAATAACCTTTTTTTCTTCTTTAATATTGTAAATAGGCTTGCCCAGCAATGTACCATCATTCAGTTTAGCGGCTGTAGGAAGTGACTCATCTGTAAACTCTGTCACCCCTTTTACTCCGGGGTACAAATCTCCTCTAAATCCTTCGCCGCTTCCGTTGACAAGATACTTGTCACCATCAGCTGGAACATAAGAGAATCTTTGTCTGTTTTCTGTATTGTTCAGTATGTTTCTTGTCCACGAAGTAGCATCATAGTCAATGTGAGTAATCAACATGCCAGTTCCAAGCAGAGCTGGATACCATGTATCTTCTTGTCTGTTCTCTAAGAGGAAATACTCTTTCTCATTGGTGGCACTACGTAAAATATAGGTGGTAGCCCCTTTCTCTTTTTCTGCATATGAATACAACTCCATGTATCCAGCCTCTGTTAACTCTTGTGGTGACAACCATCCGCAAAAACTACGTTCATACGCGTTATACCCCACAGGTGCATAACCGTCACGCCAATAGTGGCCATAGTCCATGACGCTCCAATAGCATAACGTTTCAAGTCTGTTGTAAATAGCTTGATTGCTACCCGTATAATAAAAGTCTGGCAATCCCAAAGCATGACCAAACTCATGCACAAAGATACCTATACCATCCGTTTCCTCACCAGTCACTACCGGTGCACTCTCTGTACCACCATAGGATTGCAACACTTCATTTCCCACAAAATAAGAAGCAATTTTCACGTCGTTTGCATATAGCGTGTTAATGGTACTGAAATGCGCCCACAAATAATCGTCGCAACCTTCTTCGTATGCAGAGTGCTCGCCAGGACCTGCAAAAAAGATGCTTACTAGGGGCACAGAATTTCCATCCTTATATTTAGAGAAATCAGCTCCTGCTTCTACAGCTAATGCCACGGCTTCCTCGATGAACAATTTTTTATTAACATCTCGGCTTGTGCCTTTATTGGCTCCATAGTAGGCATAGTCATTGGCCACACACACCTTTGCCACTACTTCGAAATTAGGAACAAAGAGGCTATCGCTCTGTGCCGCAAAATAATCTTTCACACTACCCACACAATAGGGCTCATCGGCATATCCTTTTTCGCAAAGCATACGAGTGAGCTTTTCTTCCGTCGTTGACTTTAAGAATTTTCTATCTGCAAATTCCACCATCACCACAGGAATAGTAGGCTTGCCTATTGTACGGACAACACCTCCTGCTGACTTTCCATACACTCCTAATCCGTCTTCTGAATTGGCGGCAGCTTTAATGGTCGATTTATTAACAGGCAACATCAAATTCATCTTGTCATGACTTACAGCATGCTGCTTGATAAATTCATTTTCTATATCAGAGCGCTTGTCGGTAGCATGCACCAACATATCTGAACACACAACCGTGCCTTTTTTGTCTAATACGGCATAATACAGATTCTTGCCATTTCTCAAACAACTGAGTCCATCTTCTGTAACCAAAAAGCCGGAGTGTGCATTGCCTTGTTTTTGTACAAGAACACTAGTGCCATCACTCTGCTTCACAGCAAAGAATTTTTTTACGGGCGGTGTAGCGTTCATTCCTAACATACATCCCGCCATCAATAAAAAACTGAATACTAAACGTTTCTTCATATCGTCATTATTGTATTTATTATCTAAAATATAGACATCTGAGTCTCTAAACTTAAAATCCGGAGAGCCTTATAACCGCCCCAAGGGTTCTTTCATTTTTTATAGTTTGAAGAAAGAATTAGCCCTTTTTCTTCCTCTTACCCCAATAATACCAAACTGGAATCATTATGAGAAAGAACACCAACCCCTTTAACAATACGATCCATATTGGTAGTTTCGTGAAACTAGGGAAAAGGTAGGGATTAATAAATTGTATAATCGTAAAGATAATTGCTACCCCACCACTGTCTTTTATCGCATTTTTTAGTTTAGGGATCATAGAGAAAGGTGTCCAAAGATTTTGCAAAGTTACGCAATAAATCTTATATATAAGATATTACAACATTGTTAATGCTTTTAAGCACCCCTCTCGCACGCTAGAATTTTACATCAAAAAAAACGATTAGAGTCATAAAATTGTGCGAAAATATTGACATTCTAGAGTCACCCATCTAGAAGCGCAAAATCACTTTTTAAGCCTCATTTTTTCTTAAAACATCCATTTTTTACACCAATTTCGGCTTTTAAATTCTATGGATGACCATCCAAACAACCTTATAGCAACCATCCATAGCGCTATAAATGGCCTTTCAAGCAACCTATGGATGACCATCCATAATTTAACATTTGTTTATCCTTCAACTTTTAGAACACTAAATCAATACAAAATCCGACATTTAGAACACAAAAACCATGATTTTAAATTTTCAGTATTTCTAAAATTATTTTGGTCGGTTAAAAATATCGTAATTATAAGCGCTTAGAAATGACAATATACTAGATAAATTAAGCCCTCATTTCTTGTAGTAGATTTATAGAAAATCATCAGCGCTAATAAATATTATGGGTGGACAACCCCACCCATAACTCTTAACACTTTATTGTCTCTTACTTAAGGAGTGCTGTATATTGTCGGATAAGTTGAATGGTTGTAGAATCTGTATCGTAAACAGAATACCAACCTTGAGGTTCGTGAGGAGGGTCACACAAATAGTCATTTCCCGGTTTCCAAGTTTTGTCTACTGGACGACCAGCTCCACCCCACCCCCAAAAATTGCAACCGGACAGCATCCCTTGAGCGGCATAACTATCCGCGATATTCTGGAATATGAATTGGTAAAAAGCATCTCTTGCCCTTGTGCTACCTTCTGGAAGAAAGAAAGTTCTGTCGCGCGAATAGCCAAACTCTTCAATAACAAAGGGCTTATTCAACCGCTCTGACATGCGTTGGTGAAGGGCTATGTATTCTGTAGACTTTAGATAGACATTGGGTAGAGCCTGAAAAAGGCGGTCGGGACTGGACCAACGCCAATTGACCGGCCATATATGAATGGTTAAGTAGTCAATATTACGATCACGATGGATTTTTTCGCATAATTGTTCGTCAACCTCACAACCATACAAACCTTCGCTACCTGTAGAAACTAGATGATTCTTATCAATGCTCTTTATCAAACGAGCCGTTTCTGAAATCCAAGCAGCAAAAGCCTCCTTGCCTTCTTTACTAAAGGGGCGTGGCTCATTACAAATTTGCCAAGACATGATGGAGGGTTCATCGGCATATCGACGGCCGGAAATGCTATTTGTGCGCCCCACAATGGTGCGAACAAAATCATAGTATAATTCTTTGGCTTTCGCATCGAAGACAAACTGAGAGGCATATTTTACATACTGATTATACCCCTCTCCATTTGCATTGGGTGAATCGCCATGACCTGTTTGTTTCAGATAGAATCCATATCCGCCACTCCAATCCCAAGAGTTGGTGAGATAGAAAACCCCCACCATGCCGCGGCTTTCCATCTCACATAAGAGATAGTCCAATCCATGTAGCAAAGTGTCGTTAATACATCCCGGAGCTGGTTGTAAATAAGGCTGTACGGTATTTGCATTGTCACTCCCCGCATCTGCTCCAACAAGTATGCGCAGATTATTTATACCGAGCGATTGCAGCATGTCCAGCTCACTCTTCAGCCTTTCTCTATCTCCTCCTGTTCCCTCTGAGGCCAAGATGGGGGCATACCACAGATTAGTACCTATGAAATAATAGGGTTTTCCATCCTGATAGAAATGACCATTCTTTACTTTGACAAATGAATTAGCCAGTAAGGGGAATAACATACAAATTGATAAAAATAAAACAAATAGCCTTCTGTTTCTCATATTATTCAAACAGTTTTAATCGTTTTTTTCTTGATTCTTCCAATGATGACAATCCGCAATCTTGTTCTTGTTGTTTTTGCCGGATGTCCGTATATTCCGCGGTCAGTTGCTGTAAAAACTCGGCTTTTGTCTTTTCATTTCCGAGTCGGGCTATTACACCCACTACTTTTGAGGCATCGCTCACCCATACAACTGGTCCGTGATATTCCGTTGCTATTTTTAGGGCAGTATGCTGCTTACTGGTGGTGGCACCTCCTAATAATAAAGGAATATTCATTCCTGCCAGTTGCATCTGCCGTGCTATATTTACCATTTCTTCAAGGCTGGGAGTAATGAGACCACTCAGACCTACAAAATCTACATTTTCTTTGATAGCCGTTTCTACGATGGTTGTAGCCGGACACATCACGCCAAGGTCTATCACATCATAATTATTACACCCTAAGATTACAGAAACGATATTTTTGCCAATGTCGTGAACATCACCTTTTACAGTAGCCAAAAGTACTCTGCCACGCGAAGGCTTTTTTTCATTATCCGAGAGCAGATAGGGTTGTAAGACAGACACGGCTTTTTTCATTGTCCGGGCCGTCTTTACCACTTGTGGCAGGAACATTCGACCCTCACCAAATAATTCCCCTACCTCATCCATCGCTGACATAAGCGGACCTTCTATAATATCAATGGCTTTCGTATATTTTGAAAGGGCCTCCGTAAGGTCGTCCTCAAGATGGGTATCATCTCCTTTGACCAGCGCTCTTTTCAGTCGGGACTCAACATCTTCCTGCAACTGATTTTCAGACATTGTCGGACTGGTGGGAAGAGCGTTTGTGTATCGTTCAGCATAGGTCAGCAACTCAGCCAACACGTCCTTTCTATTTAGAATCACATCGTCTAACATTTCACGCAAGTCCTGCGGAATATCAGCATA
>JAEIGA010008833.1_pt1 | contig 15246 bp, 10 predicted proteins | sample 9270691 | NCBI WGS metagenome assembly JAEIGA01 (sample SAMN17057246, study PRJNA624740) | gut metagenome | biome: biome; isolation source: fecal sample | host: Bos grunniens | place: China: Xizang | collected 2019
CGCTCGTTTTGTTTTTCTAACTCTTGATTCCGGAAAAATGAAACAAAGAATCAGCCGAGCGAAACAAAGAATAAAAAAAACGAATCTTTGTTTGGAAAATTCGTAATTTATCTTGTCCGTTTTTGGTCGGCACAAGAATTTGTCGTACCTTTGCACCTTTATTTTTAATTATAAACAAAATTTATTGATATGACACAACAACAAAACAAAGTAAAGGCTTGGTTAAGCCAACTTGTGGATCCAAATGAAAAGATCTTCTCTAAGGCTTGGTTTATATCTTACGGATACATCGTATTCGGAACCTTGCTGTTTGTAATTGCCGACGTAACTTTCGCAATGCCATATCACTTGGCACCGGGAGGGGTTTACGGTTTGGCAAACGTGCTTGCAACTTTGACAGAATCAACTATCACATGGTTTTTGATTGCAATGGAAGTGCCTTTGTTAATCATAGGAAGTATAATCCTCGGACCGAAATTCGGAGTAAAGACCATCGTGTCGGTAGTGTTAGGTTGGGCGTTTACTTATCTTATCGAAATAACTTGGGGATACACTCCTTTCATTCACGTAGGTGAGATTATAACCGACGCAAGCAAGGCTACAATGGACGCTCTTGCCATTCAAGGAACTTCAAACTTCTTTATGCCGGATTATTTGCTTAACACATTGTTGGCAGGTTTGCTTTACGGTATAGGAATCGGTATGATATTCAAATCAGGTGCGACTTCGGGAGGTAGCGACATTATTTCGATGATCATAAACAAATACACGGGTATTTCTCTCGGTACTATGGTTATCATTGTCGACGGTATAATCGCTTTATCTACTCTTTTGATTTCTCCGGACTTACGTTTGCCTGCTTATTCCATCCTTCTTATCATAATTGAAGGTAAGATTATCGATATGGTAGTTGATGGTATAAAAACGTATAAAACTTTGTTCATTGTTTCAGATAAGTATGAAGAAGTCAGAACTGCGATTGTGAATGACCTTAACAGAGGTGGTACTTGCATAAATGCTGTTGGTATGTATAAAGGTCAAGAAAGAAAGGTGATATACACCACTGTAACAAGATCAGAGTTTGTTAAGCTTAAATCAGGAATTCGTGCTATCGATGAGAATGTTTTCATCAGCGTAATAGATAGCAGTGAGGTTTTAGGAAAAGGATTTAAGGCATTACCTAAGAAATAAGAAAAGATATGACACTTAAACAATTGAGATATTTGCTCGCCATTGTGGAGCATGGAAGTATGCTTAAGGCTTCGCGAGCTTTGGATGTAACTCAGCCGACTTTGTCTGCGATGTTGCGTAACTTGGAGGCAGAGTTAGAGGTCTGCATTTTCGAGCGTTCAAGTCAGAATCTGCAACTCACACAGATAGGAAAATGTGTTGTGGATCAAGCAAAGGTGGTTTTGAGTACTGCCGAAAATTTGAAAGAACTTGTTCACGAAAAGCGTAACCTTATAGGCGGAAGATTGAAACTTGGTGTGATTCCTTCTGTTGCAGCTTCTTTCGTTCCGGACTTTATTCATGATTTTCATTTTACTCACAGAGATGTTGAATTATCGGTGAGTGAGATGAAGACAAGCGACATTATTGAGGCTCTTGACAAGTCTGTGATCGATATGGCGGTGCTTGCAACTCCTTTGGAAAGAAATAATCTTTTGGAAATACCTTTGTATTATGAGCGTTTCTGGGCTTATGTGTCTCCTGAGTTGAAAGAGGTTTACGGAAAAGAAACTTTGACAGCGGCAGACCTGCCTATGGAATCTCTATGGGTGCTTTCTGAAGGTCATTGTTTGACAAAACAGATTTTTAACTTCTGCGGAGAACAAGATAAGGCCAAAAGAATTTACACAGCAGGCAACATAGCGACTTTGGTTCGCACTGTCGATAAAGTGGGAGGCTGTACGGTTATTCCTGCTATGGATATAGAAATGTTGAGCGAAGAACAAAAGAAAAACATTCGCCCTATCGAAAATCCTGTTGCGGTGAGAGAGATTTCTCTTGTGGTGAAAGAAGATTTCGTAAGAGAAAGATTGCTGAACGATGTCGTTAATTCGATAAAGAAATTCGTGCCTTCGGATATGATAGACGAACGTTTGAAAAAATATGCCGTTCGTTTGTAATCTTTATTCCATCGTGTAGCGAGTGAAAATCTCGTCGGCACTTATAGAAATGGGGTTCTTTTCAAACCAAGCAAGGAAAGAATCCCATTTTGTTTTGTTTGCTTTCACCCAAGCGGCACATTGAGATGGGTTTCCGTAGCCGAAAAGCCAATAATTGTAAGCTTCGAAATGTCCTGCCGAGATAAGTTTTTTGTGATAGTTCGAAAGAACGTTCTCAAAACTGCTGCTGCTACGAGAGAACTCGCTTGAGAAACGATGTCTTATGCGATTGAGAGACGCCAAATCAAGATGGCGTTCATTTTTTGCAGAAACGGCTATTGCCGAACGAAAGTTTTCAGGAAACAAATTAGGTCTTACCGATGAATTTGAATAGGCTATAATCGGTGAATCGAAGTCTGCTTCCACTTTTCCTCGATTGAAAGTTATTTCTTGGAAGTATGTGTCAAACAATTGCCTGCTTAGAAGTTTGCAACGTTCGCTGTCGCGTTCCAAAAGCATAAATAATTCTCCGTACATCACGCCCCAGACTTCTTCTGTCGAGGAAATGAATATCAAAGCGGCTCTGTAATAGTTTGAAGCAAAATATGGATCGTGTTCAATTCCCTTTTCATAATAATATAATGCGTTTTTGTAGTCTCCGTTCTTGTATTTCATATTTCCTAATTCAAGATAAAGACATCCCGCATCTTCGAACTTGTCAAGTCCTTCTTCGTATATGCTTACGGCTTTACCGCTTTGACCGATTTCATCATAGGCATTACCCAACAATTGATAGACATCTGCAACTACATCCGCTCTTTTGAGTAGGTTTTCTAAGGTTGCGATGCTTTTTTTGTAGTCTTGCATAGAGTAATAGCACCATGCCAATTCGTAATGCAAATAAAGAGAATCTGCACCCTTGTCTATAGCTGATTTTAAACAACGTTCCGCATCGTAATATTGCTCACTGTCAATGAGCTTTATTGCTTTTTGTAGAATGGAATCGTTGCTTTGTGCCGTCAAAACAAAATTAAACGATAATGATATGCAAATCAAGCATAGTAAGGTCTTTTTCATGATTTCTCTTATTTGTGTTTCAAAAAGCAAAGGTAATATTTAATTGAGAATTGACAGCGTGTCGGAGTGATTTTGTTTTGATTTGTTTTTCTTGTCTTTTTGTTTTAAGTCGATGTTTCTTTGTTTGATTTTTGGAGGGCCTGATTATTAGTGTGTTTGCTTGGCGTTTAGAATTTTTATCCGGCTTTTGTTGACTCTGATTTTTTGCTTTGAGCAATTTATCTGCTAAAAAAACATTTTTTTTGGCTGTTTTAAGAAAATTATTTGCTATATTTGCGTTTCCAAAAATTGAATGTATGAAGAGAGTGCTTTTCTTTTTAGTGTTTTGTTTAGGGGTATGTTTTGGCGGAGCTTATGCGAGTGAAAGCGAAGAGAAGTTCGATGCCGGCGAGTTGATAATGGAGCATATCAGTGATGCGTATGAGTGGCATATTCTTACATGGAAAGAAACTCATGTGTCGATACCGCTTCCTGTAATCTTGTTGAACGATGGAAAATTCGATGTTTTCATGTCAAGCAAGTTTAATCACGGACACGATACCTATAAAGGATATAAGATAGCTTCAAAAGAAGATGATGCCAATGCAGCAGGAAAAATCGTATGTGTTGATGCTAATGGCGTTTATACAGGAAAGAAACCTTACGATTTCTCGATTACCAAAAACGTTCTTTCGATTTTTATCGTTTCGGGCTTCATTATATTTCTTGTTTTGAAGGGTGCGTCTATCGCAAAAAAGAGAGAGGGGAAAGAACCTAAGGGAATACAAACTCTTGTGGAGTTTTTTATAATGTTTATCAGAGATGACATTGCCGTTCCTTCGATAGGTGTACACAAATATGAGAAATATTTGCCGTATTTGCTTACTGCGTTTTCGTTTATCTTCTTTTCAAACCTCATGGGTTTGCTTCCGTGCTTCCCGGGTGGTGCTAACGTTACGGGAAACATTGCGGTAACATTATGCTTGGCAGTATTTACGTTTGTTATTACAAATATCAGCGGAAACAAACACTATTGGAAACACATGGTTAATATGCCCGGCGTTCCTTGGTGGCTGAAATTCCCACTTCCGATTATGCCTGTGGTTGAAATTTTAGGAATGTTCACAAAGCCATTCTCACTAACGGTGCGTTTGTTTGCAAATATAACAGCAGGACACGTCATAATACTAAGCTTTTTGTGCATTATATTCATATTCGGACAGCAAAGCATGGTGTTAGGTTACGGAACTGCCATAATACCTCTTTTCTTTTCGATATTCATGACTTTGTTGGAGATTCTTGTAGCTTTCATTCAAGCGTATGTATTCACACTTCTGTCGGCTATATATATAGGAATGGCAACCGAGGACGAGCATGCTTAGTGATGAACTGATAAGAAAGTTAGACGATTTTATTCGTAAATTTTATAGAACTTTAATGCTGAAAGGGTTATTCTACACAATAATCCTTTTAGTTGTATTTTATCTTCTGCTTACTTTATTTGAATTTGTAGGGTATAACGGTACGGTTGTCAGAACGGTATTGTTTTATCTCTATTTGGTGTTTGCGGGTGTTATCATTACGATATTTGTCTTGCGACCTTTGACAAAGATGTGGCGAATCGGAAAAACGATAGACTATTATCAGGCTGCGAAGATTATAGGTGCTTATTTCCCCGAAATATCTGATAAACTTCTTAATCTCTTACAACTGAATGCTCAAGCGGAAAACAACGAATCGGAACTTCTTTTGGCAAGTATCGAACAAAGAACAAAGCAACTTTCCCCCATTTCGTTTAACCTTGCAATCGATAAAAAGAATCTGAAAAAAGCAGGTTTGATTGCTTCATCAGTTCTATTGATATTGATTTTGACAGCCTTGATATTTCCGAATTTTATTAAAGATACAACTAACCGATATATAAAACATTCGACCTATTTCGAAAAACCGGCTCCGTTTGTCTTTGAATTGCAAAATAAGAATCTGAAAGTATTGCAACAAGACGAAATAGAGATTGTGGTAAAAACAAAAGGCAAGGTGCTTCCGGAGCAAGTGGAGATACGGATTGATGAACACATCTTTGCTATGAAAAAGGAAGACAAAAATCTTTTTTCATATAAAATAAAGCATATCAACAAAGCTTGTTCTTTTTCTTTTCTTGCAGCAGGCTATGAAAGTAAACCATATGTTTTGAATGTGGTTCCAAAACCTGTTTTGGTTGCAGTTGAGGCAGTAGTTGAGTATCCTAAATACACAAAACTGCCATCCGAATCACTCAAAGGAGTAAATCATATAAATGTTCCAAAGGGTACAACTATCGTTTGGTCGATTCAAACAAAGGATGTTAAGGGCGTGTTAATTGGTTCGGGGAATAAATTCGTTGAATTAAAACCCGACAAGAAAGAAAAGGCAATCTATAATTACAGAGTAATGAACGATGCTTTGCTTACAATAAAAACGAGAAATGAACATACAGAATATTCAGATTCATTGCAGTTTCAAATCAGTTCAATCAATGATATGTATCCTCAGATTGCGGTTATAGAACAGCGGGACAGTGTTTTGCCCGAACGAATCTTGTTCAGAGGACAGATAAAAGATGATTACGGATTTTCGGAGCTTTCTTTCAATGTCCTAAAAAGAGAACAAGATAGTACCGTTTTACTACATAGAGAGAACTTAGACTTTACAACAACAGAAAATGTTCAAGAGTTTTATCATTATTTCGATATAAAGGAATATGAATTGCCGAAAGGAGTGGGATTGGAATATTATTTCGAAGTATGGGATAATGATGCGGTCAGTGGTAGAAAAAGTTCCAAGAGCAAGGTTTTTGTTCTAAATCTTCCAACTTTTGAAGAATTGGAGAACAGAAGGGATAATAATTCGGAAGAATTAAAAACTGAAACCAATGATTTGTTGGAGCAAATAAAGAAATTGCAACAAGAGATTGAAGAAATAAACAGAAAACTGATAGAGAAAAAAGAATTGTCGTGGCAAGATAAAAAACAGTTGGCAGATTTGTCTGAAAAGCAAAAAGAATTGCAAGAAAAGATAAACGATATCAAAGAGAAACTGCACGAGAATAATAAATTAGATGAAGCAATGTCCGATCAAGAGCAAGAAATCCTCGAAAAACAAAAAGAATTGGAACGATTGTTAGACGAGGTTCTTGATAAGGATATGAAGGAGATATTGAAAGAGATTGAAAAACTGACAAACGAAAATATCGATAAGCAGAAACTCAATGATGCTTTGCAGAATATCAAGATGAATAATCAAGATATAAGCAAGCAATTGGATAGAAACATAGAGATGTATAAGCGTTTGGAGGTAGAGAAGAAAACGAATGAGTTGATAGATAAGCTAAATGAAATTTCGAAAGAGCAAAAGGATTTGGCAGATAAAGTAAAGAGCGAAGACAAAGAAAGTATTACAAAGGAGCAACAGCGATTGAATGAGGAATTTCAACGACAGAGAGAAAAACTTAGCCAAATCAATAAACAGAGGGAGCAATTGGATAAGAATGATACCTTGAAACGAGATAAGCAAAGGGAGAATGAAATCGATAAGTTGCAAAAAGAGGCTCAAGAGAACATTGATAAGAAAAAGCGAAGCAAGGCGTCAGAGAATATGCGTCAAGCATCGGAACAGATACAGCAAATGGCAGATGATTTACAGCAGCAACAAGACGAAAATGAAGAAGAACAACTTGCCGAAGACATAGAACAGGTGCGTGTAATGTTGAAAAACTTGGTTCGATTGTCGATGCAGGAAGAAGAACTTATCATAAAAACCAAGGCAACTAAAGTTTCAGATGCAGAATATCAAAATATAATTCGCAAACAGTATGTTGTGAAAGAAGATATGAAGATGATAAACGACAGTCTCTTTGCAATGAGTAAGCGACAACCGCAAGTAGGTAACGCAATCAATCAAGAACTAAACAAGATTGCCACTCATTTGGATAAGGCCTTGGAAACGATTCTCCGATACAATCAAGTGCATTATTCGAATTATAAAAACACATCTGCAGCTTCTTCACAGCAATATGCAATGACTTCGATGAATAATTTGGCTCTTATGTTGACAGAATCCATTGAAAACATGAAGCAACAACAACAGCAAAAGAGTAATAATAAAAGTAAGCAAAAGAGTCAGTGTAACAATCCTTTGCAGGGTAATAAACCATCTAAGCAAAGTATGAGTGAGTTGCAGGAGTCTTTGAACAAAGAATTGGAACGACTGCAAAAAGAATTGGAAAAGCAGAATAATAAAGGACAACAGAAGATTGGAGAAAACGCAAAACTCAATGAAAGATTGGCAAAAGCAGCAGCTCAGCAAGAGATGATTAGAAAGATGGTTCAGAAGGCGGCAGAGGAAGCAAAAAAGAATGGGAAGGGGCGTCCGAATAAAAAATTGGAAGAAATACAGCGACAAATGGAACAAACCGAGAAAGAAATCGTAAACAAAACCATAGGTCGCCAAACTATAAATCGTCAAGCCAAGATTCTAACCAGAATGTTAGAGGCAGAAAAGGCGGAGAAACAGCAAGGTAAGGATTCGGAAAGAAAATCCGAAAGGGGTAAAAACAAGTTTAATGAGACTCCTGATGGCTTTCCTGAATTTCAAAAGCTGAAAGAAAGGGAATTGGAGTTGTTTAAACAAATTCCACCTGTATATTCTCCGTTTTATAAGAAGAAAGTGAATGACTATTTTTATGGAACGACCATACGAACCGAATAAAGAGCAGATGAAATGAATAACAAAGCGTTTTGTAAAAAGGTAAGGATAAAGCAATCTGATGATCTGGCTGAGCTATTGGAGAATATCTGTCAAGAAAACAATATCTCCAATTATTTTGGAACGATTTCGGTAGCTGTGGGACATGCGTTGGATATGCTGAATGACCGAATGAGTAAAGATGAAGAGAAGTTTATTTTATTTAAGTTCGAACAATGTGTGGGTGGTGTGATAATATCGATAGAATGCAACAAAGAAGTATTCAATAGATTGCTTGTCGAACAAAAGCAGATTGAGGAATTATCCGATACGGATGCTTATATTGTCAATACTCTTGTCGATAATTTGAGGGTGTTTTCTGATGGCAGAGGAGTGGAATTGGCTTTCTTAATAAGTGGTATTGAACCCGAACTCTTATCTTCTCGTAGAGAAATCATAAATCAATATTTTAGAAATAAGGTACTGAAAACGGAATATTAGATATGGCAATCAGTTTTTCTTTAGAGACGAAATATAACCTCAAATCTCGAACTCTGATCAAGAAATGGTTGAAACAAATAATCGAGAACAAGGGGTATAAGCTCGGAACACTATCCTATATATTATGTGATGATGATTATTTGTTGGAGATAAACAAACAGTATCTTCAACATGAGTTTTATACGGATATAATCACCTTTGACTATGTCGAAAATGGCGTAATCAATGGTGATATTTTTATAAGTGTTGATAGAGTCAAAGAGAACGCTACTTCGTTTGGAGTAAGCGAGAGGGAAGAATTGATGAGAGTGTTTGCTCATGGGGTATTACATTTGAGCGGATTGAAAGATGCAACGTCCGAAGAGGCTTCTCAAATGCGTAAAGCTGAGAATGAAAGTTTGGAGTTGTTGAAAGAACTAGAAAAACATAATCAATAAATGTTTGGAGATTTTGATATAATCGTGGTAGGTGCAGGACACGCAGGCTGCGAGGCTGCTTACGTTTCTGCAACCTTAGGTTCCAAAGTCCTTTTAATTACACAGAATTTGAATAATATTGCACAGCTTTCGTGTAACCCTGCAATGGGCGGAGTTGCCAAAGGACAGATTGTGCGAGAAATAGATGCCTTGGGGGGATATAGCGGACTAGTTACCGATATGAATACTTTGCAATTTCGAATGCTCAATCGAAGTAAAGGATGTGCGATGTGGAGTCCGCGAGCTCAAGTTGATAATGTTTCATTCGGCATTTCGTGGAGGCAAGTGCTTGAAAGCAAAGAAAACATAATGCTTTGGCAGGATGAGGTTGTAGATTTAATCATCAACAATCATCAGATAGAGGGAGTAGGTACCATATTGGGATTGCAATTCAAAGCAAAAGCGGTTATATTGACTAATGGTACATTTCTAAATGGTAAAATCCATATAGGAGAAGTAAACTTCGAAGGAGGAAGAATAGGAGAACAGTCGGCAAAATACCTGTCTGATAAGATGAGAGGCGAAGGCTTTGAAACAGATAAGCTAAAGACCGGTACACCGATGAGAGTTGTTGCAAAGAGTATTGATTTCTCGAAATTGCAAGAGCAAAAAGGAGATGAGGATCCTGCACAGTTTTCATTCTTATACAGAAGAGAAACCCCGCTTGAACAACATAGCTGTTTTCTTGCTTATACCAATTTGAGGGTTCACGATATTTTGCGAAAGGGTTTTGAATCCTCACCTATGTTTAGCGGAAGGATACAAGGCAAAGGTCCGAGATACTGCCCTTCGATAGAGGATAAAATCGAAAGATTCTCAGATAAAGATCGCCATCAACTGTTTATCGAACCCGAATCCAAGTTTACAGATTTATATTACATAAACGGATTTTCATCTTCTCTGCCTTTAGATATACAATATGAAGCATTGCATAATATAGAAGGCTTTGAGAAAGCGGTGATTCAAAAACCCGGTTATGCAATTGAATACGATTATTTCCCGCCTACGCAGTTAATCGATACATTGGAGACTAAAATAGTCAGTCGATTGTACTTTGCAGGACAGATAAACGGCACAACAGGTTATGAAGAGGCTGCTTGTCAGGGGCTGATTGCGGGAATAAACGCACACCTTAAGATAAGAGAGCAAGAACCATTTGTAATAAAACGCTCTGAAGGCTACATAGGAGTTTTGATTGATGATTTGATAACCAAAGGCGTTGATGAGCCATACAGAATGTTTACTTCGAGGGCAGAGTATCGTATTTTGCTCCGACAAGACGATGCAGACAGAAGGCTTACTCCGCGTTCGTTTGCAATAGGTTTGGCTTCAGAGGAGCGAATGAAGAAAGTGGAAAGGAAAAAAGAACAAACCGATTCGCTTGTCAGCTATATAAAGTCATGTTCTGTGCAACCAGAGCAAGTTAATCCGCTTTTCGTAGAATTGGGTACGCCTGAGATAAATCAGAAAATGCGTCTTGCACAATTGTTACTGCGTCCTCAAGTCAGCTTTGGGCAAATGAAGGAGTGCTGTCCTGATTTGAAGAAAGTAACTTCAAAGATTGACCAAGATATAAGAGATGAAGTGTGCGAGAGTGCGGAAATCCTTGTTAAATATGAAAGTTATATCAATAAGGAAGAGGAAATAGTCAATCGTTTGAGCAAGTATGAGAATTTTAAGATAAGAAGTGATTTCGATTATTCTCAAATTAAGGCTTTGTCGTTTGAGGCAAGAGAAAAGCTAAGCCGAATAAGACCGCAGACAATAGGGCAGGCAGGACGTATAAGCGGTGTTTCTCCTGCAGATATATCTGTTTTGATAATTTATCTTGCAAGATAAGAAAATTGAAATAGTAATAAAAGAGAGAGGACCTTCGCATCGAAAGTCCTCTCTCTTTGTTTTGCAAAAATAAATCTTGATCTCGGGAAAATAAAACAAAGAAACAATTCAGCGAATCTTTGTTTCAGGAAATTGAAACTTGATTTCAGGAAATTAAAACAAAGAATCAGTAAAGCGAAACGCTGTTTGGTTATCGCGTTTTTAGATTTAATTTTTCGGTTTCTTTTTGAGGATAATTTGTTTTTTGCCGATAGTTACAGATTTCAGGCGAGGACATTGGTCGAATACATCGTTGCCAAGTTCAACATCTGCGTTTGTTCCAATGTAAACAGAATTTAGAGCGAAACATCTTGCAAAGGCATTGTCTCCTATGCTCTTTATGTTTGCCGAAAGCGTTGCAGACTGAAGCGATGTGCAGTTCCAAAACGCCTGAGGTGCAATTTCTTCAACCGAAAGCGGTATAAAAATCTCTCTTAATGCAGAACAATTGCTGAAGGTTGCACGTTCGATTCTCTTCAAACCCTCTGTTAATTCAACGGAACTCAATGCGATGCAATCTAAAAAGGCTTCTTTGTCAATCGAAACTACGGATTTTGGAATCTTTATAAAACTTAGTGATTTGCAACCCCAGAATGCCGCCTCTCCTATGTGTTTTAGGGTGTTTGAAAGTTTGATTGTTGTAAGCGAACCGCAAAACTGAAATGCTCTTTCGCCAATCGATACCACAGAATGCGGAAGGCTTAGGTCTGTAATGCCGTTGCATGAAAGGAATGCTTCGTTTCCGATTGTTCGTAAGCCGTTTGGCAGGGTGAGTTTGCTGATACCGCCACATTCTTTGAAACCTCCGTCCTCGATTTTGCTTACAACATAATAACAGCCTTTGTATTTGACGATTGTAGGTATGATAACATCGCCCGCAATCTTGTTGGAAACAGCTCGAACGCTTACTTCCTCGGTACTATCTATGAAACTATAAGAAAAATCTCCCTCAACAAATGTTTGTGCAAAGACTTGAGCAAAGCAAAATATTGAAACAAAAGCCGTAATTATCCTTTTCATACTCTGATTATTTGAATGATTGAAATTACCTACAAAGATAGCTCAAAATATTCAAACCACAAAATTTTATTTCAATTAGAACGGATAACCGATTCCGAATTGCAACTGAAGATCTTTGAGTTTGTTATTCGGTAACACGAATCTTTCGCTTTCAGGCTTTGCAGGGTCGAATACTTTTGCGGCAAGGTCGAATCGGAGTATTAAAAACTCGATGTTGATTCTTAGTCCGATTCCAGCTCCGACTGCAATCTCTTTGTAGAATGTATTGATGTCGAATTTACCTCCTTGATTATTCTCTTGCTCTCTCCAATTCCATATATTGCCTGCATCGATAAACGCAGCCCCTTCCAAAACGCTGACGATAGGAAAACGATATTCGAGATTCATTCCGATTGTCATATCACCTGTTTGAGTTTTGTCGTATTGGTTGTTTGATTGGTAACTGCCCGGACCTAATTCCCTAAGTTGCCATGCTCGAATGTTGTTGGCACCACCTGCAAAAAAACTCTTCTCATATGGTAAACTCTTAGCATTTCCGTAATACCATCCTGCTCCCGCAAATATTCTGCTGACCAATTTAGATTTCTTTCCGAATGAATGGTAATGTATAAAATCGAAATCCCCTCTCACATATTGTGAATAAGGAATGCCAAGCACCTCATATTGATTTTGTGCATTAGGTGTTTGTTTGATCATGTTGCTTATAAGATACAACAGATTGCCTGCCGTTTCTATATTCGCTCTAAGGTAATTGAAATCGGTTGTTTTTGATGTTGCTTGTCCGTTATAAACATAGCCGAATCTGGCATCCATAACCAGGTGATCGGACATTTGATACTGTATTCTCTTATCAAGAGATGAGATCAGCGATGCATAATCTTCGTCGGTGATTTCCATATCGACAAAGTTGATTTCGATAGGTATGAGGGAGAAACTATTTGCCGCTCCGCTCTGCCAAGAATATTCGTAATTCAATGTTGAAATCCTTCTATCGTAATATGTTCTCTTTTGAATGTTATAAGCAAGTTTGATTGAGGTATGAGGACGGAAACGCATCGAATACAGATGTGTTGAGAATGGAGCGAGGAAACGAGGTAATTCGATTCCCATATCAAATCCCAATTCGAACGCATTAAACCAATTCCATAAGTCTGCTTCTTTTCCGGATGAGAAAATATCGCTTCGCACTTCAGCAGCCGTCTTTATGTTTGTTGAGAATATCTCGGCACCTTTGAAAAGATTGTTATGTGAAAAGCCTATATTGATTTCCGAACCGAGGCTTGAACTCTGTTGAAGGTTGATACTGTTGTTTACTGCCGAGAAATTCATCTCGAAAGATGTAGTCAGATTTATCGGTTTTGCCATTGATAACCGTATAAGGCAGTCAAGCGGCAATGTATCTGCAGTTGAGTTGTTGTCAGGTGTGAAAGAAATATCGATAAACTTGAAATTCTTCAATTGAGACAAAGCACTGCGAGTGTTCTGTGCAATAACGGGAGAAAACAGATCACCGTTTTGCAAAAGAATACTTCGCATTATCGGTTTGGGTTTAATAGAGTTGTAATCGGATTGAATAAACTCGAAACGCGATAGACGAACATTTTTGTGAGGTTTGTGAAAATATCTTACGGTATCTGTTATCGGCTTGTGGTAAGCAGATGTTACGGGATAGTAATCGGGATAAACAAAGATGTTTCTTATCTTGTATGGTTTGTGTGTTGATTTTACTATTGTGTCGTTTTGCCTTGAGAATGGATTTGCAATTTGTAAATCTATGTTCAAAGAATTTGAGTTGAGGTTTGTGTCAATTAAAAAACTGATATACTTTTCGCTGAAAGCATAATATCCGTTTGATCTAAGGTGATTGTTAATAGCTGTACGCAATTGCCCTAATTCTTCTTCATCGTAGTAATTTCCCGAAGTGATGGGATGATTTCTAAGAATTTTTTCTACCTCCGTCTTTATGATGCTGTCCTCCGATGAAAGAGAAAAGTCATTGATTTTGTAGCGAGAAGGTATTTCGACTTTGTAAATAACTTTCTTTCGTCTCTTGTAGTCGGACCATGGAGCGTATGGCCGTTTTACCGGAGCAAGTGAGTCGGTTATTTTCGCATTAAACACACCCTTGCTCTGCAGAAAAGTATTCATATCGGCAACACTTCGCTTGATGAGATTTTTGTTTAGTTCCACAGGCTTTGAACCAAGTCGTCGGAATACATTTCGAGAAAAGAAATTCACAACCGAGTCTTCCCCTCTCTCGCTTAGTGAATAGAAATACATTCCCCACTTGACTCCGAGAAATTTTCCATTGGGATCTTGTTTTATAAGGTTGTTTAGGTCCGATGAATTGATGAGTTTGCTCTCGCAAATCAGTTTATTGCTCGATAAAAGGTAGCCGTCTTTGCTCAAATGCTTAGTTGGACTGCAGGCATAAAAGAAAGACACAGTGAAAATAAGAAGTAAAACGTATTTGAGTTTAGACATATCTGAGAGAATTAAAGATGCAAGTAATTAAATATTCGATCGCAAGCTCCCGCTTTTTCATTTGTATATTCTACTGAGGCTTTTGCAGCATTATTATAAAAAACATCATCATCGCATAAGCGGTTCAGTATTGTAGAAAGTTCTTCCGAATTGCTGATTGCAAAAGCCGCTTCTCTTTCAACAAGATCGACCGCCTCCTGAAAATGATTATATCTTTTGCCAAAGCAAATCGGCTTCCCGAATGTTGCAGCCTCTAAAGTGTTGTGAATACCTGCTCCAAAGCCTCCGCCAATGTATGCGATATCACAATATTTATAAAGACTCGAAAGTATACCTATGCAATCGATTATAAGAACCGAATATTTGCTTAGGTCATTTGTTTCTATCTCTGAATATAACACCGACTCGGGAAAAAGATTCTGAATGCTCGTAATGTGATTCTTATCAACAAGATGCGGAGCTATGATTAGCTTTAAGTCATTTCTCTGTTTGAAAGCCGAAGCGATTATTGTTTCATCAGCTTCCCAACTGCTGCCTGCAAGTAAGGTTTTTTTGCCTTTTGAAAAGAATGATTCGATTTCAGGAAAGGTTTTGGTGTTTCTTGAAATCTGAATAACGCGATCAAATCTCGTGTCTCCGCTTATTGTAATGTTTTTGTAGCCTATTGAATTTAATAAATCTTTCGTTTGTTCGTTTTGTACGAAAAAATGTTCGAACACACCAAGTTTTTGAGCGAACCATTTACCATAAGGTTTGAAAAAATACTGATTTGGACGCATGATTAGCGAAACCTGAAAAACCCGTCTGCCTTTCAAAGCAATGAGATAATTATACCAAAATTCATATTTTACAAAGAAAGTCATATACGGATTGACAATGGAAACGAACCGTTTAGCGTTGCTCTCGCTGTCATCGGGCAAGTAAACAACCCAATCGGCAAAGGAATAATCTTTACGAATTTCAAACCCAGAAGGAGAATAAAAAGAAAGTAAAACCTTGTA
>JAEIGA010008834.1_pt1 | contig 15245 bp, 12 predicted proteins | sample 9270691 | NCBI WGS metagenome assembly JAEIGA01 (sample SAMN17057246, study PRJNA624740) | gut metagenome | biome: biome; isolation source: fecal sample | host: Bos grunniens | place: China: Xizang | collected 2019
ACAAGCGCCTCACACTTATCGCTCCCGTGTGCGCCAGCACCCACTATTGACAAGTGTGCTCGGTGTGATTTTAGGCTACACACTGAGCACGGTCGCAAATCGTATATAATTGATTGTCAAAAGGATTGAAAAACCATAGCGCGCTCGGTGTGCACTCTGAAATCACACCGGGCACGATTCCGTTGGTTCCGTGTGAGGCCCATCCCCCTATCTCAACCCAAACTGTGGACGGTCCGTTTTTGTATGCATGACCATCCACGCGCCAAAATGTTATATAGCTGATATGCAGCATCTTACAAAATAGGAATGTGGATGATCATGCACTATTTATAGGACCATCCACGGTATGTTAGTGGCAGTAAAAGTTATTGCAAACGGCCACATCGGATGGGTTCTGCGCGGCAAAGTACACACCGGCAGAGCGCGTTGGGACTTGGCTGTAACTGCTCGCCGACTGTTGCTCAGTCCGTTACGTCTATTCGGACGCTCCCGTGAGCGGAAACGGCTTCCTGCGCACACGAGAGGGCGGCGAGTGATGACGATGCAAAGCGGAACGGCAACTGACTCTAGGCGGGCGTAGTCGTCCGCGACTCGTGAGCGGAAGGGGCCCGGCCGTCAGGCTGGGAAGGATAGGCCGAAGGCCGTACCCGATCGGAGTCAGTTGCCTTCCGCGTCCGACAAGTTCCAACACAAACCGCCTATTGTCGGCTGCTCGGTACGGAGGAGGGTGCGGGCGCACACGGGATGTTCCTGACAAGCAGAATAAAAAAGCCCTCGAAAACCGAGGGCTTTATAAATCATCAATTACTCCCAAACGAAGTTCTCTACATCTTTGAGATAGATCTTTTCTCTCTCGTCTGGTTCCATGAGCTCCATTGTGACATTCTTGAATGTAATGTTACGTGCGTGCTGCATAGAAAGACCCCAAGCTGGCTGGATACCGTGAGCAGATGGCTCAGGATAGCCGTTGTTGCGACCGAAGAAGAATGAGTTTGCACCTTTCTGCTCAATCACATCCTGCTTTGTGAGACCACCCTTATACTGGATAGAGATATTCTTCAAGGTTACATCCTCAACCGGATTGCCTGGAAGACCTACGATAAGAAGAGCATAACGAGTGTCACAGTTTGTAACCTTCACGTTTGAAATCTTGATATCACGTGCATAAGAAGCAGGAAGTTCCTTAGGTCCTCTCATACGATCGCCCACGCGGATATAAATAGGAGAGTTCCAGATATCATCCATAACGATATTGCTGATTCTGATATTCTCCATAGGAGCACCGTCTACAGTCTCAAGAGCGAGGCCACGGCAGCGCTTGAATGTACAGTTCTTGATTGTGATATTCTTGAAACCACCATTACTCTCTGTACCAAACTTGATACGACCTGTAGGACCATCTCTATCAGGAGCAGCAGTGATATTGGTCTCATATGTACCATAGTATACTGTACCTGGATCATATCCTGAAACGTGGCAATTCTTGATCAATACGTTTTCAGTAGCCTTAGGCCAACCAAGACCATAAGAGCTCTTGAGCACGATAGCATCGTCATTGAGAGAGTTAACCACACAGTTGGTAATCTTAACGTTTGCGCAGCAGTCGATATCAAAAGCATCGCGGTTTGTATCAGCAAGCACATTGTCAATCACGAGATTATCAACACCTGTGAGAAGAAGTGCAAAGTGGCCACAAAGAAGGAAGCTCAAATCCTTAATTGTCACATTCTGACAATTTTTGAGAGCAATACCTTTGTTTGCCTCAGCTACTCTACCCTGACGACCAAGACCTCTTGAGAGAGCATCTGTTCCGTCAATAGTACCCTTACCTTCAAACTTGAGGTTCTTGAGACCGATACCCCAGATCAGAGAGTTCTTCCAGTGGCTGTGACCGAAGTCCTGATATGCATCCCACTCATTTGGCTCTGCTACATCATAGCCCTGCTCCATAGTTGGCTTAGCTGCCTTCAATACAGCATCTTCCTCGATACGAAGAGTGATATTGTCCTTCATGCGGATTGAGTAGCTCATATAAACACCACCCTTAGGCAGAAGCACGACACCACCGCCGTCTGCAGCTGCAGCATCGATTGCAGCATTGATTGCTGGCGAATCGATGTGCTGACCATCACCCTTGGCACCGAAATCGCGCACATTGTAAACCTTAGCGCTCAAGCCCAAGCATGAGAGCATGAGAGCAAAAACTAAAATTTTTTTCATAAGCATTTATAATTGATTTGTTTATTTACTGAGCGGCTCGAAGCTTGCAGGAAGCGCAAGCATCTGATAAAGAATAGCATAAGCCATTCGCAGATGTCCCGGAGTATTAGGATGCAGCCTGTCTGTGTCTGCCTTGCGGAAATAAGGCGCATGCTCATCCATCACAGGATAAAGGCCGCTAATGCTGTTGAGATCAATCACAGGAACAGCCCACACATTGCCGGCTTCCTTTACAGCCTGTACATAGTCATCAATAAAAAGACCGTGTTCATTGGCCCAAGCCTCATCAGGCTGAATATTTCCTTCGTTAAACTTAGCATATCCTCTATGAATAGGAGTCATGAGGATGATCTGCTTATCAGGATAATGAGACTTCAGATAACGGAGGGCGTTATTGGTGCGACCTTTAAATGTTGAATCATCAAAGATCAACTCTCTATGACGTCTTGCAACCTGAGTAGGTCCATCGACGGTTGTAATCTGAGTTGTATACTTGTACCAGTCACCCATAGGGATGCCGGCATTGTAATCGTTAGTACCTACAAACACAAAAATCGCATCGACATCCTGTCCGTGCTCCTGCTCGAGCCTCTGAGTCTGACCGATGATCTGATGCATCTGATGACCGCTGATACCGTAGACATATGGCGTAAAGCCGAGAATATCCTTGAGGAAATTCCAATAAATATCATTGGTCTTACCGATTTGACGTTTATCCGTAATCGAGTCACCCAAGAAAGCGACCTTCTTTCCTTCCCATTGACTCTTGATAAAGTCTTGAGAGAAAGCGCTGCCCACACACAAAACGACAGCGACGATGGTTAAAAATACTTTTTTCACTATCTATAGATTTGGTTTATTAATCCTAGTATATCCACAAAAATACAAAATATAGTTAAATTTGTATGCTATCACATAAACTAAAATCCCAATGAATTCCATTTTAACCCTGATTCTATCAGTAATCACAGCCATTACAAGTCCTGACGGCAAGCTCAAGGTCGAGTTAACACACAACGATGACAACACAATATATTATAGTGTCATCTACCAAGACAAAGTATTTGTCAGCCCTTCTCAGCTAGGTCTGGTCAGCAATGAAGTAAATTATGAAAAGCTGATTTTTGACAGCTGCGGTAGCGAGACAATCAAGGTAGATTACAAACTCGACCGCATCAAGAAATCAAGCATCAGCCACGAGGCAACGAGCAGCATCACCCGATTCAAAACTCCTGATGGACAGGCACTTGAAATAGAGTGGCACATCAGCAATAACGACGTCGCATATCGCTACCGCATCCCTCGCGAAGGAGAGTGCGGAAGCGTGCGAATCCTTCGCGAAAGCACATACTTCAACTTCCCTTCTCAGACAACCTGCTTCCTCACTCCGCAAAGCGACCCAATGGTCGGATGGAAGCGCACCAAGCCAAGCTATGAGGAATTCTATATCATAGACGCGCCGCTCGGACAGAAGTCCGAATTCGGCCACGGCTTCACCTTCCCTTGCCTCTTCAAAATCGGCAATGACGGTTGGGCGCTTGTCAGCGAAACCGGCGTTGACAGCAGATATTGCGGCTCACGTCTCGACGACTATGAGAGCGGCAAAGGCTACCGCCTCGCATTCCCTATGATGGAGGAGAACAACGGCAACGGCACAGTCGAGCCGGCATTTGCCCTCCCGGGCGCAACTCCTTGGCGCACAATAACAATAGGCACAGATCTCGCCCCTATCACAGAGAGCACTATCGCCTTTGATGTCGTGAAGCCAAGATATGAGACAAGCTACGATTTCAAGTACGGAAAGAGCACCTGGAGCTGGATCGTGTGGCAGGATGCAAGTATGAATCTTGCAGATCAGAAGACTTTTATCGACCTGGCTTCAGAGATGGGATATCCATACACGCTGGTCGACGCTTTCTGGGATAAAAATATCGGTCGTCCTGAAATGGAGAGACTTGTGGACTACGCAAAAGATAGAAACGTAAAACTCTTCCTCTGGTACTCTTCAAGCGGCTGGTGGAACGACATCACCCAGAGCCCGGTTGATATTATGAGCGACCCAATCGCCCGCAAAGCAGAGATGAAATGGATGCAGAGAATCGGCATTAAAGGCATCAAAGTCGACTTCTTCGGCGGCGACAAGCAGGAAACAATGCGCCTTTATGAGAGCATTCTCAGCGATGCCAACGACCACGGCCTGATGGTGATTTTCCACGGCTGCACAATCCCTCGCGGCTGGGAGAGGATGTACCCTAATTATGTTGGTAGCGAAGCAGTTAGAGCATCTGAAAACCTCGTATTCACTCAACACGACTGCGACCTTGAAGCGCAGAGCGCTTGCCTCCATCCATTTATCAGAAATGCGGTAGGAAGCATGGAATATGGCGGCACATTCCTCAACAAGAGATTGGAAAAACGCAACGGAACACCGGACTCACGCGGCAGAGTACACGGAACCATCAGAAGAACAAGCGATGCCTTCCAACTTGCCGTGAGCATAATCTATCAGAACCCTATCCAGCACTTTGCCATCACTCCTAACAACCTCACTGACGCGCCAGCTATCGCAATTGATTTCCTCAGAGACGTGCCGACAGTGTGGGATGAGACTAAACTCATCAGTGGAGTTGCTGCCGAGCACGTCGTGCTTGCAAGGAGAAACGGCAGCACCTGGTATGTGGCAGCAATCAACGCTCTTGAGGAGCCGCTCAAGCTCGATGTAAACGCAATAATTGAGCAGCTCGGCGGCAATGCAAGAGTGCTTGCAACTCAAGAAGGAGAGCTCCGCACAATAGACAAATACAAAAAACCGCTCACAATCTCGCAAGGAGACGGAGCGGTCATAATCCTCAAGTAAACAATTACTTACTCATATATGAGACGAACTCTTCAGCAGTGTTGAGTTCGTCTTCTTTTATTGACGCTGCAACAACCTGAGTCGAGATGCTCACAGCCGGTTTAGAGATGATGCGGACCATATCCTGAGTCTGCTCTACAATCTCAAACTTTGAAGGCTTGAACTTCATACCTGCGCCGAGAGGTGAAGGGTTCTGAGATACATCTGCAGGGTGGATACCCCAGACAGCGATATATTTCTTGCCATACTCCACAGTCTCACCCTTGTGATAGTTGATACCTGTGAGGAACTGAACCTTCTTGCCGTTGAGCTCAGTAGCGATCACCTTAGCCACTCTTGACTTGTTGGTCATCTCTACTCTGATAGATACATCCACGAGCTCGCCCTTATACTCTACTCCGTAGGCAATCATCTCAGCAAAAGAGCCGTTCTTGATCTCGCCCACACGTGCAGTACGTCCCTTGGTAGCCTTGAGCTTAACCTCTTTCTCGCCATCCCAAAGAGCGATACCACCGACACCTACTGTTCTACCGACAAGGTATTCGTCACAGCCGGCGCCTTCGTTACTCTGCTGTGCTGCAGTAGGATACCAGAGATATTCTCTGAGCTCCATCTGCTTTCCGCTCTTAGAATAAACATCAATCGCACCGCTATCATTGAAGTAGATACGCAGAGCGCAGTGAGAGTTTTCAACTGCAGGGCCATGGTGTCCCACGAAGTTGTATTGAACTGCCTGCTGGGAAACAATCTCTTTCACCTGAAGGCTATCTGCACGCCAGAAAAGGCTGGTTGCAGTCTGCGCTTCGCTATTAGCGCACATCAAAAGCGACAATGCAGCAACGGCTGCTGTAAATAATTTTTGTTTCATAAATGCAAATATAAAAAATAAATTAAGTATCTTTGTAAATAACACTTTTTATAAACCAATTGACATTATGCCTATCAAACATTATTTTGCTGTTGACCTCGGTGCCACTAGTGGTAGAACTATAATCGCTAGCTACGATGGACAGAAGGTTGATATGCGCGAGTTTACTCGTTTCAAACATCCGATGATCCCTATGGGCGGACACCTCTATTGGGACCTTCCATACCTTTTCAATGAAATAGTTACAGCTCTCAAGAAAGTAGCAGACGAGGGCATCAAGATTGAATCAATCGGAATTGACACTTGGGGTTGCGATTTTGCATTCTTCGGAAAAGATGGTCAGTTGCTCGGCCTCCCATATTGCTACCGCGACTCTCATACTGACGGTGCTATCGACCGTTACATGAAAACTCACGACAAGAGAGATATTTACAATAAGACCGGCATCCAGTTTATGGAGTTCAACTCCCTCTTCCAGCTTGACACTCTTCGTCATTTCGGATGCACAGCTCTTGAAAACGCAGATAAGATCCTCTTCATTCCTGACGCACTCATCTATATGCTCACAGGCAAAGCTATCTGCGAATACACAGTTGCTTCAACTTCACAGATGCTCAACCCTAACACAGGCGACCTCGACAAGGAGTTGCTCATGAGCATCGGTCTCAAGAGAGAGCAGTTTGGCGAACTCACTCAGCCAGGCACAGTTATCGGCCCTCTCACAAAGCAGCTTCAGGAAGCTACAGGCCTCAGTGGAGATATCAACGTAGTTGCAATCGCAGCTCACGACACAGCATCAGCAGTTGCAGCTGTTCCAGCTAAGGACGCTGAATATGCATACCTCTCATGCGGAACTTGGTCACTCATGGGTATCGAGTCTCCTCACGCCATCATCACAGACGAGAGCTACAAGCAGAACTTCACCAACGAAGGTGGTATCGAGGGCACAACACGCTTCCTCAAGAACATCTGCGGTCTCTGGATCTTCGAGCAGTGCCGCCCTGAATTCAAGGATGTTCCTACCAACATTTCTGAGCTCACAGCTCTTTGCGAGACAACCAACTTCGCATCAATCATCAACCCTGATGATCCGTCATTTGCTCACCCAGCATCAATGACAAAGGCTATCGACGAATATTGCGAGCGCACAGGCCAGATCGTTCCTAAGACACCAGCTGAGTATATCCGCTGTATCTACAAGAGCCTTGCTCACAGATATACTGCAATCATTGACATCCTACGCAGCATGTCTCCACACGATATCAAGTGTCTCCACGTAATCGGTGGCGGTTCTCTCAACAAGTACCTCATGCAGTTTACTGCTGATGCACTCCAGATGCCTGTTATCTGCGGTCCTACAGAGGGCACAGCACTTGGCAATGTGCTCATGCAGATCAAGTCACAGGGTCTCGTTCAGACTCTCCCTGAGATGAGAGCTATCGTGGCAAATTCAGTTGAACTAGTAGAATATTATCCAACAAAATAACACAAAGAAAAACAATGAAAGAATCAGTTAACAAAGCTTATGCTATCGCCAAAGAGCGTTATGCAGCACTTGGAGTTGACACCGAGAAGGTGCTCGCTCAGATGCAGGATTTCCACCTTTCTATGCACTGCTGGCAGGCAGATGACGTAAAGGGTTTTGAGGTTCAGGCAGGTGACCTCTCAGGAGGTATCCAGTCTACAGGTGACTTCCCAGGTGCAGCTCGCAACATCGATGAGCTTCGTGCAGATATCCTTAAGGCAAAGTCTCTCATCCCAGGTACTCACCGTCTCAATCTCCATGAGATCTATGGTGATTTCCAGGGCAAGGTTGTTGACCGCGACGAGGTAAGTGTTGAGCACTTCCAGAGCTGGATCGATTGGGCAAAGGACAACGACACTAAGCTCGACTTCAACTCAACTTCATTCTCTCACCCTAAGAGCGGCAGCCTCTCACTTTCAAATCCTAACGAGGACATCCGCAAGTTCTGGGTAGAGCACTCAAAGCGCTGCCGCGACATCGCTGACGCTATGGGTAAGGCACAGAATGACCCTTGTATCATGAACACTTGGGTTCACGACGGATGCAAGGACGTTTCTGTAAACCACATGCTTTATCGTGAGACTCTCAGAAAGTCACTTGATGAGATTTTTGCTGAGAAGAAGGACTGGATGAAGGATTGCGTTGAGGGTAAGGTATTTGGTATCGGCCTCGAGAGCTTCACAGTAGGTTCACACGATTTCTACACAGCATACTGTGCAAAGAACAATATGATGCTCACTATCGACACTGGTCACTATCACCCAACTGAGGTTCCAGGCGACAAGGTATCTGCAGTTCTCCAGTTTGTACCAGAGCTCATGCTCCACGTTTCTCGTCCAGTACGTTGGGACTCTGACCACGTAACTATTATGGACGATATGACTCAGGACCTCTTCTCTGAGATCGTTCGCGCAGGCGCTCTTGATCGCGTTCACTATGGTCTTGACTTCTTTGATGGTTCTATCAACCGTATCGGTGCATACGTAATCGGTAGCCGCTCAGCTCAGAAGTGTATGATCAAGGCCCTCCTCGAGCCAAGAAACATGATCAGCAAGTGCGAGCTCGAAGGCGACACATTCTCAACTCTCCAGCTTGTTGAGGAAGGAAAGGCAATGCCTTGGAACGCTGTTTACGATGAGTTCTGCGTTAGAAACAACGTACCTGTAGGTAACGAGATTATCGACGTTATCAAGCAGTACGAGAAGGACGTAACTTCTAAGAGATAATCTAGATGGGTTCATCAATTCTACTCGGACTTTTGATCATAGCTGTTGGCTCGTTCTGCCAGTCCAGCAGCTATGTTCCAATCAATAAGATCAAGAAGTGGAGCTGGGAGAGCTATTGGCTCATCCAGGGCGTATTCGCTTGGCTCGTTTTCCCATTCTTGGGATTGCTTCTTTCTGTTCCTGAAGGACACACTGTGGGCGAGCTCTTCACTTTGATGGGCGCCGATCCTAAGGCTACTTGGATGACTATCCTCTTTGGTATGCTTTGGGGTGTGGGTGGTCTCACATTTGGTCTTGGTATGCGCTACCTCGGTGTAGCTCTTGGTCAGAGCATCGGTCTCGGCCTCTGCTCAGGTCTTGGTGCTATCCTCGGACCTGTCCTCACAGGTAAGGGCGACACTCTCACAACAGCTATCTGGGTAGGTGTTATCGTAACCATCATCGGTATCGCTATCATCGGTATCGCCGGTGGCATGAAGGCAGCTGCTCTCCCTGAAGAAGAGAGAAAGAAAGCCGTTAAGGATTTCAACTTCGGTAAGGGTATCGTCATCGCTATCATCTGCGGTGTGATGAGTGCTTGCTTCAACATCGGTCTCAGCTTCGGTGAGGGTCTTACTCTCCCAGGAACTGCTGATATCTTCAAGACTCTCCCTGCAACATTCCTTGTAACAGTAGGTGGTTTTGTAACAAATGCCGTTTACTGTCTCTACCAGAACTCTAAGAACAAGACTTTTGGCGACTACAAAGAGTGTTCACTTTGGGGAAACAACATCATCTTCTGCTGCCTCGCTGGTCTCCTCTGGTACAGCCAGTTCTTCGGACTCAGCCTTGGTAAGGGATTCCTCACTTCTTCTCCAGTTCTCATCACTTTCAGCTGGTGTATCCTTATGTCTCTGAACGTGATCTTCTCAAACGTTTGGGGTATTATCCTCAAGGAGTGGAAGGGAGTATCAAAGAAGAACATCGTTGTTCTCATCGCAGGTCTTGCAGTACTTATCTTCAGTACATTCCTTCCAGAGCTCATCTAATCTGGAACACATACGATAAAAAGATCCATCTGAAATCTCAGGTGGATCTTTTTTTGTTAAATTTGCATCCGTTAAGCGTTGTGGTGAAGACCTCAAGTCTTTGAAAAGGGAATCCGGTCCAAGTCCGGAACTGTGCCCGCAGCTGTAGATCCTGTCAATGAGTAGCAATTGCCATTGTCCTAGTGATGAGAAGGCGCTACTACAGGGATGAGTCAGAAGACCTGCCATAATGAATTATTAATCCACCAGGCTCGGGGCCAAGTCTGTAGTAGATAGAAATATGCATTTATTATCCCTTGTCCTGATGCTGGGGCTAAGCACCGGCATTACAGGTCCGACAGACACACTTCAATCTGTCTCAGTCACAGCCGACAAAGGCATCATCGTCTCTCGTGCAGACACCATTAAAATCAGACCAAGCCAGAGAACCAGTGACATACTTCTTGGTTCTAGTGCACTCATTCTCAGCGATTACGGCGGTCCATCCGGTACAAAAAACATCAGTCTCAGAGGATTAGGAATTGCTCACACCAGCATATATATAGATGGTATCAGAGTAAACAACGTGCAGAACGGTCAGTCAGATCTAGGCCTGATGGACGCACAGCTTTACAGCAGGATAGTCATTGATTATGCTCAAAACAGCGTCAATTTTGTTTCTTCTGTCCCTGAACTCGGAAACAAGAAGTTTCAAACACAGATCAGCACAGAGTTAGGCTCTTGGGAAACCTATACTGGAGCGGCACAATTCTCAATGCGACTTAGCCCGGGCATCACCGCCAGAATCTCGGCTCGCGGAACTAAAAGTGCAGGTAACTACGAATACGGCGCAGGTCTCACACGCACCAATGCAGACCACCAGCAGATTAGCGCGCAGGCGGATCTGTATGGCAGCCTTTACCAAGGACGTTGGCAGATCAAAGCTCATTACGGCAACAACGACCGCGGCACTCCGGGTGCCATCAGCTGGCCTTCGCAAGACAGACAGAGCGACATCTACGCTTTCCTGCAAGGCTACCTCAACAAAAGGATTTCAGAGCATTACAATCTGACTATCAGCGCAAAGGCGTCTCAAGACAAGATGCTTTATCTAAGCGAATGGGGAGACAGCGACTATAAGCACAACAATCTGCAGCTAAATAGCTCACATCAGTTTTACATCAACGACTGGTGGAATGCTTCCGTTGCTACTGACCTAAGCAGCGACAAGCTCAATTCGAGCGGCTACGACGCACAAAGGACGTCCGTGCTGGTGGCACTGGCATCTGCGTTCAGATTTGAGCATCTGTATGCAGATATAAGCATGGAATACAACGGCACATTTGATAAAGATGCGCTCTCAAGAAACACCCTCTCCCCTGCAATTAACCTTAGATATGTGATATCGGAACAACTAAGCGCAATGGGATTTGTGCGCAGAGCAAGCAGGGTTCCGACCTTCAATGAACTCTATTATGTCGGCTACGGCAACCCGGAGCTCAAAGCTGAAGATGCGATTCTCTCCGACCTGGGTGTAGAGTGGAACCACAAGAGCGGCTGCTTCAGATATAAAACCAAGTTTAATCTATTCTATAACCTTCTCACAGATAAAATCACCACTGCTCCGACTAAGGAAAACCCTAATATATGGCTTCCATACAATATCGGCAGAGTAGAAACTACAGGAGCCGATCTTCTCGGTGAAATCGCCTACCATCAAAGAGAATGGAGCTCCAGGCTAAGCCTCAAATATACTGGCCAAAATGCTCTTGACAAGACAAAAGGCAGTGATAGTTACAATCAGCAGATCAGTTATGTCTGCAGACACAACCTCTCTTTAAGTGCCGACGCCTCATATAAAAAGTGGACTGCACAGATGGTCTGGAATTATAGAGAAGGAAGGCGCGACTCAGTGGGAGCGCTACCCGCTTGGAATACTTTAAACATCACTCTAAGCAGAAGCTTCCTTCTAGGCAAAGACACCGAGATCCAAGCTCATATCAGCGGCAAGAATCTGCTTGACTGCCGCTACGAGATAGTAAGGGACTACCCGATGCCTGGACGGAACATCATTGGTGGAATAAATATAAAGTTCTAATAATATGCTAAGTATCTTATTTGTAATACTTTCTGGCATCGCACTTCCGATAGGAGGAATACAGATGCAATATCTCTGGCGCAACCAGCTCGGCGATGTGTATTCGCTTGGCTTGGGTTCGGCAGCATGCCTTGGCGCAGCCATCGCGACTATGTCCGGGCTCTGCTCTCTGACTGTGGGCGCATTTATCTGTACGCTTCTCTGCACGCTAGTGAGCTTTATCGTGACATTGAAAGTCTCGACCCAGAATCTGATTACCTTTGGCATCATATTCGGCACATTCATCGGCTCGCTCTGCACTATAGTTGTGACCAACGCTCCGACAGGAGATCTGCTCAAGCAATATTACCTCTGGGGTGCCGCCAACTTCAAGCTGGAGGGCGTAACAGGCAGCGATATTGCATTTGCACTTGTGCTCTTTGCCATCGGCATCGCCTATGCAATCTTCTCTCACAAGAAGCTGACTAGACATTTCTGCGGCGAGATAGAGCTTAGCAATCTGCAGAAAGCCATCAGTCTGCTGATGATTATGTTTCTTGTGACCTCGGCAGTGAGCATCTGCGGCCCGATAGGATTTATTTCACTTGGAGTGCCAAATATCAGTCGCATCATCTGCAAGAGCACGGACATACGCAGGCACTACATAATCAGTAGCTCTATAGCCATTGGTCTGCTGCTTGTCACCTATCTGCTTGCCGAATATTCAAATCTTGGCGTATACCTCCCGATCAGCGCGACAATGTCGATCATTGCCCTGCCGCTGATGATATTGCTATTTGTCAAGAAGTAACGCGCACAGCTCCTCCGCAGTGTGAGCAACAGCATCGGCCAGCGGCACTGCGCCATCAGGCTTGAAACCCCAAGTTACTGCAATTGAAGGAATTCCAGCAGCCGATGCAGTCTTCATATCAGTAGAAGAATCGCCAACCATAACAGCTCTAGAAGCATCAACTCCGCTCATGTCAAATATCTTGTGGACAATCGCAGGATCAGGCTTGAGCGGAAGTTCTTTAGTGCCGCCAAGCACAGCGCAAAACTCCACATCAGGAAAGAAAGTGCTCACGATAGCCTGAGTGCCTTCCTGGAATTTATTGGAAGCGACTGCGATTTTGACAGCAGCAGCATTTAAGGATTTCAGCAGATCGACAACACCCGGATATGGCTGCGACTTTACAGCAATATTGGCTGTATAATAGCGCATAAAGACTTGCAGCAAGTCATCAAGCAAAGCCTCATCGTCCTGGCACTCCTCCGGCATGGCCTGCCAGACAAGGTTTCTGACTCCGTGCCCTACCCTTGCACGACATTCCTCAAGGCTCCTGCCAGGAAGGTTCTTGCTTGACAAAGCATAGTTTACTGCGGCAGCAAGATCATATATTGTATCGACGATTGTTCCGTCAAGGTCAAAGATGACCAAATCCCATTTTCTATTTGAGTTCATATGGCGAAGATAATTATTTTTGTTATATTTGTGGTCTCAAATGGGGTATTAGCTCAGTTGGTAGAGCGTTTGAATGGCATTCAAAAGGTCAGCGGTTCGATTCCGCTATGCTCCACAAAATGGTTGAAATTGGCATTAAAGGATATCAGGAGTACACTGTAACTCCAGACAAGCTCGCTAGCAATGTAGGGAGTGGTCTTGTAAAGGTCTACGCCACTGCGATGATGATTGCTCTTATCGAAAAAGCCGCAGTATATTCAGTTGAACCATATCTCGAAGAAGGTCAAGGCACAGTAGGAACACATGTTGATGTTTCTCATTGTTCTGCGACTCCTTGTGGTATGAAGGTCTGGGCTGAAACTGAGCTCATCGAGATCGACAGACGCAAGCTGGTCTTCAAAGTAGCAGCCTATGACGAGAGAGGTCTCATCGGTGAAGGTCGCCACGAGAGATTTATCATTGACAATGTAAAATTTCAAGCCAAAGCAGATTCTAAATAAACCATGATAAAAGAGATCGTATTAGCCGCAGGTTGCTTCTGGGGAGCACAACGCTACCTCAAGCTCATCCAAGGTGTAGTCAAGGCTGAGGCCGGCTATGCCAACGGCAACATACACCACCCTACCTACAGAGAGGTATACACAGACTCTACAGGTTATGCTGAGGCTGTGAGGGTGTCATACGATACTGAGCTCATCGGACTTGAGAGAATCCTTCAGATCTATTTCAGAGCCATTGACCCTACCAGTGTCAACAAGCAGGGAGAAGATCAAGGCACACGCTACCGCACAGGTATCTACTACAATGACGAGAAGGATCTTCCTGCCATCAACAACATCTACAACCGCATCGCAGCTGAGCTGAAAACTCCTCTCGCAGTAGAGGTAAAGCCTCTTAAGAATTTCTATCGCGCAGAAGACGAGCATCAGGATTATCTGGAGAAGCATCCAGGTGGCTATTGCCACATCCCAGAGGCTTTGATGGAATTTGCAAAAAGCGGATCGGGTATTTCCACAGACTAAAATCCTTCCACCATGGACAGGTACTTCATCAAGGTCCTGCTACCACTCAAGACTCCTTGGGTGCCGTGGTACTATGCTTCAGAGCCTCTAAGCATCGGCACTTTTGTCAAAGTGATGCTTTCCGGACGCAAATATACAGGAGTAGTCTGCCAGACAGGAGAGCCACAAGGCGTTGATTGCAGCAAGATTAGAAGTATAATTTCAGTTGAGAGATTATATCCCCCTGTCTCAGAAGAAGAGCTCAAGCTCTGGAATTTCATCTCCACCTACTATCTCTGTGCTCCAGGCGAAGTCTACAAAGCAGCATACCCTGCCCTTAAGGCAGAGGAAAACAGAGCTGCCCAGGTAGAAAGACTTAGGCAGAGGCTTGTAAAGCTTCAAGAAGAAATCCAGGAAAGACTTTCCAAAAAGGAAAATAACAAAAGACTGAGCGATAGTGTCACATCTCGCCTTCTCGACAAGCAGATAGAGCTGCAGGACGCTATCACTTCTCTATGCCAGGAGCTTCCCGCCCCTGCTGCCAAGGCCCCGGTTCAAAAGCCGGTTCTCGTCCAAGGAAGCGAACGACTGCAGACATACATTGAAGCTATTGCCAAGCAGCTCCAAGACGGCCGTCAGGTGCTGGTAATGAGCCCGGAAAAAGCCTTCTGCTGCAAGATGGAAGCATCATTAAGAGAAGCATTTGCTGACAAGCTCCATTGCGTATATTCCGACGCTGGTGCAGCTGCCAGAGGCAAGGCTTCGCTCTCCCTACGCCGTGGCGAGAGCTGCATAATATTGGGCGCACGAAGCTCTATTTTCCTGCCATTCACCAACTTAGGCCTTGTGATAATCGACGAGGAGCAGGACCCTCTCTATAAGCAGAACGAGCCTAGCCCGCGCTACCACGGCCGCGACTGCGCAATAATGCTGGCAAGCATACACTCGGCATCGGTGCTGCTCGGGTCAAGCTTTGCTTCGCTCGAGAGCATCAGCAACTGC
>JAEIGA010008835.1_pt1 | contig 15242 bp, 12 predicted proteins | sample 9270691 | NCBI WGS metagenome assembly JAEIGA01 (sample SAMN17057246, study PRJNA624740) | gut metagenome | biome: biome; isolation source: fecal sample | host: Bos grunniens | place: China: Xizang | collected 2019
GAAATTCCGTTCTGCATATTCGTATCGGTATTGCTCATGTTGTTAGCCATGAACTTCTTCAGCGGCACCCCTCCAACAATAGGACGGGCAGATGGTCTGATACTCCTTCTTCTATTTGCATTCTTCATGTGGTTTTCATTCCGAAGAGACCTCAATACAGCGAAGGAAATGCAGGCTGATCCTTCTGAAACACAGGAAAACACCTCAATAGGCTTGGCAATAGGAAAGGTGGTGGTTGGTCTGGCCGTTCTAATCTTCAGTTGTGATTTCTTTGTGGACAATGCTGTATCAATTGCAAAATCTTTTGGAGTCAATGATGCATTTATTTCACTGACACTTATCGCCTGCGGCACTTCCCTTCCTGAACTCGCAGCTTCGGTTGCAGCAGCCTTCAAGAAGAACACACAGCTTGCATTAGGCAATATAATCGGATCCAACATATTCAATATCACACTGATACTTGGCATCAGTTCGCAAGTCATGCCACTGACCTCAGGAGGAATCACCGTGATTGACTATCTTGTAATGATTGCTGCTGTTCTGATCACAATGGTATGGGGATTTAAAGGAAGGATAAATAGAGTCGAAGGAGCGTTGATGTTCATATGTTTTGTGGGATATACTTGGTTTCTGCTCAGCAACCAAATCTAAATGACGTAACAATAAATTAACTTCTGCTTAATATTACTTACATATATCAAACATATTTTTGCAGCAGAAAACAAATTTTAACCTATACAATTAAACATGTTACAGATTTTCACTCTTCTTGGAGCGCTCGGTATGTTCCTATATGGAATGAATCTCATGAGTTCTGGTCTCCAGAAAGCTGCCGGAGATAAACTTAGAAGTTTTCTGTCGGCAATGACTTCCAATCCTTTCAAACGTGTCATGACCGGACTTGGTGTCACTGCACTTATCCAGTCATCTTCAGCCACAACTGTCATGGTTGTCAGCTTCGTAAATGCCGGTCTCCTGACTCTTGTGCAGGCTATCGGCGTTATCATGGGAGCAAATATCGGTACAACAATAACAGCATGGATGGTGTCTCTTCTTGGTTTCAAGGCTGACATTTCAATCCTGGCTGTTCCACTCATGCTTCTTGGATTCCTTCTTTCCAACTCAAAGAAAGATAAGAACAAGAACATCGGAGAACTTGTAGTGGGCTTCTCGCTACTCTTCCTCGGACTTTCTTTCATGAAGGATTCAGTTCCGGATTTAAGACAGACACCTGAAGTTCTTGAATTCGTGAAGCAGTGGTCAGGATACGGTTTCGGATCAGTTCTCATATTCCTTGGTATCGGAACAGTTCTCACACTGATTCTCCAGTCTTCATCTGCAACAATGGCCATCACCCTCATCATGCTAAGTATGGGATGGATACCGTTCAATATGGCATGCGCAATGGTACTTGGTGAGAACATCGGAACAACAATCACAGCAAACATTGCAGCTTCAGTGGGAAATCCGTCTGCAAAACGCGCTGCCCTCTCACATACAATATTCAATGTATTCGGTGTAATCTGGGCACTCTTGCTTTTCAGACCATTCCTTGGACTCGTTGGCAGAATCATAGAAGCACTTGGCTACCCTAACCCTGCTGCTGCAGGCTTTGCAGTTCCTCTTGACGAGCCGAACGGAGCAGAAGGTACAGCTGCTCTATATGGTCTTTCAATGCTCCATACATTGTTCAACACATTCAATACTTTGATTCTTGTGTGGTTCACCGGACTCATTGCCAAGATAGTCACTAAAATGGTAAAAGAGCCTGAGAAGAAGGAAGAAACTGCTTTCAGACTCAAATATATCAATGCAGGTCCGCTTGCTACACCGGAACTTGCAACTGAACAAGCAATCAAGGAGATAATCCACTTCGCAGAAATCTCACGTAACGGACTTGGATACGCTCGCGCAGCAATCAATGAAAACGATTCAGACAAATTCGAGGAACTTAGAAGCAAGCTTGTCAAATATGAAGAGATTTCAGATAGGATAGAATATGAAATTGCAACCTTCCTTAATGCTGTATCAACAGGTGAGATCAGTGAGTCTACCATGTTTAAAATCAAATCAATGTATAAGATCATAGGTGAACTTGAATCCCTCGGAGATTCTGGAGAAAGCATCAGCAGGATCCTCTCACGCAGAAACAGTCACAACAAGTCTTTTGACGCTGAGACAATCAAGAAAATCAACTCTATGATCGACATTGTAGACAATGCTTACAGGATCATGATACAAAACCTTCAGCTCGCCTCAGAGGGAAGACTTACCGACATCTCAAATGCATACAATGCAGAAGAGCGTATCAATAACTTCAGAAACGATCTTCGTGAGGAAGAAATCAACAGTCTGGAGGACAACAGAAAGAACTATCAGACAAGCGTTTACTATATGGATGTCATCAGCGAACTTGAGAAGATGGGAGACTTCATGATCAACATTTCTCAGGATCTTTATAAATCCAGATAATAAGTTTCTTAATTATAAAGAATTCACTAATTTTGTGGCCCGTTTCGCGACGGGTCACTTTTATTTGATTACTGTATGTCGACTTCAGGGTCCGGACAATGTCCGGTCAACCCATTGGAGACATCTAAACAAAATACTTTTATGGCAAGAAAGAAACAGGAGATAATCCTGGAAAACGTTGTAATTGAAGCGGTTGCCGCTGAGGGCAAGGCTTTGGCAAAAGTTGATGGCGCTGTGCTTTTCGTGCAGTTTGCAGTCCCAGGTGATGTTGTTGATGTCAAGGTCACCAAAAAGAAGAAAAACTATATGGAAGGATTCATCCTCCGTATGGTGAAGCCTTCAGAGCATCGTCTCGAGCCATTCTGCAAGCATTTTGGAATATGTGGAGGTTGCAAATGGCAGCCGCTGCCATATGAGATGCAGCTCCAGGCAAAGCAGCAGCAGGTCTATGACCAGCTTGTCCGCATCGGTCATCTGGATGTTCCTGAAATCTCTCCAATAGTTCCTTCAGACAAGACTACATACTATCGTAACAAGTTGGAATTCACCTTCTCGCAACGTCGTTGGATATTTGACAACGAGGACCCTGAAGGCATGACAGACCAGGAGAAATATGGTCTTGGTTTCCATGTGGGACGTTTCTTCGACAAGGTACTTGACATTGAGCACTGCTACCTCCAGAACGAGCCATCAAACGAAATCCGTCTCTTTGTGAAAAAGTATGCTCTTGAGCACGGACTCACATTCTTCAACATCAGAGACCACGTAGGTTTCCTCCGCAATATGTTCATCAGGACAACAGAGGCTGGCAACGTGATGCTTATCATCTGCTTCTACCACGAGGACGCTCAGGCACGCACTGCCCTTCTTGATGCTGTTGCAGCCCAGTTCCCACAGATAACATCGCTTTACTATGTGATCAACGGCAAAGCAAATGACTCGATTGCAGATCAGGACTGCATTCTGTACAAAGGTGAGGAAGCAATCTATGAATATATGGAAGGCCTCAAGTTCAAGATCGGTCCTAAGTCATTCTACCAAACCAACACTGAGCAGGCATACAAGCTCTACAGCGTGACACGCGAATATGCAGCCCTGACTGGTTCTGAAGTGGTTTATGACCTTTACACTGGTACAGGTACTATCGCTCAGTTCGTATCTCGTCAGGCATCAAAAGTAATTGGTATAGAGTACGTTCCAGAGGCCATTGAGGATGCAAAGATCAATGCAGTGAACAACGGTATCACCAACTGCGATTTCTACGCAGGTGACATGAAGGATATCCTCACTGACGACTTCGTAGCTGAGCATGGCCGTCCTGACGTGATCATCCTTGATCCACCTCGTGCAGGTATCCACCCTGATGTAGCTCAGGTGATTCTGAACGCTGCTCCGGACAGAATGGTCTATGTGAGCTGCAATCCGGCATCACAGGCACGCGATCTCGAAATCCTCTGCAAGGACTACGAAATCACTGCTGTCCGTCCGGTGGATATGTTCCCACACACTCACCACGTTGAGAATGTGGTTGCACTCAAGCGAAGATAGTCATGTGAGCAAGCGGTCTGTAAACATCATCCACGAAAACATAGAGAAAGCGTGGCAGATACCCACCTTAATGGTCGGACCTGCCACGCTTTTACTATAAAACTGTGGAAGATGTCTTCACAATATTAATGTCCGTGAATCTCGTCGCGGGAATTGTTACTTGTCACAGGAACACCATTGTACTCACCGGTCAGCGTCTTGAGGAATGAAGTGATCTTTGCTGTCTCAGCATCAGTGAGTTCCACACCGCTCTGGTAGAGACCCATATCGCGTACAGCTTCCTCCAGCGTCTCACGAGTACCATCGTGATAATATGGCCATGTGTGCTCTACATTGCGGAGTCCAGGCACTTTGAAGCGATGACGGTCTCTCTCGAGCTGAGTTTCCTTGAAACGGCCATTGTCTTCGTGAGTAAGTTCAAGACCACGATCAGCGAAATAATGACGACGGAGTCCCATCAACTCATACGAAAGACCTCCCAGGTTTTGACCGACATGGCACGTCGCGCAATCATATTTCTTGAAAAGCTCATATCCTTCAAGTTCCTCAGCAGTAATAGCTGTATCATCACCAAGAAGCCACTTGTCAAACGCAGAATTAGGAGTTACAAGAGTACGCTCAAACTGTTCGATAGCATCAGTGAGATTAGCTGCAGTAAGACCATCAGGATAAACTGCATTGAATTCACGCACGAACTTCTTGTCAGCTTGCAATTTAGCAATTATCTGGTCGAAAGACTCAGAAGCCATTTCAACCGGATTGAGAGGCGGACCTGCTGCCTGGTCTGCCAAGGTTACAGCACGACCATCCCAGAACTGGACAAAATTATATACCGCATTAAACACTGTAGGAGCATTCACGCCACCTAACTGATCGTTCACACCATGTGAATACTGATGGTTGTCAACACCTGCGGTCTCCAGAGCGTGGCAGGAAGCACAAGATACAGTGTTGTCAACAGAAAGTCTTGTGTCATGGAAGAGCGCAAATCCAAGTGCAGCCTTTGCCTGGTCATACTCAAGCTTCTGGGCGATAGGACGTACAGGCTCATTGGCACGGTCGCCTGCAAGACCATCAGCATAGATTTCAGCACGGACAGAAGCAACCCAATCAAGCACGATTGCACGTTTAGCAGTGGTCAAAGAACTACCCCAATGCACAAGGTAATACTTAGGCATCGGCATCCTGTCATCAAGAACAACCTTCTCCACCTTCGCCAAATCAACAGGATTAACCTCAGCACCATCCTTGACATTTTCCATGAACTTGGTCATGTCGAAGGCACGATAGCCTGAATCGACATCAGCCTTCACTACATCACCCATTACAGGCAACTTCGAATAGAAAGGAAGTTTAGAATCAGCTGAATGGCAACTGAGACATCCTCCATCAGTAAAGATCTCATAAACCTGCTGATTTAGAGGAAGTTCCGAAGATGGAACACGATTGACTGCCCTGTAAACGACAACCAAAGCAGCGGCCACTACCAGCAGCCCCACTGCACATAATCTAATACATTTCTTCATAAGCGAATCAATATACATGTAAACTATCCTGAGCAGAAGGAAGGTAATTTATACCCCACCAGCACATCTGCAGACAGGCAAAAGCAAATATAATTAAAATACACAACATACGAGCCTCCGTCTTTCTATATATTCTTAAATGCATATATAAAAGGTAGCAAAGCCACGTGATCAGAGCCCATGTTTCTTTAGGATCCCAGTTCCAGAAATGTCCCCATGCCTGTTTTGCCCAGATCGCTCCGGAAAGCATACCTAAGGTAAGAAAAGCAGTACCTATATATATAAGAGTATCTGCAGAAGCAAGCATATCTTCTGATGATGACTTCGGTCTCAATAAACATACAAGAGCTATCAGAAAAGCGCAGCCAAGCAAAGAATATGAGAACATGTAAACAGTCACATGAGGAATGAACCAAACACTCTGCAGAGCGGGCATCAATGTCTGGTCATGTATCTCAGGCTTGACCAGATTCAGGACTATGAAAACTGTCGAAAGTACTGTCGAAAATGAAAGGATCCACTTATAACGCCATCTCAGGTATGTAAACAACCCGGAAATCCCGGCAAAGAACGAGTACCAAAGCCTGGTCTCACCCATTGTCCTGAGCGGAGGACGGTGCAATGAAATCCACATCCCACCAATAAATACAGCAAGGCTGAGGATGGAAACTACAGAAAACATCACGCCACCCTTACGCATACCGCATAAAGCAAGTACCGAAGCAACTACAGAACAGATAATTGCCGGTACAGCAAAATATATGAATATATCCCAGGTCATCATCTTCGTGGTCCATTAATAAATAATAAAAATGCTCCGGCAAGCAGCATGATTATTCCTGCAAGTGCAAAATATCTCCATGGCTCACGTACAATCTGAAGAACGCATGAATCTTCTGAAACACTTGCAAGATAGATATCTTGGCCAAACCTGACTCCATATGGACGATTGACCATCAACGTGACTGATTCTTGTCCATTTACAGATATAAGAGCCTCATAATGGCTTGGTTTACCATCGTGGGAATATTCTACATCAACACTCAGCAAACTAATCTCATACGGCAGAACTACTCTACTTGCCTTAAGTGTAACAGCTTCTCGAGATGTCTGATCAACATCCAGACGCATACGATATTCATCAGAATCAGGTGCTCCCCAGAATCCGGAACCTACTGTCAGAAGAAGTCCAAGATGCAAAAGGAGGAATCTCCACCTCACATGACCATCGGGACGTCTCCAGCCTCGCAAGGTGATCAGGAGGAGAATCGTCTGGACATACAGAAGTACAATAACGAATATCCAGGATTCAGCTACATCTCTATTACCGCTGAAACCTATCCATAGGCAGGACAATATCAAGAAACAGATTGCAGATATAGTCGCTGCAGGAGAGTATAGAAAGCGCATTACAGCACTATTCGGATATGTCTTCCGCAGCCATACAAGCACACACATCATCAGAGCTGCAATCAAAAGATTAAGCGGAAAAGCAAAAAATGTCCAAATTTCATTCATATCAATAAAATGACCAACTACAAATATATGATATTTTTATAACTTTGCCGACCCTAAAACAACGATATATAATGACACTTCAAATTCTTATCCTAGTAGCAGGACTTCTTCTGATACTTTTCGGTGCAAATTACCTGGTGGATGGATCATCCAGCATTGCAAAGAAGTTCGGTCTCAGCGAATTCATCATCGGACTCACCATTGTCGGCATCGGAACATCAACTCCAGAAATGGTTGTGAGCTTCATGTCCTCTTTCCAGGGTAAAGCAGACATGGCAATCGGCAACATCGTGGGCTCAAATATCTTCAACACGATGACAATTCTTGGTATCACTGCCCTGATCACTCCTTTGGTCATCACAAAGAGCAATCTGCGAAAAGATATTCCACTGAATATTATCGTAACCGCACTCCTCATTCTTCTTGGAATGAATCAGACGATCTTCGGACTTGGTCAGAATCAGTTGAGCAGGATTGATGGTATCCTTCTATTAGGAGTATTTGTTTGGTATATCTGGTCTTCATTCAAATCAGACTCAGCAGATGATGATCAAGAGAGCCAAATCAAGGAATACACAGGATTCATGTCAGTAATCCTGATTCTCGGTGGACTTGCTGGGCTGATAATAGGTGGAAAACTATTTGTTAATGCGGCAACAGAACTTGCCAAGATGTTCGGAGTATCCGACAAATTCATCGCCATTACAGTCATGGCAGCCGGAACTTCAATGCCAGAACTCGCAACATGCGTTGTAGCCGCTATAAAAGGCAGAGGACAGCTCGCACTTGGAAATATCCTAGGATCAAACATCTCAAATATCCTTCTTATTCTTGGAGGTGCAGCACTGATCAATCCTCTCTCTTTCTCAGGCATGACACCTGTCGACCTTGGAGCTGTCCTTATAAGCGCAGTATTTATTCTTGCAAGCGCATACAGTTTCAAGAAAAAGCAACTGGACCGATTTGAAGGTGCGGTTCTATTGCTGATGGAAGCAGGATATATGTATTATCTTATATCAAATTTGTAAACAAAAAGGTGGTAACATTTTTGTTACCACCTAAAACATATCTGTTAAATTACTTATCTATCAATTAGGATATTCAGTCAAGTTCTCCACGTTGCAGGAGTTCTTTTGTAAACACAGGATTTGCATAGATATTCAGGAAAACTTCCTTGAGTTCATCACGATTGACTTCAGGCTCTACTGTATCGAGCTGTTTTTCCATATATCCGACAAACTTTTCAACATCAGCCTGCTCATAGAGTTCAGCATATTTTGACTCTCCGTTAACCAAATCATAAGCTATATAATTATTCTTGAATAGCTTATATCCGTCAATCACCCTGCGGTCAACAGCACGTCTGATCCACTGGTAACGGTCATTCTTGTCGCATAACGCAGCTTCCTCAATCTCCTCTGAAGTCAGAGGTTTGCCAATATGCAGATGAATATCTCCCTTAGGCTGCATGATGCCGGTCACAATACTGTTGAAATCCTCACCCTCTGCCTTAACGTACTTCTGAGTACGTGAAATTACGACTTCGCGGGCCTTAAGAATATCACATGGCTCATATTCATATGAAATACTCATAGGAACGATGTTCAATTCTTCAAAGTTTGTCTTGAAATCAGCTGTGCCGCTCATATCAAGCATCTTAAGCAATCCCTGCTCTGTAGTATCATAACCATCTTTGGTTCTGCCCTGACGCTGCGCAAGCCATATTGAACTTCTCTGATTGGTGATGTTCAAACGGATATATTTCGAAAGAAGCTGGGAGCAAAGATAAAGCTCACGCGAAGAAACTCCCCTTACAACCTTAATCATTCTATTTGAACGTATAAGCCACTCTATGGTCTCATTGGTTATAAGGTTGTCTCCCACAGCTATTTCCGTCATCGGAATATTATTCATGTACAGAACAAGCTGAGTAATTGCCGGATCCAACATGATATCACGGTGGTTTGACAAGGCAAGGAACTTCTTTCCTGAACTTACATTTTCAATTCCCTCATATGTGAAGTCATCTGCAGTGTACTTAAGTACCCAACGGACAAACTTCTGCATAACCTGTTCTTGGAACTCATCAATTGTCTGTATCTGTTTGAGGGTATTCTTCAGATAATCTGGAGATTCCTCAGGAAAAAACTGCTGGGAAACATGCGAAATCAGAGGAAAATCAGCCAACTTACTCAACGCCTCAGCTGCTTCTGCATCCGTGTATGGACTGATGCTCTGAAACTCTGTTAAATCTATCATAGGTTTTAGAATTAAAGTATTCTTTGCAAATTTATAATGATTTTGCCAATTAACAAACTTAAGTATTATGATCTGAAAAGAATAGAGCTGTCACCATAGCTCAAAAACCTGAAATCGTGTCCTAATGCAAAATCATATATATTACGCCAATCACCACCGACAAAAGCGGAAATCAGCAAAAGTAATGTACTCTGAGGCTGATGAAAATTAGTGACAAGCACATCCACCACCTTGAAGTCATAGCCGGGAACGATGATGATTCTTGTTCCGACCTTCAATTCATCCATTTCATTTGACTTAAGATAGCTGATCAGAGCATCAAGCGACTCCTCAAGAGTATAATCTGTCTTTAAAGTGTACGGATCCCATTGCAGAACATCTTCGGGAGCACCATTCACGATACATTTTACTCCTACATAATATAATGATTCCAAAGTTCGGACCGAGGTTGTACCTACCGCCACAACTTTACCTGTCCTGTTTCTTAGTTTTTCGAGGAAAGCTAAAGAAACGACGAATGGCTCCCTATGCATCGTGTGATCAGCCACATTCTCACTCTTGACTGGGAGAAAAGTACCTGCACCAACATGAAGACAGACAGTATCTGTACTGACATTCCTGGAACGGATAGCCTCCAACACCGGTTCAGTGAAATGCAGACCTGCTGTCGGAGCAGCGACAGAACCACGGAAACGGGCATATAGTGTCTGATATCTCTCAAGATCGACCGTTTCAGTATCCCTGTTCAGATATGGTGGGATCGGGATTGATCCACATACTTCAAGAACTCTTGAGAAAGGCGCACCGTCAGCCCATGAGAATTCAACAATTGAAGTTTCCCCGCATCTTTCAACAAGATCTGCCAAAAGACCCATCTGAGAAATATTCTCATCATTCAAAGGATTATATAGGTGCAGAGTGTCGTTCTTCCATCTTTTTACATTACCCACAATACATTTCCATCTGCATCTGTCAGTAACGGCAAACATGGAAACATACTCCTGAGGAAGCACAGGTTCAAGGCAGAATATCTCTATATGAGCACCAGACTCTCTTTGAAAATGCAACCTGGCCGGGACAACCTTGGTGTCATTAAAGACCATAATTGAATTTTCAGGTACGTATTCAGCTATCTTCTTGAAAGAGGATTCCATCGGAGATCCTCCGGCATAGACAAGTAATTTTGAGCCATCTCTATCCTTCAACGGATATTTGGCAATCCTTTCGTCAGGTAGGGAGTAATTATAATCTTCTATTCTAATATCTGGTACCATACAAGGTTATTAAATCAGGCACAAAATTACTACAATTTAAGACTTTTAACAAGTATTTAGGTTTGCTCATTTCCCGTGTTCGCAATTCAATTTTGTAAATCACATTTGTTAATTATACATATAGTTTCCTAAACCTTCATATTTACCATGTCTTACTTTTGTTAATTTTAAGGCAGATTAAATTTTGTTACATAATTTTTTCTTATATATAATATTATATAATTGTAATTGACTAATATTCAGTAGTTTTGTTACACCTATCTAAATTTTTACTCGGTATAGAGCAGTAAAACTACCATAAAACACAGACAAAATACTTGAAATACTCAATATATCATAGATTTATTGAATGTTACATACCTATAACTCAGTATTTTAAAGCATTTATATAAAGTTATGATATAACACTATCAATCGCCCTTGATTTACAAAAATTACGCAAACTACATTTGTATACACTTGGAAGTTTCAAAATATTGTTCTACATTTGTAATCACAAAGGTAACATTTATGAATACACGTCTAAAGCAGTTTATCGCTGCAGAAAACATCACTCAAGCCCAGCTTGCAGATAAGCTCAATGTTGTGCGTGCAAGTGTGTCGCATATTCTGGCGGGAAGAAACAAGCCCGGTTATGATTTCATCTACGCTCTGATGAATCACTACCCTAATCTAAATATTGAATGGCTGATGTTCGGCAAAGGAAAGATGTATAAGAGCGCTGAGAATGATCATGAATCTGGTAGTCTGTTTACAGAAACTGCCCTGCCCGAACATCATCAACCTGAATTACATGTTCCCGAACAACCTGTTCAGGTTCAAATTGAACCTCGTATTGAACCAGGAGTGACATTGAATGATATAAAAACTTTAGTTAGTTCTATGCAAAAACCTATAAATCAAAGAAAACTAATCAAGATTACTGCTTTTTTTGATGATGGTACATTTCAGGAACTTACAACAATCTGAAAATTTGCTGCGTACACATTGACCGTGTACGCAGTATTTTTTTTATCTTTACATGATTTATAACATTCATAGTTATGTACAAGCATATTCTAAAGCCTTTTCTCTTCTGTTTCAATCCCGAAACAGCCCACAACATGTTATTTGCAGCTTTGAAAGCTCTTCGCTATGTTCCTTTTTCCGGACCGATAATCAGGGGAATATATAAAAAGGAAACTCCAAGCCTTGAAAAGGAGGTATTCGGAATCCATTTTCCAAATCCAGTCGGACTTGCAGGAGGCCTTGACAAAAATGGAGAATTCTACAACGATATGGCAAATTTCGGTTTCGGCTTCGTAGAAATCGGATCGCTTACTCCACAGCCTCAGGATGGTAATCCTAAGCCACGCTGCTTCCGTGTACCTGGTGACAAAGCCATAATCAATCGCTTCGGCATTAATAATAAAGGTGTAAAGAATGCTGTCGAACACCTTAAAAAAGTCCGTCCTGAAGTTATCGTAGCAGCCAATATCTCCAAAAACACATCAAGCGTAAACGAAGATGCTGCCAAGGACTACGAGTCTTCATTTGCTCTTCTTTATGATTTTGTTGACATGTTCGTAGTGAATATTTCATGTCCTAATGTGGTGGGACTCACAGCGTTGCAGGATATGAACTTCCTTTCGGACATAATTGACAGACTCCTCAGTCTAAGAATGTACTACGATGAATATCGTCCTATTTTGCTCAAAGTATCTCCGGATCTGTCACACGAACAACTCGACGAGATCATCGACTATTCGCTGCGCTCCGGTATAGATGGAATCGTGGCCGGAAACACTACCAGAAGTAGAGAGGGTCTCACAAGCATATCGCAGGAAAAAATTGAAGCGATAGGAAATGGTGGTCTGTCAGGAGCTCCGGTACACAAAAAGAACGTTGAACTCGTCAAATATGTTCATAACAGATCTGAAGGTAAACTTCCTATCATAGGCGTTGGAGGAATCATGTCTGAGGAGGATGCACAGGATATGATCGATGCCGGTGCATCACTGGTGGAGATTTATTCTGGCTTCATTTACGAAGGTCCGGCTCTTATCAAACGAATTCTAAAGCACTTTGAGAACTTGATCAAACAACCGCTTATAAAGAAATAAGGATGAAGCAGGCCTCAATTTGTACTATAGGTGACGAGATTCTTATCGGCCAGGTAGTCGATACGAACTCGTCACATATTTCGCAAGCTCTTAACACATTGGGAATCAAGGTTTCCAGAATGGTATCAATAGGTGATGACCACCAGACAATCATTACTTCCCTCTCTGAAGAACTTTCCAGAAATGACATCGTAATAGTTACTGGTGGACTGGGACCGACTAAGGATGATATAACTAAAAAAGCTCTTGCAGATCTTTCAGGAGCCACCTCATATAAGACAGATACCAGGCAGCTTGAGATTATCAAAAGCATCCTGAGTGCAAGGGGCATCGAGGCCTTGGATATCAACCTGGCTCAGGCCTCCGTACCTGATACATGCGAAGTGATACCAAACAGACTTGGCACAGCTCCTGTGATGGCATTCAGGTTTGACAAAGAAAGATTTGGTCACTATGCGACCTTGTATTCACTCCCGGGGGTTCCATTTGAAGCTGTCGGAGCCCTTCCTGACATCATGGAAGACATCAGGAAACACTATGAAGTCACCGACATATATCATAAGACGGTCATGACATTCGGAATTCCTGAATCTGTGCTTGCAAAGACCATAGAAGATTGGGAAGATGCACTTCCACCACAAATGCACCTTGCATATCTGCCTGATCCCCTCAAAGGTGTCAGACTCCGACTATCTATATATGGAGGTATAAAAGAAGAACAAGAAGGATATATAGAAAAGGAAATAGAAAAATTGAAACCGATTCTTGGTGACGCTCTATACTCTTGTCAGGATGACACCCTTCAGGAATGTATTGGAAGAATGCTGAAGAAACATGGCAAAACAGTCAGTGCGGCCGAATCATGTACCGGAGGAACAATTTCAGCCTTATTTACATCTATCCCCGGTTCATCGGAATTCTACCTTGGATCCGTTACATCTTATGCAAACAGTGTGAAGACCGGAGTACTGGATGTGGATCCGGAGATAATTGAAACCTTTGGTGCAGTAAGCAGTGAATGTGTGGCTGAAATGGCTGAAGGTGTACGTAAACTTACAGGGTCCGACTTCTCAGTGGCGACCTCCGGAATAGCCGGTCCCGGAGGTGGCAGTGAAAACAAACCAGCAGGCCTGGTGTGGATTGGTGTAAGTTCTGAGATGGGTACAGAAACAGTAAAAATGGTATTTAAAGGCGACAGAAAACGTAATATTGACAGATTTGCAGCGTCAGCTTTGGATACATTGAGAAAGAAGATAATTAACGAGTTAAATAATTGATATAATATATTTAAAACAATTTTGTTTTAGCGCAAAACATTTTTGTTTCATATAAATTTGTAAACAATAAGAAATATTTATAAACATCATAAGTGATTGATTTTTAATATTATAGGACAATTGGTTAATTATGAGTACAGCAATGCAGAAATACGATAGAAAACGACGAAGAATTACCATTAACGGAATCTTCTATGCAGTGATTTCGTCAATGTCTTTCGGTTTCTCTCCATTATTCAGCCTTGCTCTTATTGCTGCAGGATTGAGCGATTTCGACATACTCTCCTACCGTTGGTTGATAGCAGGACTTGTGTTGATGTTCTATGCTTTCGCCAAGAAGAAATCACTTCGACTGAACTCATTTGATGAGGCTTGGAAGATCATTCTTCTCAGTGTTCTCCGTGCAATTACCTCGGTAACACTTCTGATAGGATATGTGAATATCTCCAGCGGAATTGCAGCAACACTCAACTTCATGTATCCTGTCATCGTGACCTTGACAATGGTCATTTTCTTTGGAGAAAAAAGATCTGCCACCGACTACCTTGCAATTCTGGCATCTATCTTCGGAGTATATCTTCTTGCATCAGGAGACAGTATTGTTGCCCATGGTGGCAATACAAGACTCGGCCTTATATGTTCACTGATCTCAGCTTTCTCATTTGCCGCATACTATATTGTGATGAAGCAGGTAAAGGCAGATAAGATTGAGGTTGTCAAGTTCACTACATGGATCATGATGCTGAGTGCTGTCTATTTCATTATCTGTGCCTTCATCTTCAACGGTAAGCTCACTTTAATCACAGATGCACGCAGTTGGATGAATGCTCTTGGACTCGGATTGTGGGCCACAATGGTATCAAATATAACCGGAGTCAAGGGTATCAGACGCATAGGTCCTACCATGACTTCGATTCTCGGTGCAGTTCAACCTGTAACCGCTGTTATTCTAGGTGTTCTATTTCTTGGGGAGCATCTCTATTTGAGGTCACTCATAGGAATATCAATCATCCTTGTTGCCGTCTGCATCATTGTGCTTCACCAGAACAACCGCAAACACAAATAAGTCTACGCAGTTGACCAAGCGGCTGTTCGTATGTACCGCGAGAGGCACGCCAATTAGTGTTGAGATGTAAATATTTGATATATAGCTATTTATACACCAATCTACTGGTTAGATGATTCCGCAGTACCCCCTTTAGAATGGGGGACTAAGATGCTTAAATTTTACTAATGCGCTACAAATCAAAGCTTTATAAATTCACA